>ERZ1292630.2695-Hain-H41-02um-R3-2695-length-16168-cov-7_pt1 | contig 16168 bp, 8 predicted proteins | sample MGYA00564408_ERZ1292630 | MGnify/ENA primary metagenome ERZ1292630 (study PRJEB36523, sample SAMEA6512641) | groundwater metagenome | collected 2019-01-08 | study: AquaDiva: Metagenomics assemblies of 32 groundwater samples | reverse complement strand
CATCGAGCACCCGACCCGTCCGCCGCTGCATCCTCGGACGACGCGAGCAGCGCGGTGGGTGGCGCAGCGGGGTCGTCTTGCAGCAGCGCAGGCAATGGGCCTGCGGATGAAGACGTCGCAGGCCGCACTGCGTCGGCCGAAATCTTGGCTAGATTTTGCAACCGTTTCCGGAATTTCTGGATCACGCACAGCATGTCGTGCGCGTCTCGAAGGCGTTTCGCATTCGTGTCTCGGCTGAGGTCCGCGGCCGGGCACTGATTCATGCCAGAGGTGAGGTCCGAGATGATTTGCTGGAACGTCTTTTCCTGATTAGTGAGCTCCGGGGTCAACGTCGCGACGGTGTCCTCAATTTCCTTCCACCCCCTCACTTTGACCGTGTCCAGGTCGGCCGTGCTCGCCGTCGCGTCGGTCTTCGCGGACTGGAGGACATCCTTCAACCTCGAAAGTGCCGCGGTGAAATCTTCCTTGCTCTTCTTGAGGTCTTCGAGGAGGAGCGTTTCGAGTGCCTTCACGGCAACCTCGAACCGCGTCTTCATCTCATCGAGGATCGTCAGCTCGTCAACGACGAGGTCCATCGCAATCGCAGCCTGCGACCGCAACGCGGCCTCGTTCATGGTCGCGACATTTTGCATGATGAGTTCGAGACGATCGACTTTTCGCGAGAGCAGGGCTTCGCCGAACAAGCCCGTGCGATCGACGACAGGGGGAACGGTAACGCTAACGATTGCAGTCGCGGCGAAGCTCACCGCGCTCGCCGCCTCATTCACTTTCGTTTGTTGATCGTTCAACGCGATGATCATGCGCTGGACGTGACGGCGGGCGTTTAGCAGCGTGGTCTCGGTAAGGCTGCGGCCACGATGCGCCGCGGACGGGTCAACCCGCGTGGCTGCCGCAGACGACGAAGCTGCGGGAGCGGCGGCCGTCGGTGGCGTTGGAGGCGGCGGCAAGTCGAATTCGTCTCGTCAGCCAAGTTGATGAACTCTGTCTTCCCAGCAGCGGCAGCGGCAGGAGGCGGTGCAGCCATATGATGTTGACACACAACGACTGCGACGACGTCACAAATGAAAGGTCAACAACACATAGTCATTTCAAGAAGGGGATAACGTGCCGCACCGGGTGATTCTCCCGGAAGAACCCGTCGCTGGTGAGGGAGCAGCATCCAAGAGGGGGGAATAGCGCATCTACCTTTCGACATGGCCCCGTGAGTGCTGTATGACACGCGTGTTGGGGTAACTTGTTGTTCTAGACGTCGGAAAAATCGGGCCCGCACGTCCGAGGCCGGCCTTGGTTCTCGCGAAGCTCCTTCTTCTTCTTGTATTGAACATCGGCGAACAGCTTCGCGGAACGGGACATGAGCCCACTGCGCAGCAGTCGGGCGGTGCTCACGGACGACCCGCCGGCGCTGGCCGGCCGCTGGCCGCTGGCGCTACCGGCAGACGGCGGGCGGGGACCAGCCGAGGCCGGTCGGCTTGAGCGGAGCGACCCGCCGGAGAGAACTAGCCGGCGAATGGCGGCGTCGTCCTCGTCTGAATCGTCGTCGGGGACGGGGAGCCGCGCTGTCCGCGGGTCGAACAAGCCGGACGGCATCCACACCGCCGGCGGGGCCGTGCGTCGGACTTCGTCGAGATGCTGCCGCTGCGAACGCGCCGCTCGACACGAATTCCCGAATGCGGTGGTCGGGATGGAGTATCTGGACTGCGTTCGGCTGCCGGTCGCGTTGCTGATTGAACGGGCAGCGGCCGACGCGGACTTCGCGAGGATCTCGTCGTGTCCAAGGCCTCCCAGGTTGGGTATCTTGCCGGTGCGTGTCGGGGCCTTCACGAGTGGCTTGAAGATAGACGCCTGTGGACCGAACGTGGCGCTCCGGGGGGCGAAACAGCGGGGACACTTCACTTGCTCCTCGGCCGAGAATTCAAATCCGCAGGATACGCACGCGGCCGGAATCCCCTCCAGCATGTGAGCAGGCGGCCCGCGAAGGATGCCGGTGCGCAAGGGATCGGAGGAAGGATCGAGGGTGGCCATGAACGCCGTGGTGGAGCGCGACAGGGTCGCACCCCCGGCGCCACGAGGCGACGCCGCGGCGTCCTTGACGCGCTGCTCTCCTTGCAATTTAAAGTACAGCGCCGAATCCACGAAGGACGCGGGCGGAAAGCTGTGGGTGACCTTCCAGACGAAAATAGAGAGATCGCTGCCGCCCGTTGTGATCAGGTACTTGTCGTTCGCGGCCCAGGCGCAATTGGTGACGTGCGATGCGTGGCCGCGGAACTCGAGGCAGCTCGGCCGGACGACGACCCGCCCGAACTTGTTCATGCCGCTGCCGACGCACGGGTGCTGGAACACTTTGACGGCCCCAAAATCGTCGGTGGTGGCCAGCAGCCGTTGGCTGTTGCTGCGACCGACGGAATTGATGTCCGTGCCGTCGCTGAAGCGCGGCCAGATGCCCTGCACCGACCAGCCGAAGGGGCACGACTGGGTCCACCAGTGGTAGTCGATGAGCTGCCGGGTGCCAGTGATGGCGCGGCAGTCGGGAATGCTGAAGTAGAGCAGCTCGTAGGACGTCCCCGTCGTCTGGATGGCGTTGGAGGCAATGTTCCAGTCCAGCTTCTTGAGGTACCCCGTGTGGCCCAGGCACGAGCCGACGAGGGTCACCTTGTACTCAGCGGCGACAGGCTTGAACGCGGCCGAACCACCTGGAATCCAGTTCTCGAGCGAGCTTTTGACGGCGGTGCCCGAGCCGGCGGCCTTGGCCCACGTGTTGATGCCGCCCGCGGCCTTGGTTGACTTCGCTGCCACCGCGACCACTTCGTAAACGTCGACTGCATTTTCCGCGCCGACAGCCAAATACTGACCGTTGGGTGAGAAGCGGATGACGTTCACACGCCGGCGTCGGTCTCGAATGGGGGGCACCACGATCGTCGTCAAGGCGGCGTCCAATATGCAGAAGGACCCGTTGATCATCCCCACGGCGCACAACGACGTGTCCAACGACACGTTCAGCACCGTCGCACACGTGGCGACGTGGTGCCGGGCGAGCTCCTTGTTATCGTCGAGGTTCCACATCCGCACGGTGCCGTCGTAGCTGCAGGAGTACGCGATCGGCTGCGTGGGATGCGCGTCCACGCCCCATATTTCCCCAGACTGCGATGCGGATCTCAAATTGCCCCAGTGCGACCCGACGACCGTGCGCGATTTAATCGCCCCCGTCGCGCTGGCCCGCACGTCGACATCGTAGATGTGGTTGATCACCGTCCCCACCAGGAGGGTGCCAACGTCGAAGTTGAAGTCTAGCGAGCGCACGCTGTTGACGAGCACGTCGTCGTCGTTGTCGGTGGCCTCGTCGAGCGCGTTGATCTGAACGGATGTCTGACCATCAGCCGTCAAGAACGTCTTTGACGGCGTGATGCTGTGTTCACCCGTCGCGGACGACGCCACGTCCACGAAGTGCACTGACCCCTCCCAAAGGCCGACCGCGAAGGTCGTGTTCTCGACGTTAGTAGGCGTGATCGAGTAGATCTGCCGTGCCTGGCGGCCCAAGGTGATGGCCTGCACGCACACAAAGGAAACAGAATCAAACGCGAAGACGGTGCCGTTGTGAGCCCCGACGAGCGTCAGCTTCGGCGAGAACGAGCAACAGTGGAAGACGGCCTCGTCGATGATGTCGCACTTGGTGCCACGTTGCCACAGCAATCGCTGATCGAGCGGCTCTGGCGCGACGTCGAAGTACCCCTTGGGAAACGGGGTGGCCGCCTCGCATCCAGGAGTGGCGCCGGGCGGCGCGATCGTGGTCGACGCGGCGGCCGCGTTGGCGGGCGTCCAGAAGCACACGTGACGGACTCCGTATGTGCACAAGCACGCGTCGTGATTGACGCCGCCGCTGAGCGAGAACGCGACGCCGAGGACTCGGTTCTTGTCAACGGCACAGCAGGCGATCAGAAGCCCCGTTTCGACGGAGTGCAATGCGATGCTGTGGTGCTCGTCGAGACCGATGGACGCGACCACGCTGCCCGACTCGTTGAAGCTGCACGCCACGACGGCAAACTTGTGAAACCCAGTGATGGTGTGGCGCGTTTTCTGCGTGAGGGTGTCCCAGATGCACAGACGACACGTGGCGTTCGCACCGACACTCCCGCTGCAGGCGATGCCCCGCGGATTGTGCAGCGCGATGCACTTGACTTCGTCGTCGTGGCCGAAGTAGAAGTCTTGGTCGTCGATCGCGATGTGGTGCACGATGCACAAGGCGGCGGCCGTGTAGACGATGGTATCTTTGTCATACCACTGCGCGTTGTTGCGCCCCTCGTTGCCAGAGAAGCCGAAGACGTAGTCGAGGTCAATTTTCACGTCAGGGGCGGACCAGTTGTTGTTGTTTTCGTCGAAAATGTGAGACCGCGGCTTCAGTTTGACGTCCTTGCAGTAGTTTGTAGGGGGCCAAATGCTGCCCAGCCACGGCTTGAGCGCCATAAATTCACGGCCTTGCGGCGTGTCTTCGTCTCCCCCTGATCCATCTGAGGATAGCCCAGATCCTTCGAAGTCGGAATGTGGGGTGGCGACGGATGCACCGCCATCATCACGAGACGAGAGGCCATTGAGAATGTCGTCGGCAAGCAGGGAATCACCTTCCGCCCTGACGGCGGCGGCGGTGATCATCAAGGAAACAAATATTCTGTGCGATTGCGCGCGGAGACTGGGAAGCTAGCAGACAAGAGAATTGTGGCTCTCCCCCATTCGCTCGGATGACGCAACACCAAGAAACGTTATGGAATCAAACAACATCAAATGCGTGCGTTGGCCATGCAGGGTGTGCCTACTGCGAACTAGCCTCCACGACGAGGGAATCCGGGCGGATCATCACCGCGAAGGGGGCGCGACCCACCGCGGCGATAATGCGGTTCAGCGCGGCGGCGCCCAAGTGCGCGTCGAGAGACGCACCGCCATCGCCGGAAGCAAGCGGACTGATTTCAACGGCCACTCTTGGTTCGGGTCGAGCCGCGTCGTCATCCAACGACTCTGCGAGCAGCTGGGCGAGCGCCGCGCGGGGCGCGTCCGTTTGGCTGTGAGACGAGCAAAGCACCTCGAGTCGCGCGCGCAGCCACTTGCGGTGGAGCCGATGGAGATCCGCCACTGCGCTCTTCGGGGAATCCCTCAGCTCTTTGCTCTCCGAGTTCTTGACGGCACTGAATTCTGCGCTACGCTCGACCGACACAAGCTTCAGGCTGCGACTGAACTGAAATAGGTCAAAAATGAACGCCTCCAGTTTGATCCCTGGAATGGTGTCGGTGGCGATTTCCTTCACGGTCCCTTCCGGCAGTCCGTACACAGCGACCGCATCAATGAGTTGACCCCGAGTTGGAATGGGTTTCCGGGCGATGTGGTAATAGGTGAGTTGCTGCATCTTGGACGCACACTCACGCAGAAACGACATACTGTACACGTGCATCGCGACGTTGCCACAGTCGAAACGGCGTTCGTTGGTTCCCTCGCGCCTAGCGGCAGCCATCTGCTGGCCGATTTCCGTGTACTCGACGACGCCCCACTTCAGCGGTGCGTCGCTCGCGTCGCCAGGGTACGAGCGGCGAGCGAAAACGCCCACCGCCTCGTGGTCGTGGGCCTTCGGGGTCGTCTTGGCCGCGACGTCGCAACCGTGGGTGTCCGAGACGCCGTAAAATACGGGGTCGGCGATTCGCACCAGCAAGTTGTCGACAGTGACGACGTGGACGTACCGCACATTAAATTTCTTATCCAGTTTGTCGAGGAGTCCGCTGTCGGCGAGCGCCCGGTAGATTCCGGCGTTGCCGTTTGGGTTCGTCGCGATCCGGTTGGGCTGCTCCAAAATGATCTTGCCGTTCGTTGTGAAGCTCGGGATCTGTGCCTGAACGAAGAAGTGCACCTGGGACGGTTTGAGACCGAAGAAGCCGTGGTGGGAGAAAAAGTCCCTCGTCTCCCGGTCATTCTGAGCCGATGTCATGAAGGCGATGGGGATGCAGCAAGTGATGGTGCTGCTGTTGGGATCGGGCACGGAGGTGCCTCCGTGATGCACCGCACGTCGCGACTGCCAGTCATCAACGAACAGCTCGACGGCACGCAGTTTTTCACATTGTAACTGAAACAGCGACTTTGGCTCCAGCAGGTCCGGGCATACGAGCTTGCCCTTGGCAAAGGCCACGCCGAGGCGAGTGCCGCTCCCGCCGGCGAGGACGATGGCCGCGCACTCCCCTCTCCCGAGAAGGCCGATGCCGCGTTCCAAGTAGCCACGTCGCACGTCGGGCGAGAGGAGGCTTTGCGAGGCCGCGGGCTCGTTCAGATCGACGACGTCCGTGGTGGGATCGGGTGCCTCGATCCTGGAGGGCGGCTGCGACGAAAAGCGGAGACTATCGCGGAACACGTTGCCGAGCGGCGCGACCCGACTCGATTTGGTCTCTGGATCGACGAGCAGCGACCGAACTTGCGCGGCGAGGAGATCGCGCTCCTCAGGGGATAGTTGCGGCCAAAAGTGAAGCAAGTGCCGCTGATCGTCTTCCGGGCGGATGCCTGGCGGGCTGACGATCGACAGCAGCTCGCGGTGGACGGCGTCGTCCGACATCCCAGACGCAGAAGGGGGGAGAGAAGGAAGGAACGCGCTCTGCGAGAACATACGGCACAGGGAGGGAGGTGGCCACACGAACCACGAAGGCATTCCCCCTCCTCCGTCGGATCCGTCGAGCAGGCCTTGGACCAGTCCGCGAGCCACGACACCCTACCAGCCCGTTACGGCCGCCCCTTCGGCGCGGGGTGCTACGTTGGGCAGCCCATGAGCTTTTTGATCGCGTTGCGCGCGAATGGGATGTAGGAGAGGCCGTACCACGTCATGGCCAGGTACTGGATCAGGACGGAGATGATGGTCAGCCACGCAATTTTCAGCGCCAGAGCGATGACAAACGTCGCGATCATCGACAGCAGATACACGATCGTGGCAATGAGGCGAGTCTCCTCGAACATTTTCTTGATCTGCTTCACCGGACCGGCGAGGAACAAACTACTCAGCAGCGCTATAATGTTGGCAATGGTGTTGGTGACCCCGAAGGTGACGTAGTCCTGTTGGAACAACACGACGAACGACATGACGGACACGAAAAATGCCAGCGCCAAGCAAATGCCGAAGCCCATGATGCGCTGCTGGTACGACAGCGACGGACAGAGGTTCTCGACATCGTTGTCCTGCGACTCCCCGGTGATGTTGATGTAATTGCTCATTGCGGCAAAGTGTCTGTCCCGTGAGGCGAGGGAAGGGGTAAGAACCGCATCATGCGCTCCAAAACCCACGGGAAGGGTGGCCGCGTCCTGAGGGAGGGACCTGTGGAAAGGGGTGGCGGGTAGTCTACAAGGCACGAAGGGGCGGAGAGGTCACTGTGATGCGGCCGCGCACACCGGCGACCAATGCATTTTGGTTCGGACGCTGACTGTGGGTGCGATCCGTGGTGGAAATGCCCACTGCCGCACAGTGCCAAGAGGAGGCGCGGCGGCGCCAGGGGGAGGCGCGGCGGGCCGGCACCGGGCGGTTGACGGCGGTGGGACGGGGCCGCTGGGTCTGAGTGGGGGACGGCGCGCAGCCTCCGTGGCGAGACTCCCAGCGGCTGCTGCCGGCGGCGTAAAGGCGGCATCGAAGAGCGCCGGCGTGGACACAAAGCTCGCCGGGGCAGTGTCATCGTCTAACTCGTCGCCGGACGGCCGCACGCGCCGCGCCGTTGCGGCGGCCGCATGTTCCTCTTCCCGCGGGTACGGGTCCCACGCCGCTAGGAAGCCGTCGTTTGGGAGCAGGGGGAAGTCCCTTAAGAAGCGATAGCCGGTTTCCACCGCACGCGGATCCCTTAGTCGTGACGGTGGGCGCGCAACATCTGCATCTGGACCGTGGAGCAGCAAGTCTGGCAGCCGCGCGGCGTGGTGGTCCTGCCCCCGGGCTTCTGAGCCAGCGGCGCTTGCAAACTGGGCGCTGGTCATTGGCTGCTTTGGTCGAAATCGGTCGGCCCATTCCCTGTTGACCGCGGCACGAGTAGCGTCGCTGCGTCGCTGTGCTTCCCGCCGTACCTGCACCTTGGCGCGCCGCCGCGCGATGTCCTCCACGACCTCGTATCGCCTGCAGTCGTCGGCATACTCGGCCTGCGCCGCGTGCAGGTCGTCGAAGTACCGAGGTCCGACGCGGTCCTCGATGGGATTGGGTGCCGCAGGAAACACGGGAGCCGTTCCGGCGTACCCTCGCCACGGCTCGCGGCGGTGCCTTGCGATGGCGGCGCGGCGGATGCGGTCGTGCACCCATTCCCGCTCCTGGTCGCGCCGCGAGTTCACCTCCAGCGGAGGCGCTCGGGAGGCGGCAACGCCGAGGGTCACCGTGGCGCCGACGGGGGAGTCGACCTGCAGCGCCCGCTGCCAGGCCATGTTCGCGCGGCAAGACGATCGTGTCTTTCAGTGCGTGGAGGGAAAGAAGCGTAACCAAACTTTGTTTTCAGTTCCATTCCCCTTCGTCCCCTTCTTTACCTTTGCTGCCGTCGGCCCCTCTGCTCACACTTTGAGGGCTCTTAACAGGATTGCTTGTGCGAGTGGCTCTATGTTTTTTCCTGGCCACGGTGGATGGGCCGCCGATGGTGCGATCGGACGCCCCAGAGCCACAAAATATATGACCCTATCCCACTATATCCCAGACCGATACAAATGACAGTGCCCGAGCGTTGACCTGGACGGCAACCTCCGCCGACGACGCGAGTCGAAGTGGACACGTGATGATGAGGCGGGTGAACACATGAGGAGGGGTTCCACGCTGAGGTAACGTTCGACGATGCAGCCGGTCTCTACTTCTCGTTATGACTCGTGGTCACCCGCTTTTTGAAATACAGACCTTTAGAGATCGGCACCGCGGAGCGGCTCAGGGCCATCTGATTGATCGCGAACGGCGCTCCGTCGTAGCCAATGTCAAACGCAGAAAACACCGACAGCGCCCCGACCTGCACTTGATTCTGGGCGAATCCAGCGCCCGCGCACTTGCGCGCGCCGTGGCCGAACGGAATGCCCGCGGCGTAGGGGTGGTACGGGCATCGCCGAGGAGCGGCCCCCTCCTCGTTCGTCTTCGGGCATCGGGCCGCGGCGCCTTCCTCCCCGCGTAGGAACCTCTCCGGCTGAAATCTGGCGGCCTCTCCCCCGACTAGCCTGTCGTTGTGCGCCATGTCCCCGTAGTTCATCATGACGCGGCTGCCCTTCGGCAGGAGGAACGTCGCGCCGGAGGCGGCATCTTTGTACGTCAGCTGGTCGACCAGCTCCCGGACGTGCAGGCCCACGGTGGGAGTGAGGCGCATCGACTCGCGGACCGCCGCGCGGAGGTAGACCATCGCGTCCCATTGGTGCGGTTCGACCCAACCGGGGGCAATGCGCTTCGCGTCGTCTGCGGCGGTCCCGGGCGCGAAGAATGTGTCCGTCGCGGTTCGGCACACGAGGTGCGGTGCGATCTTGCCCACCTCCTGCACCAGCCGCTGCTGTGCGGTCGGATTCGACGCCAAATTGTACGTGAGGAATTCCAGCGTCTGTGCCGTGGTGTCGACCGCGGCGGAGATTGCCTGCACGCCGATCATGACGACTTCCTCCTCCGTGAGTTCTCCGGAGTCGATTTGCGCCACCAACTTTGGTAAAATCGTCGACGATTCGAACCCCGCCGGCCATTGCTTCGTGCGGTTGTAGCGGTCCAGCACGGGACGGGTCTCCTTCGTGACGAATTCGACCATTCGCAGCCACATTTCCTCGTTTTTGCGGTACGCCTTCGAGCGCCAGGGAAGGTTCTTTTGGACGACGTTGTCGGCTTCCATCAGGAGGTCCAGCATCGTCTCCACCGCTTTGATGAACGCGACAACGTCCGGACGAATCGCCTCCGACGGCGACCGGGGAAAATAGTCGCTGTCGACCGCGAGCACCATCTCCTCGACGGACTCCAGCGCGAAGAGGCCGTAAAGCTGGCGAAGGTCCGCGTTAGGCGCAAGCCTCAGCTTCGTCGGGTCGTGCGGATCGGGCACGAGGTGGGCTTGCAGTGCGTTGACAAGTCGCCGCGCTCGCCGCATCGACACACCGAGGTACGGGCGGGCCCCCGCTACGGACACCATCGTCTCGCCAAGGATCCGGCGGTAGCGTTTCCAGTCTTCGCCTTGTGCCCAAGGAATGCCTTGCGGCCACCCTTGGCGCTGAAACGTCCGTTCCCACGGCACGACGGTGCCGCGCGTCGCGTACTCGCCCTGCGTCATGAGCACCCGCCGGGTGAGTTCTGGGTCGCGGGTGACGATCATTTCCTCGCCGGGCACCCGGAAGCGAAAGGTGTCACCGGACGTCGCGTGCAGGGTGCGCAGGGCGGCACCAAGATTTCCCTTGGCCTTGGCGAACACCGGGAGATGCCCGAGAAGAGGCCACAACCCTTTCGCCACAGGAATCAACGTCGCGGTGGGGGCCGCGGTCGTTGCGACATCGCGCAGCACACGTGATGCGAGCATTGATACGCTGGTGCCGTGGAGTCGCGAGGGCGAGGGCGCACACAACAACAGCAAACGCATTGAAATAACGGACCAGAGCGCGGGGCACCGCTCAAGGGAGCAGCCATGAACTCCCTCCCCAGAATGTTAACGCCCACCCCCCACTTCGTTTTTCGCTGACAGTGAAGAACGAGAAATGGCGCTGCCGCGTTCGCGAAGATGAATTCGATTCGCTGTGAAATTACAGATGGCACAACAAATACAGTAGATTGCTTTTTGGGTGGTCCCTGCGTTATGACACGACGCGGCCGACCTCCTCGAGGTGAATTTCGGTCAGCTTTCCAGCCTTCTTGGAGCTCTTGACCTTCAGCTGTGTGCCTGGGAGCAGTAAACTCTCTTTCTCGTTTGAATAGAACGTTATCGTGGAGATGTCGCAGGCCGTCTTCGTGTCGATCGTGAGCAGCGTCGCGTCCGCCCCGCAGCCACCCGCAAAATTGCGGGCCACTTTTTCGTCCGACGTGCAGCTGCTGACGCCCCACCACGTGATGGTGCTGCCCACCTTGTACGTGTCGAAGAGGTTGGCGCTCACGCCCCGCCACAGCGTCACGGGTTTCTGCGGCAGACGGTCCGTGGCCTCCAGCAGCATGCGCAGGTACGCCAGGTACTTGCGCACTTCCTTGCGGTTCTCCTCCCGCAAAACTTTATTCAGTTCGCGGTAGATGGCGTTCGAGGTGTACAGCATGATCGCACCGTACAGTTCCTTGTCCATTGGCCGTCGCGGCGAGCCGGCTTGCTTCTTGGCAAGGGCGTCGCCAGTGGACACGCTCTTCTTGACGGACGCGAGGTCGCACGCGCCGGCGACGGCCGCGGCGAGGTTCGGGGGCAACGGCAAGTCCATGACGCCGCTGATGGGAGTGAGCGCCGCCGCATTGTTGTCCTGCGGCTCCTCCTCGAAACCCATTCGCAGGTAGAACTTGAGCAGCTCCTCCTTTTCGTGGACCTTCTCCATCGACGATATCGGCACCGGGCGCTGGCGGCCAAAGTTTGTCGGGATCAGTGAAAAGAACTGCGAGCTGAGCTGCTCGATCGTCTTGGCGCTTGGTTTCGGTGCTTCAATCGCTGCTGTGAGCTGCGATAAGACCGTCTGTCCCTTCTCGATTTGAGCTTTGGACAGCTTGCCGATTGGGGCAGCGGTGTCGCGTGCCGACTGAGGTTGGTCGCCGCCATCCGCGGGTTCCTCGTCCTCGTCCATATCGACCAGTTGGTACTTGCCGTCCCGCTTCACGAACTGCCCACGGGCGGACCACGCGTTCTGCGTCTTGTCGCGGAACTTTGCCTCGAATAAGCGGACCGCCGCCTCCAAAGAAGCGCACGGCTCCAACTTGTTCTGTCCGGGTTCCCCGACACGGCCCCAACGATTCCACGCAAAGTGCTTCCCGCTGGTGTCGACGAGTACTTGAATGACGTAGAACTTGTTGTTGTTGTCGCCGATGTTGGTTTGGTTCAGCTTCGCGCTGTATTCACCCACGACCTTGAACGCCTGACGGTTGGGGACTACCGTGTCAACCGGCTTCCCGGCAACGCGCCGTGCGGCCGGTGCCGCCGCTGACGCAGCCACTGGCATGGAGGGCGCCGGAGCCACTTTTGGAATGGTCGGCTGCGCGTCGGTTTTTCGCGCCTTTTTCGGGGGGGCATCGTCTTCGGCCGCTGCGCCGTCTGTGCGAGCGGTTTTCTTGCCTGCTAGCTTAGGTTTGGCGGCGGCCGCCGCGGGGGGTGCCTTTGACGATGAGCACTTCGCCACGAATTCCTCCTCGGTCCACACGGTGATGCCCTTGGCCTTGGCCTCGGCCAACTTCGAGCCAGCCCCCGCGCCGCAGACGAGCAGGTCTGTCTTTCCGCTGACGGCTGCGGTCACTTTTGCGCCTGCTTTTTCCGCCATGGCGGTGGCATCTGCGCGCAGCATCGCCAGTGTCCCCGTGAACACCAGCGTTTTTCCCTTCAGCTCGGCCATTTTGTCTGCAGGACAAGAAGGTAGAGGTAGCGATCTACTAAGGTCAAGGGAGAGTAGCTAACCAGGTCATGGCAACCCGCGACACACAAAACGCAGATGAGAACGGCGTCGATCGACAGACGCATGGCGGGAATCGCGTTCGCTGCCTAACTCGCCCGTTCGCTGCTAGCTAACCGGGAGGCGCCCTGCGACCACCAGAGCATCCCGGGCGACTTCTGTGATGATTTTGAACCGGTCGGGGCCCAAAAGAATGCCGCCGAACCACCGTGTGACGACGATGAGCACGCCGTCCACCTTTCGCTGTTGCAGCATCAACAGCAATCGCTTCGCAGCGCCCGCCTCGCCGTCGTCGTCGAAGTCACTATGGATCACCCCAGAGGCGTCTGCGAAGCGATACGCGAAGATCGCCGGATGGGTCGCAGCGGCGAGCGACCGGCGGGTGCGCAGGTGCGCCAGCACCGATGCGACCTCGGACTCGCTCGCGACCGCCGCGGCGTGACCCACGAACCGTGACTTTCTGCACGTTTGCACTGGGGTCGAGTAGACTGACAAGTGAGCGGCCAGCGGCGCCATGGCATCGTCGACTCCAGGGCCACACGTGGCGGCGCCATCGCTGCGGGCCACGAGAGCGTCCATGACTCGCGTGTCCTGCAGGGCGGCCATGGCATCGAAGGCCAGTTGCGCCAGCAGCAGCGAGTTGAAGTTCTCTTCGCCGGCGATGGCGATGGCGGCGATGATCGTCCGCTGCAGATCCAATTTCAGGGAAGCGTTGGGTGCCGTCGTGACGTCGACGGATGCCACACGCAGAGTGCCCTCGCCGCCCTTTGGCGGCTGTAACGTGAGTGCGACGGCGGACAGTTCGTCAAACAGAGTGAGCACCACGACGTTGCGCCCCGCCTCGACCTTCGTGATGACGTCGGCGCTTCCGTCGCCGTAGACGGATTGCGCGATGGTGGCGTCGTCCAGCAGCTGCGTGAACGGGGCATCATGATTGAGCATGCGCCGACAACGGGAACGCAAGAAGAGGTTTAAACGTGAGCAGAGAGGCCCCCTGTATCGGGAGGGGACGCTCATAGGACGCACAATGGACGCACAGACTCAAAGAGTCTCTCAAACCATCATATCCCCCAGCCGAGAGGGCGGGGGAACCGGGAGCGGGAGGTGGTTTATCCCCGTGGGGGCGGGGGCAGCGTCGATGATGACTGCTGCAGCTGATTTTGAATGTCGAGCACGGTGGTGGTGAGGTGGTCGACGACGGTGCCCATGTCCTGTTTGAACTCCTGCTGCGCGTGTTGCTGATGCGCGAGTACCACTTGGACGTCGCGCACCGCCGCCAACAGCTCCGTCTGTTGCCTTTCGATGCGCCGAAGGGTGTCGAGCAGGGCGTCTCCGTTTTGTGGGTGATCGCCCGTCAACCCCGCGGGCCGGACAATAGCAGCTGGCGCAAGGGGTTCTCGTGTAATTTTCACCGATCCAGACGTCGGGTGTGTGGCTCCCGTCCTGGGCGGTTGAGTGCCCTGCAGAGCTTGGCGCAAAAAGTGGTGCAGCCGCTCCGGATGGTGGCTGCAGCGAGGGAGCAGATTGCGGATGGTAATGCCGACGCGGCGGCTGCGCTTCAGTGACGCCGCTTCCCTTGGAACCTGAGACACGCGGCCCCAGTTGACCACGGGCCCACAGTCGGCCTCTAGTAGCGAATCCTCGGCCTTGTCGGAGATGCCGTGGGGATAGTAGTAGTACAGATCGTCGGTAAACACGACGAGCGACCGCGGCTCGAGGATGACGCTGAACTGGGGCTTGGTCTTCGCGATGGGGCCATCGAACTTGAAGGTGTCGTCGTAGTGCTTCATGACGTCGCCATACGGCATCTGCTTCGGGTAAAACGACATGAGCACCGGCGCCTCGAGCGACACGATCGCCACAATGGGCACGTAGATAGGGCCGTCGACGTGGGGCGCGATGCCTTGACCGACGTCGTACTCATGCACGCGGACGTTGTTGGGAAACGTCGTTGCGGAGAACACGCGGTCCTTCAGCAGCAGCTTGCCGATCTCCTCGGTCCACGGGGGCAGGTTGGCGTCGGACAAGAAGCTCTGCTTGCACTCGTCGCACATCGTGCATCCGTACTCCTGGACGACTCGCCGGTCCAACTGCGAGCGAAGCTCTTGTGGCGTTTGCTTAAGATGCTGCAGGCACTCCGATTCCTCGTCAGTTGACAAATACTCGGGCACGTAGTACAGAGACGGGATGTTTCCGATGCGGTGCCGCTCGAGGTCCAGGGCCGGCGCGCTCGGCGATAGGCGGCCCAGGCGAAGGGGAACGGGAAAGATTGCCTTGAAAGCCTCTTGCAGCTGCGGGTTGGGTTGCCATGTCGATTCCGCCGGTGCCTCCCCGGGAGACAATTTCGCCGCGTTCAATTGCTGCGGAGGCGGGATCGGCTTGGGCCGCGCCCCCTCCTCGTGCTGCCCGTAGTGCTCCACGACGGTGAGGTGGCCCCCCATGGTGAGCGTCTGGAACTGATGGGACGCGGCGGATGCTGTGGCGAAGGCGCCTCGCAGGCAGTACTTCGAAGGTTTCCGTGGCGGCCAGCGGCTCGTCGTTTCGTAGACGTACACCTCCATGTCGCCGTCGAACGTGGTAATGCCCGATGCACCGTCCTTCAACGTCAGCCTCCCCACCCCGTAGCCGAGACCGGAGGCGGGCCGATACGTGACCAGGCCATCGCGGTCGACGTGCAGCTCCCCTTGCAGTTCTCCAGCCATCAGCACCCAAGCTCCGGCGACATCGCGCTCGAGTTGAAGACTCTTTGCTGGCTGCGTGTCGATCGGACCAAGATCCGGCAAGTCCGGGACAGGTTCCACGCGGCGTTCGCCCCCTCCGGTGCGGTGCGCTGGGGGAGTGGAAACGGTGGTCGAGTGCCGCAAGGCCACGGCGACGGAGGAGGTCGTGAGGACCAACGGCATTGACATCAATTTTGCGAGCCGAGTAGCGCGCCGCAGCGTCGCGAAGCCGAGGCGCATGAATTAGAGTGAGGAATACACTGTGTAGAGTCTCATCAAAAGGAATAGAAGTCACATCAAAAAATATTATGATCACTCATAATGAGGGCACCCCAAAAAATGGGAGGTCACCTGAGTCGTGTCCCCTGACGAGTGGCGCCAATCCAACAATGCGGAGTTTCTCAACGTCGACGCAAAAAGAAAGTGACACCCGGAAGAAGGCGCCTCTATCGATGCAAGAAAGAGGGGCTCCCCTCATTGATCGTCACCCTCTTGCCCTGCCTCGTTGTCCGGCCCATCGTCGGATCGGTCCCGTTTCGCACGTTGGCGGCGATCCGCGGAACCACGGCCAAAGAGGCGACCGAAGAAGCCGACCACCCCCCCTCGTCGAGCACCCGACCCGTCCGCCGTTGCATCCTCTGATGACTCGAGCAGCGCGGTGGGTGGCGCAGCGGGGTCGTCTTGCGGCACCACTGATAATCGGCCTGCGGACGAAGACGTCGCAGGCCGCACTGCGTCGGCCGAAATCTTGGCGAGGTTTTGCAGCCGGCTCCGGTACGACTGTATCACGGACAGTTTGCGGCGTTCCTCAGTGAGGCCTTGCGCAATCGTGTCGCGGCGGAGGTCCGCGGCCGGGCACTGATTCATGCGGGAAGTGAGGTCCGAGATGCTTTGCTGGAACGTCCTTT
>ERZ1292630.2691-Hain-H41-02um-R3-2691-length-16174-cov-7_pt1 | contig 16174 bp, 12 predicted proteins | sample MGYA00564408_ERZ1292630 | MGnify/ENA primary metagenome ERZ1292630 (study PRJEB36523, sample SAMEA6512641) | groundwater metagenome | collected 2019-01-08 | study: AquaDiva: Metagenomics assemblies of 32 groundwater samples | reverse complement strand
TCGAGCAGCGGCACCTCCGAGCGCTCGGGCTGCTGCTTCTCGCTCTCCACGTCGCCGAGCCGGAAGCGGATGCGTTCGATCCACTCGCTGTAGGGCTTCGCCGCCGCCAGCGTTTCCTTCAGCTCCCTGTCGTCGATGATGCGCCCGCGCTCGACGTCAATCAGGAACATCTTGCCTGGCTGCAGGCGCCATTTCTTGATGATTTTTTCCTCGGGGATCGGCAGCACGCCCGCTTCGGAGGCCATGATCACCAGCTCGTCGTCGGTGACGATATAGCGCGCCGGCCGCAGGCCGTTGCGGTCCAGCGTAGCGCCGATCTGGCGGCCGTCGCTGAAGGCGACCGCCGCGGGCCCGTCCCAGGGCTCCATCATCGCCGCATGGTATTCGTAGAAAGCGCGCCGGTTGGCGTCCATCGTGTTGTGCTTTTCCCAGGCCTCGGGGATCAGCAGCATCATCGCGTGCGCGAGAGAGTAGCCTGCCATCACCAGGAGTTCGAGCGCGTTGTCGAACGAGGCTGAGTCGGACTGACCGTCATAAATCAGCGGCCAGACCTTGTTCAGGTCGGCGCCGAGGATGGGACTGGAAATAGCCTGCTGCCTTGCGCGGATCCAGTTGACGTTGCCGCGCAGGGTATTGATCTCGCCGTTGTGGGCGATCAGGCGGAACGGATGCGCCAGGTCCCAGGTGGGGAAGGTGTTGGTGGAGTAACGCTGGTGCACCAGCGCGAGGGCCGATACCAGGCGCGAGTCCTGCAGATCCTTGTAATACTTGCCCACCTGATCGGCCAGCAGCAAGCCTTTGTACACCAGCGTGCGCGCCGACATCGACGGCACATAGAACTCCTTGCCGTGCTTGAGCCGGAGCGCCTGAATCGCGTGGCCCGAGGACTTGCGGATAATGTAGAGCTTGCGTTCGAGCGCGTCGGTCACCGTCACGTCGCCGCCGCGGCCGATGAACACCTGGCGGATCACCGGTTCTATCCTTTTCCCCGATTCCGCCAGCCCCGAGTTGTCGCGCGGCACGTCGCGCCAGCCGAGCAGCACCTGCCCCTCGTCCTTGATGGCGCGCTCGATTTCGTATTCGCAGGCGAGGCGCGAAGCCGGTTCCTGCGGCAGAAAGACCATGCCCACGCCGTACTGGCCAACGGGCGGAAGCCGCACGCCCTGCCCCGCCATTTCCTCGCGCAGAAACCGGTCCGGGATCTGGATCAGGATGCCGGCACCGTCGCTCGCAAGCGGGTCGGCACCGACTGCGCCGCGATGGGCGAGGTTCTTGAGAATGAGCAGCCCTTGTTCGATGATGGTGTGACTCCGGGCGCCCTTGATGTTGGCGACAAAGCCGACGCCGCAGGCGTCATGTTCGTTGGCCGGGTCGTACAAGCCTTGTGCCGCAGGGCGAACAAGGGGTAGGGCTGGATGGGTCACGCGCGCACCTCTGGCTGCAAATTGACCGCCAAAAGTCGTGGACAAGCCCATGACTTTTTCCGGCGGAACCGGTGATTTTACCTGTGGATCACTGTCACTTCAAGCGCTTGGGGAAGCTGGGAAGCTCTGATTAAGTCCGTGACGCAATCAGAGCTTCCTCTGACTTGGGGGATTTGCAAGGGGGGCGCCGTACTCAGGCGGCGCGGGAATAAGCCAATGCCTGCTGCAACGCCGCGGCGGGGAGGTCGGCGCGAACCGACGCGCTGCCTATTGCGTCCAGCAGGACGAAGCGCAGCTTGCCGCCCTCGGCCTTCTTGTCCGCCCCCATCAGCTCCAGCAGGCGGCCGGGCGCGATGTCGGGTGGCGCGGTAGGCAAGCTCGCGCGCTTCAGCAGCGCAATGATGCGCTCTACATCGGGCTGCGTGATGAGGCCCAGGCGCTGCGACAGGTCCGCGGCCATAACCATGCCCGCGGCCACCGCCTCGCCATGCAGCCAAGTGCCGTAACCCAGGCCGGACTCGATCGCATGGCCAAAGGTGTGGCCGAAATTGAGCAGGGCGCGCACGCCGGTCTCGCGCTCGTCCTCAGCCACCACGGCAGCCTTGATCTCGCAGCAGCGGCGCACCGCGTGGGCCAGGGCCTGCGGGTCGCCGGCGAGCAACTTCTCCATGTTCTGTTCCAGCCAGGCGAAGAACGCCGCGTCGCGGACGAGGCCGTGCTTGATGACCTCCGCCAGACCGGCGGAGAATTCACGCGCGGGCAGCGATTTCAGTACCTCTATATCGGCCAGCACCAGGCGCGGCTGGTAGAACGCGCCGATCATGTTCTTGCCTAGCGGGTGATTGATGCCGGTCTTGCCACCGATGGACGAGTCCACCTGGGCGAGCAGCGTTGTCGGGACTTGGATGAAGGGTATGCCGCGCATATAGGTCGCAGCGGCAAAGCCGGCGAGATCGCCTACGACGCCGCCGCCCAGGGCGATCAGCGTGGTCCTGCGGTCGCAGCGATGCTCAAGCAAGGCATCATAGATGCGGCTGAGAGTGAACCAGTCCTTGTAGCGCTCGCCATCCTCGAGCACCACGCTCATCACCTCCACCTCCCGGGCGCGCAAGGCTTGCGCCAGCTGCTGCAGATACAAGGGCGCAACCGTGGTGTTGGTGACGATGGCGACCCTGGGCAGGTCCAGCTGCGGCAGGATCAGCCCGGCGCTGGAGAGCAAACGCTCACCGATGTGGATGGCGTAGGCGCGCTCGCCCAGTTCCACGTCTACGCGGAGAGTTTGCATCGTTGCCTCACCTGGGGCAGTAGCTGGACAAGAAGGGTACGTATGCGTTGGTGGCCGGTATCGACGACAATGTCGGCGATTTCGCGGTACAGCGGATCGCGCTGCCGGTAAAGGCATTGCAGCTTTTCCAGGGCGTCGGTGTTCTGCAGCAAAGGCCTGGATTTGTCGTACCTGGTGCGCTGCCACAGATCCTTGGGCTGGCCGTGCAGATAGATAACCAGGCCGCGGTGGGCGAGATGCTCGCGGTTAGCGGGATCTAGCACCGCGCCGCCGCCGGTCGCGAGCACCACATTGGAGAGCTGCGTCAACTGGTCCACAACCTGCGCCTCGCGCGCGCGAAAGCCGGCCTCGCCTTCGATCTCGAATATGAGCGAAATCTTTACGCCGGTGCGGCGTTCGATCTCCTGGTCGGTATCGTGGAAGATCTTGCCAAGCTCGGCGGCGAGTTGCCTGCCCACCGTGGTCTTTCCCGCCCCCATCAGGCCGACGAGAAATATGTTATCCGTGTTTTTCACACAACCATTCTAGCAGTACCCACCCATCCAAAAAAAACAAGAGCCGGTCGCCCGGCTCTTTTCCCGCGCAACGAAGAAAAAAATCAACGCACGGTAAGACGATCGTCCACGATGCGCGGCGTGATGAATACCAATAGCTCGGTCTTGTTGTCCTGCTTGCTGTTGTTCCTGAACAGATTGCCCAGCACCGGGATGTCGCCAAACAGCGGTACCTTGGTGGTAGTGTTGCGCTCGTCCTGACTGAAGATGCCGCCGATCACCACCGTGCCGCCGTTTTCGACCAGGACCTCGGTCTTGACGTGCTTGGTGTCGATGGCGAAGCCCGCCGCCGTTACCTGACCCACCGAATCCTTGTTGATGTCCAGCGTCATGATAATGTTGCCGTCGGGGGTGATTTGCGGCTTTACTTTCAGGCTCAGATTGGCCTTGCGGAACGACACGCTGGTAGCCCCGCTCGAAGTCGCCGACTGATACGGCAGCTCGGTACCCTGCTCGATCAAAGCCTCGACCTTGTCCCCGGTCAGCACCCTCGGGCTGGATATGATCTTGCCTTTGCCGTCCGCTTCCAGAGCTGACAACTCCATGGAGATGAACTGGGTGTAGTTCCTGTTGAACAGAATCGTGGAGATCATGCCGGCGGCGAAACCGCCCACGCCGGTGGCCGGCAGGTTGACGTTCTGCATCGCGTTGTTGAAGTCCGGCGTGCCCGACACCAGCTGCTGGCCGGTGTCGCTTTTTGTCAGTTGCCCGGTGGCAGCGAGCTGCCCGCCCAGGGTGTAGCGCGCGCTGGGGCCGAGCAGGCGTTGCCCGCCTTGTTTTAGCGAGTTGTATCCGAGCTTCGCACCCAGGTTCTTGCTGAAACTGTCGGTGGCCTCGACGATGCGCGCCTCTATCATCACCTGGCGCACCGCCACGTCGATCTGGGCGATCAGCTTGCGCACTTCCTCGAGGCGGGTGGGCACGTCCTGCACGAATACGGTGTTGGTGCGCGCGTCGACCACCGCGCTGCCGCGCTTGGACAGAATTTTCTGCGTGGTGGAGGACAGCAGCGTCTGCACTTCCGCCGCTTTCTGGTAATTGAGCACGAAACTCTCGGTGCGCACCGCCTCCAGTTCGCCAATCTGCTGCTGCGACTCCAGCATCAGTTTTTCCTTGGTCGCCAGCTCGTCGCGCGGCGCGATCCACACCACGTTGCCGCTCTTGCGCATGTCCAGGCCGCGCGTGTCGAGGATGATCTGCAGCGCCTGGTCCCAAGGCACATCCTTCAAGCGCAAGGTCAGGCTGCCGCCGACCGCGTCGCTGGTGATGATGTTGAGGTCGGTGAAATCGGCGATCACGTTGAGCACGCTGCGCACTTCGACATTCTGAAAATTCAGCGACAACTTCTCGCCGCTGAAGCCGGCTTTGCTGCCCTGCGTCAACTTGTTCGGATCGGGAACGATCTGCTTCACCTCGACCACGAACTGGGTATCGGTCTGGTAGGCGCTGTGCTCCCACAGGCCCTTGGGCGCGATCACCATGCGCACGTTGTCGCCCTGGCTAAAGGTGTTGACCGACTGCACCGGAGTGCCGAAATCGGTCACATCCAGGCGCCGGCGCAGCTTGTCCGGCAGCGAGGTCTTGAAGAAATCGATCACCAGGTTCTGCCCCTGCGCGCGGATGTCTATGCCGGTCGAACTGTCGGACAGATCGACCACGATACGGCCTTCGCCCGCCTTGCCGCGGCGGAAATCGATGTCGCGCACGGTGTGCGTATCCTGCTGTTTGGCTTCTACGAAATGGGTAACCGCAGCCCCGCCGCTGGCAGCCACTGGCGCACCAGCGAGAATGATTACCAGGTTCTTGCCGTCGATCTGGGTCTCATAACCGACTGACCGGCGCAGGTTCAGCACCATGCGCGTGCGCTCGCCCGCCTGCACCATGTTCATGCTCAGCAGCTCGCCCTCGCCGATGTTCTGGCTGTTGCGACCGAGACCGTTCACCGTGTTGGGCAAATCGAACGCGATGCGGGCCGGGTTGGCAACGGTGAAGCTCCCCGGCTGCCCTTTGAGCGCTTCCTTCAGCGTCAGCTTGACGATGACTTTGCCGCTTTGCTGCGACACGTTGAAGGCTTCGACGCTGTTTGGCGGCGTCTGCGCCATGACCAGGGCAGCCCAAATGGAAGCGATTAAGACGCCGATTACACCGAGAATTTTAGCCATAGGGATCCTCACCTTCCTTTAACCGCTTCTGCCTCGAGTATCTGCAGCGCAGTCTTGCGCTCAGTCCAATCGCCAGATGCATCCTGCACCAACTCTTTGAGGTTGATCTGATTGTCGGTGATTCCGGTAATGACGCCGAAATTTTGTCCCAGATAATTGCCTGCCTTTATCCGATATAAGCTCGCGTCCGCGCGCACCAGCGCGTAGGTAACGCCTTTTTGCGACAGCGTACCCACCATTTTCAAGGATTCCAGCGGATACGCCTCCAGCGGCTCTTTGGGGCGCACGGTATCGGGTGCGTTGGCACCGCTGCCCTTGCTCTTCGCCGCCGCCGCAATGGCAAGCTCGATCTTGGCCGCGCCGAAGGGATCGGGCATTTCAAAGGCCTTATACGGCACCGGCTCATAGGGTTTCACCACCGGCAGCGGCTCGATGCGTCCGCGCAGGTCTTTGGTAAGAACTTTAAGCTCTTCCTTCAGGTCCTGGTGCTCGTCGCCGCCGCACGCGGCGAGAAACAACACGGCTGTGATGATGGCTAGATTTCTCATTTTTTCGCGGCCGCGGCTTTAGCCGGAGTTTTGGCGGCAGCGGCGGCTTTTTTCTGTTTCGCCACCTCTTCCTCATCCAGATATCGGAATGTCTTCGCCGTCGTTTCCATCGCCAGTACGCTGCCGTCCTTGCCGGCCGGAGTGATGCTAATGTCGTTAAGCGTGACGATGCGCGACAACTGTGCGATGTCGCTCGCGAACTGTCCCATGTCGTGATAGCCACCCGTTATCCGGACACTGACGGGCAATTCGGCGTAAAAGTCCTTCGTGGTTTCCTTCGGCGCCGGCCTGAACAGGTCGAATTGCAGTCCCCGGCCCAGCCCCGCCTGGTTGATATCCACCAGCAGCGCGTCCATTTGCGACTTGTTGGGCAACTGCTTCAGCAGCGCGCCGAACGAGCTGTCGATTTCGCGCAACTGCTGGCGGTGCAAGTCGAGGTTGACCGCCGTCTGTTTCTTGCCCTTGTATTCATCCTTGAGCTTGGTTTCCTCAGCAGCCCCGGCGACCAGCTCGTCCACCTGGCCCTGCCAGTCGGCCACATATCCGCCGGCAACCAAGGCCACCAGTGTCACAATCAGCGCAAGCAGCTTGGGCAGGGCCGGCCAGGTACCCGGGTCCTTGGGATTGAGATATTTGAATTGTTCGAGCAGCTTGTTCATCCGGCCATTCCTACTTTTTTGCGCTGCCTTCGGCCGACAGCGCCGCCCCTGCCTTCGGCGCGCCTGCCGCCGCGGCCTTGCCCGCACCGCCCTTGGCGACGTCGGACGCGGCCTGCTGGCGTCTGATGCCGACGTTCATGTTGAATTCGGACAGACGCTTGTTATTGACAGTGGCTGCCTTGATCTCGATCAAGTCCGGATTCTCCAGATAGGGCGAAGCCTCCAGGTTGCGCATCAAGGTCGATACCCGCGCGTTGGATTGCGCATAGCCGCTCAGATTGACTTTGTTCCCGGTCTGTTTGATCGATTTCAGGTATACGCCATCCGGGGTCTGCCGCACCAGTTGTTCGAGCAGATACACGGTCTGTGCACGATCGGCCTGCAGGGTTTCGATCACCTGCTTGCGCGACAGCAGCGCCTGGATTTCCTCCTTCAGTTTCTTGATTTCCTCGATTTCCTTGTCCAGCTTGACGTTTTCTTCCTTGAGAAACTTGTTGCGTTCCGTCTGCGTGGAAATGCGCGTGGCGTAATAGCCGTGCACCAGAAGGATGATCGACGCCGCCAAGCCGGCGACCATCCCCATCAGAATGTAGAACTGCAGATTGTGGGCCTTGCGCCGCGCTTCGCGCCAAGGCAGCAGATTGATGCGGATCATGGATCGAACCTCCGCATCGCCAGGCCACAGGCGACCATCAGCGAGGGCGCATCGACCAGCAGCTTCTTCGGCTGGATGCGCGGCGACACCTGCATGCTCGCAAACGGGTTGGCCACCCGCGTATTGACTTGCGAACGGGAGCCGACGATGTCCTCCAGCCCCGGGATTACCGCCGAACCACCCGTGAGCAGAATGTGCTCGATACTGCTGTACTGGGTGGAGGTGAAGAAAAACTGCATGGCGCGCTGCACTTCCAGCGCCAGATTTTCCAGGAACGGACGCAGAATTTCGGCTTCGTATGAATCGGGCAAACCGCCGCTGCGCTTGGCGTTCTCGGCTTCTTCCTGGCTCATGCCGTATTGGCGCATGATGTCCTGGGTAAGCTGGTTGCCGCCGAAAGCTTGCTCCCGGGTGTACACGGTCTGGTCGTTTCGGAGCACGGTGACGTTCAAGACATTGGCTCCGATATCAACCAGGGCGATGTTCTGTTCCTTGCCGTCGTCGGGGAACTGTTTTTTGATGAGATCGAAGGCAGTCTGGATTGCGTAGGATTCCACGTCCATGACCAAGGCCTTCAGGCCGGAGGCCTCGGCCACGGCCACGCGGTCCTCCACTTTCTCCTTGCGCGAGGCCGCGATCAGCACCTCCACCTCTTCCGCGCTCGAGGGGGCGGGTCCGATCAACTGGTAATCGAGGTTGACCTCTTCCAGGGCGAAGGGAATGTACTGGTTAGCCTCGGTCTCGACCTGGATGCCCAATTCTTCGTCGCGCAGACCGGCCGGCGCGATGATCTTCTTGGTAATCACCGCGGCGGTGGGCAGCGCCATGGCCACGTTTTTCGTACGCGTGGCCAGTTTCTTCCAGCCGCGCTGGACCGTGCTCACCACCGCCTCGAGGTTGGTAATATTGCCGTCCACCACCGCATCCTTGGGCAGAGGTTCAATGGTGTAACGCTCCACGCGCAACGCCCCTTTGCCGGCATCGACAATCTCAACCATCTTCACCGCGGACGAACTGATGTCCATCCCGATAAGCGGTGGTGCTTTGGGTTTGAAAATATCAAGGTCCAAAACAAATTTCCCTTTGAACTATGCCCGGTTAGGCGCGATACATATAATTCACGTTAAATGCTAGCAACAAGTCTAGAAGATGTAAAGCAAATAATACATGGGGGGTTTGGCCTGCCCCCCGGGACGCCGATGCGCTCCGTGGGCGGGGATACTCTATAATGCTGGCGCTACAGGAAGCTGCGCGAGCGCGGTAATGACCGCGCCCCCTGGACCAAGGGGCCCATTTACCCCTTTTTCGAACCCAAACTTGAACCCGCATCTGGCGCGGGAAATACGACTCTTGGCCGCCAAATCATTCATGTGGTTACGCCTGATCGCCTTCCCGGTGTTCCTTCTTGCCGGCCTGGGCGTCATCGCCGGCGCACTACTGGGTCTGATGATCCTGCTCGCCTATCCCAATCTACCCTCGCTCGAAGCGCTTACCGATTACCGACCCAAGGTACCGTTGCGCGTGTACAGCGCGGAAGGCACCCTGATCGGCGAGTTCGGCGAGGAGCGCCGCGCCATCGTTGCCATCGGCGAAGTCCCGGAAATCATGAAACAGGCCATCCTGGCCGCCGAAGACGAGCGCTTTTACCAGCATACCGGGGTGGACTACCAAGGTGTAATCCGGGCAGCCTACTCCAACCTGACCTCGGGCGGAAAGCGTCAGGGCGCCTCCACCATCACCATGCAGCTGGCAAGGAATTTCTTCCTCAGCAGCGAGAAAACCCTTACCCGCAAACTGTACGAGGCGCTGCTTGCCTTCAAAATCGAGGCGAGTTTGTCCAAGGACGAGATCCTGCAGATCTATATCAATCAGATCTACCTGGGACAGCGCGCCTACGGCTTCGCCGCGGCGGCGCAGATTTATTACGGCAAGGCACTAAAAGATATCAACGTGCCCGAGGCGGCGATGCTGGCCGGGCTGCCCAAAGCCCCCTCAAGCTTCAATCCGGTGGTCAATCCCAAGCGCGCCAAGCAACGCCAGCTTTATGTGCTGCGCCGAATGCACGAACTGGGCCATATCACCGATATCCAGTTTGCCGAAGCGCAGAAGGCGCAGCTTGTGGTCAAGCATCAAACCAACGAATACGCCCTGCGCGCCGAGTACGTTGCCGAGATGGTGCGGCAGATGCTGTTCGAGCGCTTCGGCGAAGAAGTGTATGCCAAGGGTTATCGCATTTACACCACCATCGCCAGGGCAGATCAAGAGGCAGCCTACGCCGCGCTGCGCCGCGGCGTGCTGGACTAAGACAGGCGCCACGGTTACCGTGGCCCCGAAGGCTATATCGAAATGCCTCCGGCGGGCCAAGCGGACGAAGATATGGAAGAATCGCTGTCGGAAGAATCCGACAGCGACGACCTCCTCGTCGCGGTGGTGCTGGAGGCCAGCCCCAGGCAAGTACGCGCCTACCGCCGTGGCGGAGAGATCGTGACCATAGCGGGCGAAGGCCTCAAGTTTGCGCAGAAAATGCTGGACGAAAAGGCCGCGCCGAACAAAAAAATCCGGCGCGGAGCCCTGATCCGCATCCAGAAGGACGAAAAGCACAATTGGCAGATCGTGCAACTTCCGCAAGCCGAGGCTGCGCTCGTCGCCGTAAGCCCCAGCGACGGCAGTGTGCGCGCACTGGTGGGCGGCTTCGACTTCAATCGCAACAAGTACAACCACGTTACCCAGGCTTGGCGCCAGCCCGGCTCCAGTTTCAAGCCTTTCATCTATTCGGCTGCGCTGGAGAAAGGCTTCACCCCGGCCACCATCGTCAACGACGCCCCGGTAGTGGTCGACGCCGCCCAGACCGGCGGGCAAACATGGGAACCACACAACTACGACGGCAAGTACGATGGACCGATGCGTATGCGCATGGGTTTGGCGAAGTCGAAGAACATGGTCTCGATCCGCATACTCCAGGCGATCGGTCCACAGTACGCGCAGGACTACATCACGCGCTTCGGTTTCGACACCGACAAGCACCCGCCTTACCTCACCATGGCGCTCGGCGCGGGTTCCGTCACGCTCTGGCAGATGGCGCGCGGATATGCCGTATTTGCCAACGGCGGCTACCGTATCGAACCCTACGTGGTACAGCGCATCGTCGACGACCGCGGCAATATCCTCGCCCAAGCGCAGCCGCCGCGCGCCGGCGACGAAAGCCTGCGCGTGATCGACGCGCGCAACGCCTTCGTCATGGACAGTATGATGCACGACGTTGTGCGTTACGGCACCGCGGCGCGCGCCATGTCGCTGGGGCGCAAGGACCTGGCGGGAAAGACCGGCACCACCAACGACCACGTCGATGCCTGGTTCGCCGGTTATCAGCCAACCCTGACCGCGATCGCATGGATCGGCTTCGATCAGCCACGCAAGCTGGGCAACAACGAAACCGGAAGCGTGGCCGCGCTACCCATCTGGATGAGTTACATGAGCAAGGCGCTCAAGGGAGTGGACGAGATGTTCCAGCAGGTCCCGGAAGGGGTAGTCAGTGTCAGCGTCAATCCCGACACGGGCCAGGTGGCCAGCGATGGCAAAATGACCGAATACTTCTATCGCGAGAATGTCCCGGCAGCGCAAAAGCGCGACGCGCCCGGGGACGGCACCCGTAGTTCAGAGGAAGTCAAAAGCCAGTTGTTTTAGAGTTCATTACAAAATGAGGGGATACCTCCCCTCATGCTCCCCTAAATCAGCCGCCTAACGGCAATTCTGTCAGGCGCTCTTAGTATCGCCCTTTACCAGGTTCACCGATTCCCCTGCCTGCTGGCTGACATAGGCCGAAAGCGCGGCGAACAGCTCGGTACCGTCGCGGGTATTGACCCAGCGTCCGCCATCGCCGCGGAAGTGGTATCCACCGGATTTCGCCGCCACCCAGATTTCCCGCGCCGCGGCCTGGCTGTTTACGATGATCTTGCTGCCATCGCCGAACTCGATCTCGAGCACCCCCGTGCCTTTGAACTGGCAATCTGCGTCGATGCCGCTCGCCTCGATGCGCCGGTCGAGTTCCTGTAGCGCCTGCTCGGCCAGGCGGATGAATTCGCTCTCGTCCATCAGTCTCGTGCCAGGTACTCTCGTGCTAAAATTCTCGCATGCGTGCGATCGCTACCGCCATCCTGCTTTGTGTGCTGCTTGAAGCCTGCGGCTCCAAGGGCGCACTCATCATGCCGCCCAAACCGGGCACCGAGCAGCAGCAGTCCAATAGTAACAAACAAAACTAGGCGCCATGTTCGAGTTTCGCAATGGCTCACTGCATGCCGAGTCGGTTCCGCTGGAAGCCATCGCCCGCGAGTTCGGCACGCCCTGCTACGTCTATTCCCGCGCCACCCTCGCCGCAGCGCTGAGCCGGTTCCAGTCCGCCTGCGGCGGGCACGACGCCCTGGTGTGTTACGCGATGAAGGCGAATTCCAATCTCGCCATCCTCAACCTGTTCGCCGGCATGGGCGCCGGCTTCGACATCGTCTCGGGCGGCGAGCTCGCACGCGTCATTGCCGCCAGCGGCGATCCCGGCAAGGTGATTTTCTCCGGAGTGGGCAAGAGCGCGGCCGAGATGCGCTACGCCCTGGAGAGCGGCATCCTGTGCTTCAATGTCGAGTCCCCGGCGGAGCTTGCGCGCCTCGCTGGCGTAGCGAGCGAGATAGGACGGCGCGCGCCAGTCTCGTTTCGGGTCAACCCCGACGTCGACGCCCGCACCCACCCCTACATTTCGACCGGCCTGAAGGAAAACAAGTTCGGCGTCGAGTTCGATGCCGCGCTCGATCTGTATCGCGAAGCGGCCCGCCTGCCGCAAATCGAAGTGGTCGGCATCGACTGCCACATCGGCTCCGACCTCATCGAGTACGCGCCGCTGATCGAGGCGCTGGACAAAATGCTCGGACTGGTCGACCGGCTCGTAGCCGAAGGGATCCGCCTGCGCCATCTCGACCTGGGCGGGGGCCTGGGTATTCGTTACCGGGATGAAACGCCGCCGGACGTCGCCGCCTACATGCGCGAGGTATTCGAGCGCGTCGGGGAGCGCAAGCTGAAACTCCTGTTCGAGCCGGGGCGCAACCTGGTCGGCAACGCCGGCGTGCTGCTCACCCGGATCGAGTACCTCAAGCACGGCGCGGCGCGCAATTTCGCCGTGGTCGATGCCGCCATGAACGACCTGATCCGCCCGGCCCTGTACGAGGCCTGGCACGACATTGTTCCGGTGAGGAATAACGGCGGTCCCAGCGCTGTGTATGACGTGGTAGGGCCGGTCTGCGAAAGCGCCGACTTTCTGGGCAAGGAGCGCGAACTGGCCGTGCGCGAAAGCGACCTGCTGGCGGTGATGTCGGCCGGCGCCTACGCCATGTGCATGAGCTCCAATTACAACAGCCGGCCGCGCGCGGCCGAGGTCATGGTAGACGGGGCGAGGACGCATCTAGTCCGCGAGCGCGAGCGCCCTGAAGCGCTTTTTGCCTTGGAACATGTTTTGCGTTAGATTGCGCAGTCTAGATGGCGCCCCGAAGCGACCGCGCCGCCTGAAGCGAAGAGCGTCCGCCACATTTGAGAACGAGCCAAGCCGGCCGCGTCGACAGAAATTTCCGGGTTGGTCCGATTCCGGTTGGATCGACCTGAAGCGCATTCGCCTGAGCCCATTGCACCTTAATCCCAAATATTGCATTTCGAGATGCCGGTGACCAGACCAAAGAAACTGATATTTTTTGCAATTCTCGGCCTCACGATCTTCGTTGGTACGCTGCTCGCCTATCGGGGGGCTGAGACGCACGCACAAGAGGCCAAGCCTGCCAAAGCCGCACCCGACGTTCCCGTCTCGGTCGCGACCGTCGCGCAACAGACCTTAGCGGTGCGGATCCAGGCGATCGGCAATGTCGAGGCCTACTCCACGGTTGCGCTCAAGGCGCGCGTGGACGGACAGATCGTCAAGGTCAACTTCAAGGAAGGTCAGGAAGTGAAGAAGGGCGCGACGCTGTTCAAGATCGATTCGCGTCCGTTCGAAGCAACACTGCGCCAGGCCGAAGCCAACCTGATGCGCGATACCGCGCAAAAGGAACAGACCCGCTCGCAGGAGCGACGCTACCAGGAGCTGCTGCAAAAGAATTTCGTGTCCAAGGAAGCGTATGCGCAGATCCGCACCAACGCCGATTCCGCCGAAGCCTCGGCGCTCGCTAGCAAGGCCGCAGTAGAGAACGCCAGATTGCAGCTCGAGTACTGCACCATTCACGCGCCCATCGACGGTTTTGTCGGCAAGGTGATGTTGCAGATGGGCAACATGATCAAGGCCAACGACACGAGTCCGCTGGTGATCATCAACCAGGTGCGGCCGATCTACGTCAATTTCGCGATCCCCGAGCAGCGTCTTTCCGCGGTCCGCGGCCACATGGCGAAGGGACAACTGTCGGTCGAAGCGACGGCGCCCAACTCGGACAAGGCGGCAGCAACGGGAACGCTGAGTTTCGTCGACAACGCCGTGGACACCACTACCGGCACCATCAAACTGAAGGCTTTGTTCCCGAACAAGGACAACGCCCTGTGGCCGGGCCAGTTCGTCGGCACCAGCCTCAAGCTCTACGATCAGAAGGAAGCGCTGACCGTCCCGTCCCAGTCGGTGCAGACCGGGCCCAGCGGCCAGTACGTCTATGTCGTCAAGCAGGATATGACCGCCGAAGTGCGCAAGGTCGAGGTGGACCGGGTTGATGGCGACAACGCCATCATCGCCAAGGGCCTGCAGAAAGGCGAAACGGTCGTGGTCAAGGGTCAGTTGCGTCTGGCGCCGGGGGCGAAGATCATGATCGCCAAGCCGCCGGCCGGGAAGTCGTGAACATCGCCGAGCTGTTTGTCCGGCGCCCGGTCATGACCGTCCTGGTCATGGCCGCGATCCTGATCTTCGGACTGGCGGGCTTTCGCCTGCTGCCGGTGAGCCAGCTGCCCAGCATCGATTTCCCGACCATACAGGTTACCGCGGAACTGCCCGGTGCCAGCCCCGAGACGATGGCCTCCGCCGTAGCCACTCCGCTGGAGAAACAGTTCTCGACCATCGCCGGGATTGACACCATGACCTCGATCAGCGGCCAGGGGACCACGGCGATTACCATCCAGTTCGCTCTCGACCGCGACATCGACGCCGCCGCCCAGGACGTCAACTCGGCCATCGCCTCGGCTGCGCGGCAACTGCCGGCGACCATGCCCGCGCCACCGTCCTTCCGCAAGGTCAATCCAGCCGACTTCCCGGTCTATTACCTCGCGCTCACCTCGGATGTGCTACCTCTGTCGACAGTCAACGAATACGCCGAAACCTTTCTCGCACAGCGCATCTCCACCATCAGCGGCGTGGCCCAGGTGCAGGTGTTCGGGCAGCAGAAATATGCCGTGCGCGTGCAGGTGGACCCGAGCCAGCTCGCCGCGCGCGGCGTCGGCATCAACGAGGTCGAGCAGGCCATCGCCCAGGCCAACGTCAACCTGCCGACCGGAACACTCTATGGCAAGGACCGCATGTTCGCGGTGCAGGCCACCGGGCAACTCTTCAACGCGGCCGCGTTCCGCCCGATTATTGTCGCCTATCGCAACGGCTCTCCGGTACGCCTGAGCGAACTCGGACGGGTTATCGATTCGGTGCAGAGCGACAAGATCGCCGCCTGGTTCAAGGGCAAACGCGGCATCGTGCTCGCGATCCAGCGCCAGCCCGGCACCAACACCATCGAGGTGGTGAACTCGATCAAACGGCTGCTGCCGACCTTCCGCGCCGAGGTGCCGGCAGGGATCGACATCAACATCCTGTATGACCGCTCGGTTACCATCCGCGCCTCGGTCCAAGAGGTCGAATTCACGCTGCTGCTGTCGCTGGTGCTGGTGGTCATGGTGATTTTCATTTTCCTGCGCAACATCCCGGCAACCATCATCCCGAGCATTGCGCTGCCTCTGTCCATCATCGGTACTTTCGCGGCGATGTACCTGTTCGGCCACAGCCTGGACAATATTTCGCTGATGGCGCTCACGCTCTCGGTCGGCTTCGTCGTGGACGATGCCATCGTGATGCTGGAGAACATCACCCGCCACATCGAGATGGGCAAGAACCGCTGGCAGGCGACCCTCGACGGCTCCAAGGAAATCGGCTTTACCATCGTGTCGATGACGATTTCCCTGGTCGCGGTATTCATTCCGGTGCTGTTCATGGGCGGCATACTCGGGCGGCTGTTGCATGAGTTTGCCGTGGTGATCATGGTTGCCGTGCTGATCTCGGGCTTTGTCTCGCTCACCCTCACACCGATGATGTGCAGCCGCATCCTCAAGCCTCATTCCGCGCAGAAGCACGGGCGCGTGTTCATGCTGAGCGAGCGCGCGTTCGAGGCGGTGAAGAATGCGTACGCCGTGACTTTGCGCTGGACGCTCGGGCGCCGGCGATTCACCATGGCGGTGTTCCTCGGCATCATCGTCGTCACCGGATTCCTGTTTGCCAAGATGCCCAAGGGCTTCCTGCCGAGCGAGGACTCGGGGCAGCTCTTCTGCTTCACCGAAGCTCCCCAGGACGTTTCCTTCGACGCCATGGCCGGCCTGCAGACCCAGGTGGCCGAGATCATCCGCCAGGATCCCAATGTCGAAGCGGTAATGTCCTTTATCGGAGCCAGCGGCTTCAACCCCGCGCTCAATGTCGGCCGCATCACCATCACCCTTAAGCCCCGCAAAGAGCGCAAGTCCGCCGACGAGGTGATCCGCGGACTGCGGCCGAAAGTCAACACCGTGCTCGGCATCAAAGCCTTCATGCAGAACGTGCCGGCGATCCGCATTGGCGGGCAGCTCACCAAGAGTCCTTACCAGTACGTGCTGCAGGGCGCGAACACCGAGGAGCTGTACCACTGGGTGCCAA
>ERZ1292630.2690-Hain-H41-02um-R3-2690-length-16177-cov-8_pt1 | contig 16177 bp, 23 predicted proteins | sample MGYA00564408_ERZ1292630 | MGnify/ENA primary metagenome ERZ1292630 (study PRJEB36523, sample SAMEA6512641) | groundwater metagenome | collected 2019-01-08 | study: AquaDiva: Metagenomics assemblies of 32 groundwater samples | reverse complement strand
CGAGCCCGCTGGCCGAAGGCCCGTCGTAGCAGCGGATCGGCGATTGCAGCAGAAGCGTTCATGAATAATGCGGGCGAATGACCTCGTCTCACATCGAAGTCGGTGCTGATGCCGGTCTGAGCCATCCTCGTGCTGAGGATGTTGCGCCACCCCGATGGAGCATTGGCGCGTGAAGTCGGCGCGGTGAAGACGATGAAACGGAAGTGGGGATGGATTAGTAATACAGGTGGAGGCCGATTCCGATCCACTCCATATTCTGATTGTAAAATTGTCCGTTGGGCGAGGGGCCGCTGAAATATTCCGCCAGCAGCTGCAGCTTGCGATCTCCGATTCGCGCATCCTCGAATTGAATTCCCGCCATGACGGAGTTGCCGACCCTCCAATTACTTCTCTCATTCGCCTGCGCATCCACATAGGCGACCGGACGAACCTTGCCGCTCCACAAGGTCCAGGGGCTGGTGAGTTCAGCTCCCGCTTGGCTCGTGCCGCGTTTCAGTTCTTTCGGGTCTCGCCCCACCAGTATGCCCCCGCCGCCATAGATCCGGACCCAGGAGGCCGGCTCAAAGGCCACCTTCAGATCCACTTCTTCGAAGCTCAAATTGATGCGATTGACCGGCACCCGACTATTGAGAATGAATTCATCGCCCAGGTGTGAACTCTGATGGTGGAGGCGGAGGAATCCCGAGAATGAGCCGGTCCGGTAACTGGCGAGCAATCCGGCGATATAGTCGGCGTTGACGAGGTCCATCGATCCGGATGGGGCGTTCATGTTGAAGACACTGAAGACTCCGGCCTGGAGCGCGAGTTCCCATTGGCCATCGAAAGGAGCCGCGTTACGATAGAGTGAAAACGTTTCACCGAAATTGGCCGAGCCGGTATTCCTCGGCTCCTGGCCAAACGAAACTTGACGGGCCGCGACGGAGAAATGCGGCGTTCGCGGGTCGGCATGGAACGGAGCCACGAGGAGATCGCGAGGAAGGAATTTGGACCCGGACTTGGAGGGCTCTTGCTGAATGGGAGCCGGCTCACGGACGTCGGTGTGAACCAGGCCTTCTCGGATCTCCACTCGCACGACACCGGGAATGCTTTCCAACGCCGTCATGACTTTTCTTCGGTCGACCTTGCCGAGCGACTCGGCATCGACGATCACGACTCCTCCTTGCACATGCAGAGACGCCTTGGCTGCGTCAAATTCATGTTGGAGGACAGCGGCGGCATAGCCAGCGATGTACGAATCGTCAGCCGCGATGGTTGTCGATACGATCCCCAGGATAAGGCAGAGCACGAAGACCACGCCCCCCGTTGCGATCCTCACGGTACTCACAACAGAGAACCGGTGGGCAGGCACGGAATCTTTTGCGCCAAGAGTTTCAGCCATGACATCGTCTCCCTTAAGCAACGAAGACAGGAGCCCTACTGCGGAATCGAGAGATAGCCGGAGAGAGTGTGTGTGCTACGCGTCTCTTTTCGGCTTCTCTTGCAGGGCATCCTGGAGTCGGTGATAGAACATGCCAAGTAGTGTGAACGCACGACCCTAAAGCAAATTTACCAATGAGGTTCAAATCGAGCAGACCGAGCACCAGACGTCGGTCCAGTTCCGGCAGGAAGGGAACCGTCTCATTCTTGATGTCGCGTTGAGGTCGAACTGCTTTGGCCTATGAACGGCAGTATGCCGAGAAGACAGCGTGCGGTCTGGTCAAAACTGCTCACTTCTGAAGACGTGATGACCCAGGTCGCTTGACGCTCCCCCTGTGCGATGGTCATCAGAAAGAAAGGGAATGAGCCGTGCGGACGATCGTGAGGAGGGAACTGTGTACGCGCAGTCCGCCATGATAGGCAAGGAGGCCCAGTATCTTGAATGTATTCATGAAGAAACGGACTGTTGACCGAGTAGCGGTCGTGTGTCCGCAAGTGCGCGGTTCATACTATGCAGTAAGCTCGCCGCTCAACGAATCCGCAAACAGAGTCGGAGAATATCCTTGCCGCATTATGTGCTCGACAAATCCGTCAAGGAGGGAGAAGTTTTCAGGTGTCATGCCCTGCATATTCCATTTGGACATGTTGCACGGGAAAGATTGCCGATGCGCATGCACGAATTCGTGGGGGTGGCAATAGAATACCAGCCGTGAAGCACGCCGGGAGATCCGGCGGACCATCCACTTCATCACCGGCAGGCCGAGCACCCGGAGTGTGGCCATATTGATGGGGAACAGGAACGCTGAGGGGGCCATCTCAACGATCGAGCTGTGTCCAGGCACGCGGAGGTGGTGTGATGAGAGGCGATACGGCTCACTCGGGGCGCGAAAGTATTTCAGGTAATGTACTCGACCGAAGCCGCAATCGAATCGCTTTGCCGGAACGGATGAATCGTAGCGGTATCCCTCGTCTTCGAGCGCGCGCAAGGTCGTTTCGCTGATCCACAAGCTTGGGGCGCGAAAGACGACGGGGCGAACACCTGAGGCGTTCTCCACGGCCTCCGTGGCCCTCCGGATCCATTCACGCTGCTGGGCATAATTGGCTGACCTGAAATCCTCGTCGTTCTCGAGGTTGCCGTGTTCCCACCCATGTGTGCCGAGTTCGTGCCCTCGCAGCCGACACTCTCCGATCAGATCCCCATGGGTTTCCGCAAACCGCCCGGCCACAAAAATCGTCGCCTTGAGCTTCCATCGATCACAGAAATCCAGCAAGCCTTCCAGCCCGACCTCGGACCCAGGGACCCAGTCCACATCGATGGTGAAGTGCCACTTCAGGGCGGTTTGTGCGTGCATGTGGCGGAGGCCTAGCGAGCCATCCGACCGCTCAGGGGGAGCTTGTGACGAAGCCCAGTGCTTATCCCAGTGTTTATTTTGTTTTTCCAGTTCCTCGACCTTCTGGCGCATCTCGCTCTTCGCTCGGTCTGACGTGTCGCTCGTCTTCGTCTTCAATTTGTCAATCATGGTGCATCTCATCCAGCTCAGCCTGCATCTTTCTATAGAAGGTTTCTTCCTTCTAGACCCTATATTCCCTGACCATGTCGGGCGCCTTCTGGGACTTCTTCTTGACGTCCTCAGCGGTGATCGTACAGATGTGCCGGCCATCTCGCCTGCAGACGAGCAGGAGCTCGTCCACGTTTGCGACGTCGATCAGGCCAGACGCCCAGGCGAGGCGCGGCTGTAAGAATAGCCCGAGGGGGAGAAAAAGCCCGTTGTACCAGCGCATCGCCTGTTTTCGCCGGTGAGTCAGGCCCCACACGGCGAAGTCGAGGAGCCAGCCGCTCCGGGGCTGCATGCCGAAGACCGCGCTCTGCTTGAGCACGAAGGAATGCTCTCCGAGGATGGTCGGGAGATCGTCGGGGTCGTAGCGTCGAACGTGCCCCACGAGGGCGTCGAAGGCGCTCCAGCGCGCGGGATGCAGGGGCACCGAGAAGATGACCGTCGCACCGTCCTTCGCGACCCGGCCGAGCTCTCGAAAGGCCTGCCGATCGTCCTCGATGTGCTCGACGATGTCGAAGGCGCAGACCAGGTCAAAACTGCAGTCGGGGAATGGCAGGGCGGTAATTTCGCCGAGCATCGCGAGACCGCCGCGGGCCTTCAGGCAGGAGAGAGCCGGACGGCTGATGTCGACGAAGGACGTACCGGCAATGGGGAGTCTCGGACGCAGGCCCGGGCCGATCTCAAGTCGCGTCGGTGACGAGGTGGTGAGCGCGGAGAGGAGTGGCCAGGTGTTGAAACGCTGCGGCGGAACCACGTAACTCGCCGACCAGAGCGTGTCGTAGAAGCGTCGGTTGGCGTCAACGGCGAGGCGCATCGCGTCCTGCGCACCTCCTGCCGGTATGGCGCCAGCGAAGCCAGGGACTGCGATCCCCGCAATCCCGTCTCGACCGAAATTACGCTCGCCTGACGCTATCCGGCTCATACTGGGATACCACAGGCTGTTGGGGACGAACACGGGTCGGCGACACCGTTTGGCTCACGTCAATGGTCTTTTCTTGACCCAGGATGCCCTCGATCTCCAGTAATAACTCGCTTCGGCACATCTCTCCCTGGAGGTACAGAACCTGAGTCTGGGACGGCAGCTGCTCCTTGAGGATATCGCGGATCACCGAGACGTGTTCGGGGTGTCGAATATAAATCTTGAAGAGGGCCTGTCCATACCACTGTCCTCGAGCAATTCCGTGGAGCTGCTCAGTATGTGTGATCAGAGCGTTCAGGTTGCGGATGATTTCCAGGGTTTGTTTGTGGGGCTCCCCGATGTGCTCACTTACATGGCCGACCACGCTCGCCGTGCCGGCGATGAGCAGGTGGGATCCGGAGATGGATGGCCGCACGGTGGCCCTCGCAAACGACGGACTGCGCGGACCATAGATAGGAGGATACTCGTATGCGCGCACCTGCCGCGGATTCTCGATATGCGTTCCAGGCTGCCTAGCCGCCAGGAAATGGATCTGTAGCGGGCCGGACATCGTCCCGACGGCAGTCCCTGCAGGCAAGGAGCGAGGGAAGTCTGAAAGGGACTCGGCCAGGGCCTGGTGCCGACCGGCGCAAAAGCGCCGGTACCGCTCCATCCCGTCGGATTCACGGTTGATGTGGGGGAAGTAATTCCACATCCGCAATAGATGAGGATAGCCTAGGGCACGAGCCTGGACGAGTAGACGTCGATAGGCGGTGTAGGTCAGGGTATCCAGCAGCGTGCCCGGGCTTTCTTTCACTTGCAACGCGCCAAAGAGCACTTCCTCGTTCATGGCGCAGTGGATACCCTCGGTCTGGTGATAGGTGACCGGCAGGGTGCTCGTCCACACCTCGGCCAACGGAGGCCCGTTGAATTGCGGCAGATCGAGGTAGACAACCGGACAGGCAGCTAGGCCACTAGGCTCCCAGGAATTCCGGTCATGACGGACGATACCCAGGAAGTTGGATGGCAAGGCCTTCAGAAGTGCTTCAAGCCGTGTAGTTTCCACATACCCCGTGCGGAGAGCATGGGCATTGGACACCGGGTTCCGTTGAGCGGACGCCACCCCCGGAGACCCAACACCCCGCTCCACAACGCACTGGTTTGACTTGGTTCGGTTCACGCCGCTGTTCTCCACTTGTAGTCGACGCTGCAACGAAGCCACCGAGTTCGTTGCGTCATGATCGACCTCGGTCGCCGCTTAGGCTGGATTCATCTGCGTCCGTCTCGGCCAGCCACCTTTGCCGTTTCTCCAGAGGTGTCCGTGAAACCGGGCCTGCTCAATATCCCTCTGCGTTAGGGGAGAAGCGCATCTCCCGCTACGTTCGAGTACACCGGGGTAAAAATGAACCCCAAGAGCGGGGGGAAATACCACATGACTTCCTCGCGCGATTGCACGATCCGCACCTTCGTTGCACCGGCTTTTTTGGCCTCATCGGCGAAACTCTGGACTGTCGCGTTCAGTGAGGCGTCTCCCCAGATCGGTTTGGTCATAAACAGGTTAATCGCGTAGTTCCTTGTGTTGATGTGCGTCAGCTTGTCGCCGTCTATTCCTTTTATGCCGCGCAAATCGGAAGCGGTGTTGGATATGGAGCAGCCGGCGCCAACTCCCATGACACACACGAGCATCGCCATAGCGGAATATCTCATAGTTTCCTCCTGTGGATGGACACACGCCTATTCGTGTGAAAATTCAGGCTAAATTTACCCAATAGACAGAATGCAATCTGTTCACAATTGCTCACATTTGAAGAATTCATCCGACGGGCAGCTTAACGCTCGCCTGGCTCGAATTCAACAATGCTGAATGAAAGGCAAGCCTAGTCGCCGGCCTTGCAGGCTACCTTGCCTAGGCCCTGCCCCAAGCTTCTCTGCAGGGACTTGAGATACCAATAAGATCGCCCGATTGCTCGTCGGTCAGCCCCGAGGAGAAGTGTTTGTTGTCGTGGCTGTTATTTTGTTCCGCCCGGCTGAAAGGAGGCGTCCATCACTTTGTTTTCTTCGTCCACCAAGAGCACGGCTGCATCGCCTTTGGATAACGTCGCCAGCCTCGGCTGAATGAGCGGCCGCACCTGGTACGAGTGCTCTTTGCCGTCCTCGGTGCGGATGACAATCGTATTGTCCTTCAAGGGCTTGAAGATCACACCCGTGACCTGGCCGAGGTTGCCCTTGAGAGGAGATTTTTGTTGCCCGAGTTCAGCCGCCCGATGAACTGATTCAGCGCTCCCCATCGTCACATCTACGATCTTATCCAACTCGTCGATGAGAAAGATGGCATCTGCCCCGACGGGAATCGAAGCCACCTTGCTTTTCGCGACCGGTCGGATGAGGTGAGACTCTTCTTTCCCATCCGGAGTACGAATCACCGCCTTATCGTGTCCGGTCGGCATCGGTCCGGCGAGTTGCCCTCGAACCACGCGATGGTGGCTGGCCTCACCGGCTTTATGCACATCGACCAGCAGATTTTGATCATTGATGGTGATCTCGACCAGATCTCCTATTTTGAGTTCCGGCAATCCCTTAGCTTTTCGCACGTTCATGGGGATATACCGAGGCTGCCCCTCACCGGTATCGATTTTTGCCTGGTCGCTTCTGATTTCCTCTACCGTGCCAAGAAGAACCCGGTCCCCGAAAAGAAGCTGAGGATCAGTCCCCGCTACTTCAGAAGCCGCATCAGCAACGGGTACCGTTGCGATGAGGCACACGGTGAGCACCGCCAGCCACCATAGAGCATGTTGTGGCATGAAGTCTCCTTTCGATTCCGCGATATCAGAGAATATCGATAATGATGGTAGCGGCTGTGGCGTTTGTAACGCCGCTTATTCGGCATGTCCTGCCGATTCCTCTGTGGAATGACCACCGAAGATGTCCGCGGTGGTCACTCCAGAATTCCAGAAACAACAGGAAATCTTAGAGCGATAAACTCAATAACCGCCCCATCATCATTTGTCCTTCTTCTTCATCTCATCTTCTTGAGCCCTGGCAGACGAGCTCGTTTTCTCAAGCTTTTCTGCAGCGACAGCCGCTCCACTCCCGTGAGTCTTTTCGACGTTTTCTTTCAGCTCTTGTTGGGTGACGGGCTCGGGTTTCACCTTTTTCATGTCCGCTAAATCGTTACTTCGTGTACTCGGCCTGGATTCGCCAGAACCAACGGTTCCTCCGCTCGCAGTGCCTCGCTGAATCTCCTTTGGCACATTGTCTTTGGGATTATCCGAGGTCCCAGGCTGAACCCCAAGGATCTCAGCAACGGCTCCCGTTGCCAGTAACAGACTCACACATGCGACACCGCTCAATACTTGTATCTTGTTCATCACGAACCTCCCTCGAAGTGAAAGCATCAGTGCGCAATGCACCTCATGCTCAAGCAGGAAGATGTCCTGCGTTGGTGGATAGAATTCCTTGCTGGGTTCCAACGGTACCATCTGCATCATTTACAGACTGGTCAATAGTGCACAAAGGTTGCAGATTTCGCAGGCCGTCAAATGTGCAGGTATGTGTTTGCTCGACAGAGCGAACACGCACTGATGTGGGGTTGCGCCGGAACAACTTCAATCTCTAGGGAAAGGGTCGGGCTACCTCGAAGAGCTCGCTGGTCTTGCTTATGAGATAGCAGCCCAGCGCTTCGATCTCCGTCCGAAGCTGACGGACGACGAACATGTCTAGAACGGTCGATAAAGTGGGGTAACTGGTCACGTTGCATTAAGTTGAACGGTGTGACGTTGTATGGTCTCCCATTCTCATATGCCATCTCCGGTGTTCGTTCAATTGTTCAGCGGGTCTACCGCCAATTATATATTTTCTTCCCTCTGTGGCCAGAATTCTAAACGGCCTCTCCCGCATGACATTAGAGCACGCGTAGAAATGCCACCAGGTCCTGTTTCTCTTCAGTCGTCAACTGGGTTCCTAGCACAATGTTGAAGAACTCCACGGTATCCTCTAACGTCAGCAACCTTCCGTCGTGCAAGTAGGGGGATGAATCCTTGAGGCCTCGCAAGGGAAACGTCTTGATGGGGCCATCAGCGCTCGCCATGCGTCCATTGATCATCCGCGGTCTGTAAAAGCGTTCCACCTTTAGATTGTGCATGGAATTGTCCGTGTAATAGGGCGCCTGATGGCAACCAGCGCATGTCGCTTTGCCGAAAAACAGGTCCGCCCTCGCTTCTCAGGCGCGGTGGCTTTTGGGGGATTCAACTTGCCGTCAATGCCAAGCTTGGGTGCCGGGGGGGGAAATCCAGGAGTTCCTGGAACTCTGCCATGAAGTGCACCTGGCTACCCCGTTCGAGAATGTTGGCCCCTTTTTTTGTCGCGATCGCCGGATCGCCGTCGAAGTAGGCCGTGCGCTGCTCAAGCTCAGTAAAATCCTCCACACTCTTCAGCGCCCTCTGCGAGCCAAACAGTCGCTGAATGTGTACGCCGCGCAACGTTGGAGTATCAAGTCGATGGCGGAACTCCTGAGGGCGAACGTCTCCGGCCAGATGGGTACTGGCGTTCGTGTGGCCGTTCGCATGACACTCGAAGCAGGCGACACCACGGCCTGGACGCACGGTGCGACGGTCTTCCGTCTGGTTGAATTGCTGCTGCGGGAATGCCGTGACTAACAGCCTCAAGCCCTCGAGCTGTTTCGGATTCAGGATCCCGTTGAAGATTTCATAATAGTTGTCAAGGGTCACCAATTTGCCCTGGGACACATCACCGAGATCAGGTCGCGTCGTCAGATAGATAGGTGCCGGGAACTCAGGCAAGAAATGGATCGGTAGGTCAAACTCCAGGTCGAAGCGGGTGAGATCACGGCCCTCCTGCTTTTGAATCTCTTCAATGTGAAACTTGGGGAACACCATCCCTCCTTCAGGGTGGTTGGGATGCGGAAGAGGAAAGAATCCAGCCGGAAACGCATCCTTCTCTCGGATCTCTTCGGGGCTCATGGCCTGAAGTTTTTCCCAGGTCATCCCTTGCGGAAGTGTGACTCATATCCCTTCCTGGATAGGCTTGCTGCGGGACATCGTGACATCTTTGGCCGGGCGATTCGCGAGGTCGTATCGCTCATCGAGTAATTCCATCTGCCGCTTCATGACCTCAGGCTTTGCGGCTTTCATGCGCGCCATGCCGACGGCAAAGCCCTCCTTGAGATCAACGGGAGCATTGCTCGTCCCCTTCTGTTGTAATTCTTGCGTGGATGGAGTGCCGACGGCGATGAAGACCGTCGCAAGCATTCCCACTAGCACCCATTTCCGGTTTGGTAGATATGTCGTGTCCGTTCTTCCGTGAGTTTGGCCAGAGCGCAGTATTTCCTGATTAGCGAGTCTCTCGCATGGCTTCTTGTCGTTGTCCGATATTCCTTAGTCAGTCGCTTAACAACTTCTCTATCGATGTCCTTGCGGTTTTCGACCTATTCTTTCCCTCGCTCGACGGCCGCGTCCGAGACTTTCCGGCCCTATTCCAGCAGGTCATCCGTTCTTAGGATGACCCTCAAGGTCTTTTACAGGTCCAGTCCGACGACTGTTTTGATCTTGGTTTCGTTGCTGAAAATCATGCCGGATACTCGTTGTGTTTTGTAGAAGAATTGAATCGGGGAGCAAGACAACTGCAGATGTAAATCTCAATTCATCGTAAGCGCTATGCCTAGCTAAATCTGTACACAAGTACTCAGATTGCTTCTTTCAGGTTGCCATTGGAGGTCTCCTCTGTCACGCAGCACAATTGCTAAGCATGAGGGCAGGCTAGGGAGGGATGGGAGGTTGGTTCAAGTTGCTCGATCTTGAAGAAGTAGGGCAGGTTAGTCACGCTTGCCCGCTCGCCCGCTCGACATCAATCTGGCGTAATGGAAATGGACTAGTCGTGGAGGACGATATTGAGAAGGGAACTATGCACGTGCAACCCGCCGTCGTAGTGAACGAAGCCCAGTTTGCGGAACCTATTCATGAAGAAACTGACGCGGGAGCGCGTGGTGCCGATCATCTCGGCGAGCATTTCCTGGCTGATCTTCGGAATGACCGTCTCCGGCGTGCCTTCTTTCCCGAAGTGGGCCATCAACAGCAGTATGCGCGCCAGCCGCTTCTCGCTGGAATTGAAGAGTTGATCCACCAAGTCCTCTTGGATGCGAATGCTGTGCGCCAGCAGATAGGTCATGAAGAACTCGGCGAAGGCCGGCTTGCCGTGGAGTGCGCGAATCATCACGTCTTTGTCAAGACGTACGAGCGTGGCGTCGCCGAAGACGGTCGCGGTGGCCATGCGCAACAGGTGCCCGGCAAGGCAAGACTCCCCAAAGAAACTGCCGCGCTCCAGCATGGCCACGACTGCTTCTTTGCCTTGTTGGGACACGACGGTGAGCTTGACCTGGCCGGCCTGAATGTAGAACACGGCATCCGCTGCATCCCCTTGCGAAAAAATCGTTTGATGCTTGCGGGCCTGCAGCAGCGTTTTGCCGTGGCCGACTTTGGCGAGAAAGGTTTGGGGATTAAACGGCGTGGTTCGTTTGGGTGCCACAGGCTTCCTCTATATCAACGCACTCCGCGCGAACATGACACGTCGTGCACCACAAGTACGACTACACCAGTACTCGCGAAAATTCTTGCTTGATGAACCGATAGCAATCGCAGGAAGACGCTTCAAGTCCCTTCCAGTCTAGTACGGTGATCTGGTTGCGACTGTTTTTGATCCGGCCGGCTTTTTCGAGCGCTCTCGTGACAATGTTCACTCTGGCACGGCTCACGCCTAACATTCTCGATAGGAACTCCTGCGTGAACGCAAACACATCCACATTCGTTCGGTCATGCATCATGAGCAGCCATCGGGTATATCGCTCTTCCACTGAATGTAAGCTGTTGCACCCCCCTGAACGAGCGATTTGCATGAGAAGAGCGTGTGTGTAGCGCCGCAGGATTGTGTCGAAGTGTTCGTCGCTCTTCGCCGCCCGCTTAAAGTCTTCGACGCTCATCCGCTGGGCTTCGCCGGAGACCTGCGTGATCCCAAGGGCTACCGCCTCATCTATTCCCAAATAGGGTGAGATCCCAAGCACACCTTCATTCCCCACGGTGGCAATTTCGATGGTCGCTCCATTCTTCATCTCCGTCATCATGGAAATGACACAGGTCAGAGGGAAATACACCGCGGTGACGGGGTCCCCGGGGTGATACAGAACGTCTTTCACTGAAAGCGAGACGCGTTGCGTTTCGGCGAAGAGCCGTTCCCTACTTGCCCCCGGTAAGGCAGCAATCAGCCCATTGACGGATGCGTCGTCCACTCCGCCCTTATGCAAAACCATCTCCGTTCTGGAAGCGCTTAAAAGGTATTTCGTAACTATTCGCAATCAGATACGCGGAACTCGGGGAGGTATCCACTCCCATATGAGCCGGTTCCATGCGCGACGCGATCCTATAAGAACACGCACTCGTCTGTCTGTCATCAACGTGACACTCCGGGAGGCGACCATGCTGGCATCGCTTGAGAGCGAGCGTATGCAGTGCGCGAGCCTCACGTTCTCATCTCACGGACCCGTTATTTCTTCTGTGGGAGGACATCATTTCTATGAGTACTATTGTCTCTTTCAATCTTGCACGCACCGTTCTCACAGGTCTTCGTTTTTGCTTGCTGTCTCTCAGTGCAAGACTTTTTATCCTCTGCGCTAATGGCACTCTCGAGACATTGCTTCAGTTGCTCCTGTGCAGCCTTGAGACAGTCTGCGCAAAGGCTTTGTGCATAGACCGGAGCGCCAAGAAACAGGAATGGGAACAACGCGAATACGAGTATGAAGTGCATAGCAGTCTCTCCCGTGAAAAGTGCCGAAGCAACGTATATCGTGCGCCGATGATACCTCGCGTCGGCAGACCAAGTCCCTCTCGATAGAACGTCAGCGATCGTTCCACATCGTCCACCCCGACGGTCATGACGGTGATGCGCGGTTTCATCATGACCCCCACGGTCCCGTCCACGCGCATGAAGGACAAGAACGTTGAGGTCAGTAACTACGCACCATAAGATGCCTCGTCACGAGGGTCATCTGCAACACGGCGAACTGAATTTCCATCGGGTCTATCCTGACGATCACAAGCTTCACTCTCATGCCGTGATAAATCCGCGAGGACTTGATGTCGCATTATGGGTAAAGGGTATGCCTTTGGGTAAATAGTCGTCTGTTCAGAAGTGCTCAGGTTGGGAGAAATGACGAGGCAGCGCAACGTGACTCTGTCCCTGGGCGAAGATCATGCAGAAGAAGATGGAGACGGACGAGGTGAACGTGCCGCTCCGCGTATCAGCCGCGATCAACCGACTTGATGGCAGCGTGGATCTCGGCGAGGGCGCTCAATTGTTGTGTCATGTCGAGGCCCTGAGATTCCGCAAGATCCTGGGCACAGAACTGCAGAAGGGGGACCAGCACGCGGCACTCATCTCGGAGATGTTGATTGAAGGTGAATCGGCGTAGCGTGGGCTCGACCATCTTGCGGGCTTCGCGTTCATACAGGGGATCGGCATGATCGAGCCGGCGCAGCGTCTTCACTTCCTGCTCCAATGAGGCCCCAAGTTGTTTGATCAGCGCCAGAAGAAAGTCCAACCGTAGGCGGCCGTCAGTCCATTGATTGGCGATGTGCGCATCGAGAGACGAATCGGGCACGACCGCCCTGCGGAGCGTGCCGTTGGTGGCACGATTCCATCGTCTCAACCATTCACGAGCGATCCCGAATGCATAATAGATCGCGGCGACGCCGGCAACAGTGCCCAACAACAAGAAGAGAACGGAGGCTATGTCCAGATTCTGCATAATGCCTTGCCCGTGACCGTTGCAGTTCGTTCATGAGAGTATTCGGTCAAATGCCTGCGTACAGAACAATTTCGACGCGTCGATTCATTTGCCGCCCGTCTTCCGTCTCATTGCTCGCGATCGGCCGGATGTCCCCATACCATTCGACGATAAAGCTCTGTGAATCCACTCCGTTCCACTTCAGCACACGTACCGTTTGAGTCGCACGTGCTTTGGATAAAGCCAACTTCTCGAAATACTGGTTGGAATGATCGGAGACCGAGGCCTTGTCAGCGTGCCCGACAACTCGGATTTCCTTAAGCGAAGCCGCCTTGAAGAGCACTCCCATCTGCGTCAGCACGTCGATGCCATCCGGCGTGAGCTCATGACTCCCGACATCGAAGAGTAGTCGTTCGGCAATCACGATGGTGAGATGATCGCTGGCCCGTTGCATCCTGATGTCACCATCGCGCAAGGCCGTTCGAAGCACCTGCTCCAACTCATTCTGCACCTGCCTCAGCCGTTGTTCAGTCCTGTCTGCACAGCCGATCGCCAGAGTCAGGCTCATCAGAACACTCGCAAGGAACGTCACGGTTTTCACGGTCTCTCTCTCCCGCTTCCACGCGTGTCACCGAACCGATCATGCACTGCCACATCTCGCTGCCATGCCCCTTGAGAAAGTCGTCGCCCGGCTACACTCTCCTGGCTCCACCGATCAACAACATGATGCCGCCGATGAGCGCCAATCCCCCGACAAGGGGCGTCAGCGGAATGGTCTCTTTCTTGTCGACCGTGGCTTGGAGAGGGCCGAGGTCGATCACCTTTTCACGGGTGGTGTAGGTGATGCCTTGGTAGGTGAACGCCACGACGCCGAGCATAATAAGCGCGATGCCGAGAATCGTTGCTGTTTTCATGGTCATATCCTTTCGCGTGAAGACATCACGGCCTGCTTCTTCCCTGCGATGCCAGTCCCTGTGCATTAGACGGGGGCGCCGCGCGAGGGGTCGAACAGTCGTCACCGGTCCCTCAGCGCGCCGGTCGGCCGAGGCGACCAGTCAGGGCCAAGATAACCAGAACCAGGAGGATTAATCCCAATCCCCCGCTGGGGAAATATCCCCACTCGGCGCTGTGCGGCCAAGTGGGCAGTGCGCCAACGAGCAACAACACCAATAAGACGATTACAACGGTACTCATCTCGTTTCTCCTTTTTTCGTGCGCGCAAGCCGCAGGCTCTCATCTGTGTCTAGGCGCTCCGCCGTCACGCCTTTTTCTCGCCAGACAGCCGCTCCCGCTCCCGTGACATAGCAACGCGCCCGGCCTCGACCGCCTCGGTCAAGACCGCCTTTTTTTCCTGGACGAACTCGCGTCCCTTGTCCACCGCCTGGTCCAAGACCTGGGTGGCCCTATCGGCCAGTTCATGGACATGCTCTTCGGCCCGCCGCGCATATCCTCGTACCTGCTCCCGTGACTCCCGACCGGACTGCGGCGCCAGCAACAGGGCCATCGCAGCTCCCACCAGCCCTCCGCCCACAAACGCCAATCCCACCGCTCCCAGTGAACACCCTCTGTCATTTGCCATTGCACGTCCCTCTTTCTTGGTGAATATGTGACTTGACGACGGTCGTCGTGGCTCTAAACCCTGCCACCATGCTGGCCAGGTTGACCAGCAGCGACCGGCTCGTACCCTGCACCGTCTCATGAACCCGTTGCACGGTGTCGCCCAGTGCACCGGCCGCATGCAGCAGCACCGCCGCATGCTCGACCCCATCCCGCGCAGACACGATGAGCCCGTTCAGGTTTTCCGTCGTCGCCCGGATCTCCTTGAGCAACAACGGCAACTCAGCATTCATACGGACCAGCAGATACGCTGATTCCGTCACCGGTTTCCTGAGTTGTATCAACAGCGGAACCAGCGCGCCGACCAACACGACCAACGCCACAGCCCCTACACACAGGGCGATCTCGACAATCATACAGACTCCTCCTCCGCTCTCAGGCTCCCGCTAGACCCGCAGGCCCTCCACGCGCACTCCTATCGAAAGACACCGAAGACCCAGAGGATGACGAGCAAGGTGAACGGAACTCCCAGCAGCCAGAGAATGAACGCTTTTCCCATGGTGTGACCTTCTTTCCCGCCCGATTAGCGGCCCGAGCGATGAAATTTCGATTCTGGGCCCAGTTCCTTCAGGAGGCTGGCCAGGTCCTCTGCATGTTCTTCTTCTTGCGCAAGGATGCCCTCCAATACTCCACGAGTCGTGGGATCATCAGTGCCGACATAGGTGACCATTTCCCGATAGCTGTCGATCGCGATCCGTTCGGCAATCAGATCTTCCGTGATCATCCCTACCAAAGACTCTCCTTCGACATATTCCGAGTGGCTCCGGGTCAGCATCCCATCAGGGGAGAGATTCGGCTCACCCCCAAGTTGGACAATGCGTTCGGCCAATTGGTCGGCATGGGCCTGTTCCTCAGTGGCATGCTGGAGGAACTCGCCTTTTACGCTGAGGGAGCTGAGCCCGGAGGCCATGAAGTAATGGCGCTTATAGCGAAGGACGCAGACGATTTCTGTGGCGAGGGCTTTATTCAGCAGTTTGATCACCGTTTCCGCTTTGGCTTTGTATCCCGCTGTCATGGCGCCGTCCTCAATCCCTTGTCGTGCCCGAGTCCGGAGCGTCTTCACATCAGTCAGACCGATGGCTTCCTTCACGATTTCCTCTTTCCGGGACGTGCGAGGCGCTGCTGTTTCAGGTTGCGCCGTTGTCGATGTCGCTTCTTTTGTCGATGTGGTTTCTTTCACGATTCTCTCCTTTCGGGGAGTGCCCCGTTTCTAGTGTGCCGATCACACGTCGCCCAAGGCTTTCCTGTCATCCTCGGGCGGCTTCCACGAACGCCGGCCCGCAGAGCTGCAGCCGCTTGTCTACTGACTTCCAATCGATGTTGGAGAAGAACGCCTCGATGTAGGACGCCCGCTCTGAAGGCTTGTAATCGAGCAGATACGCGTGTTCCCACACATCCATGACGAGGATCGGAATGAACCCCGCCACATGCCCATGTTCATGAAGACTGATCCAATGGTTGGAAAGCCGGCGGTTCATTGGGTTCAGAGAGCACACCGCCCAGCCGACCCCGCGGAGCATCCCCACGGCACAAAAATCCATTTTCCAGAGGTCAACGCTCCCATAACTGTTCTCTGCCGTTTGGGCAAACAGAGAATGCCCGCCCGGATGATCCGAACCCCCTTGCGTCAAATTATCGAAGTAATGTTCGTGGAGCACCATCCCGTTATATTCAAATCCCAGCCGTCTGGTCAGTTCGGAATAGGCCGGCATTTCCTCGTGATCTACCTTGCCATCCCTTACGAGAGCGAAAATATGTTCATTCAACTCATTGGTGGCGGTGACATACCCTTTATACAGGGTCATATGCATGTCCATGGTCCGGTCGGATATCCCTCTCAGTCCATGCAAGGTAAACACGTGCGGCTTATGCGTTTCGGGGGCCTTGATCATGATGCCT
>ERZ1292630.2689-Hain-H41-02um-R3-2689-length-16183-cov-4_pt1 | contig 16183 bp, 13 predicted proteins | sample MGYA00564408_ERZ1292630 | MGnify/ENA primary metagenome ERZ1292630 (study PRJEB36523, sample SAMEA6512641) | groundwater metagenome | collected 2019-01-08 | study: AquaDiva: Metagenomics assemblies of 32 groundwater samples | reverse complement strand
GCCCCGAGGAGCTCGAGAGTCTCCGCCGCGGCCGGGGCCATGACCGCGATGCGCCGCGCCGGGGCGGCTGTGGTCGACTCGCGCGCCTCCGGCGGCGTGGGACGGGAGCAGCCCGCCGCGAGCGCGAAAAGCAGCGCGACTCGCGCGACCCGGCTTGCCGCGCACGCGCACGCGCCCGCGCCCTCAGAACCGGACATCGACTCCGACGGCGAAGCTGGCGCCGGGAGCGGGGTAGCCGGCCGCCTCCTCGTACTCTTCATCGAAGAGATTCTCCACCCGAACGAACGGTTCAAAGCGCCCGCGCCGCGTCGCCACCGTCAGATCGACGGCGGTGTACGCCGCGAGCGCGATGTCGCCGAAGTCGGTGCGCTCCCCGACGTGGCGAACCACCGTGCCGATCGTCCAGTCGGCGGGGCGCGCGAAAAAGGACAGGCTCGCCTTCTCGCGCGGCCGCCGCAGCAGCGGGCCCCCCGTTTCGAGGTTTTCGCCATCCAGGTAGGTGGCGGCGAGCTGCGCCTCGAAGAGCTCGCCCCTGGCCGCCGCCGAGAGCTCGATGCCGCGCGCGCGCGCCCGGCCGATGTTCTTCGGCAGGAAGGTCGCGAAGTCGAACTCGATCAGATTGTCGAGGTCGTTCTCGAACAGCGCCACTGAATACGAAAACGAGCCTGCTTCGCCGTCGAGGCCGAGCTCAAGGCTCTCGCTTCGCTCCGGCTGAAGATCCGGATTGCCGAAGCCGGGATAGTAGAGATCGGCGAGCGACGGAGCGCGAAACGCTTCGCCGTACCCGGCGCGCAGGCGAATCGCGGCCGCCGGGGCCCAGGCCACCGCGGCGCGGGCGCTGGTCTCGCCGCCGAAGGCGTCGTTCTCGTCGCGGCGGATGCCGAGATCGACGCGCAGCGCCGTCGACGTGGGCTTCCACGAGAGCTGTCCGAACGCTGCCCACTCGTCCTGGCGCTGGGCGTCGAGTCCCGGTCCGAAGGCGTCGCCGGAGGTCACCTCCTGGCGATCCCAGTCGCCACCCGCGGCGAAGTCCACTGTTTCGCCGATCCGGAAGCGCGTCGCCAGGCGAGCCTGATCGCGCGATGCCTCGGCTCGGCCGCCCGCGAACGGATCGCCCGGATCGGCAAGCACGAGGTCGGTGTCGGTCCGCGCCACCAGCGCCTCGAGGCCCCCACGCTCGCGCTGGAACGAGTACGGAATCGCGAGCGATCGCGAGTCGAACTCCTGCTCGCTCTCGGGAGTGGGATTGCCGAGATAGTTGAACGGCACGCCGATCGTGCTGTGGCCGAGACGCGCCATCGCGCTCAGGCGCGACGATTCGCCGAGGTCGGCGTCCGCCGTGAGATCCAGCCCCTCTCCATCGTAGAAATCGTTGTCGACTTCGCCGTCGCCGCGACGCACGTGTCCCGCGAGATCGATGGAGACCGCTCCGAGCGCCAATCCACCCGCGCCGCCGGCGCGCAGGAAGTCGTTCGAGCCCGCCTCGGCGCGTGCGCTTCCTCCCGCTTCGCCCTCGCGACGGCGCGTCACGAGCTGGACAACTCCGCCCAGGGCGCTCGAGCCATAGAGCGCCGAGTACGGACCACGCACCACTTCGACGCGCTCGACGCCGTCGACCGCGAGATTCGACCAGTCGAAGCCGCCCAGGAACGGATCGTTGAGCTCGATGCCGTTCCACAACACCAGCGTATGGCTCGAGTTGGTGCCGCGGGTAAAAAGCGACGTCACCTTGCCGCGCGAGCCGCTCTGCACGAGGTCGAGTCCAGGCACCGTGCGCAGGAGATCGATCGCCTGATCGACTCTGCGGTCCTCGATTTCGGCGGCGTTGATCACGTCGACCGTGGTCGGAACTTCGCGCACGGGCTCCGCGACGGCGGTGGCGGTGACGGTGATCCGTTCTTCGACGACCGCCGGGGACTGCGCAAGAGTCGCGCTCGTTCCCCCGAGGAGCGCGACGAGAAACAGGTGAGAGCGGCGCATGGCCGTCCTCCTTTCCCGGAAAGCACGACGCCCCGTCTCCTCCGGGAAGCGGAGTGGAGAGCGGGGCGTCGAGGCGATCCGGTCGAACGACGGAGCGCGGCCGCGGCCCTCCCCGCACCCCGGGGGATTGATGGCGTCGGACGTGTCGGCAGGTCTCCTGGCTTCCGGATCGCTCTACTCCCGGACCTTCCCGCGCGATCGACCCTCTCTTCGTTCTCGAAGAGACGATCTCGATTCCTCTGGAATCGCGCAGTGGTGTCTCCGGTTTCGTACCCGGTTACAGTGGCGGGGGCCGCGCCGGCTTCGTGGACCGGCTTCCCTCTTTCGGACCGCGCGGGCTTCGCTTCAGCCCGGCAGTCACCGCAGCGTCTGAATTGTCAAAAGGCGCCGCACACGCGGAGCTTCCGCGTGTACTCTACCGCCAAGCGCGACGATTTCGACTACTGCGACTACTGATTGGGCGGCGGCTGCGCCGCGACTGGCTGAAACGCCTGCGGCTGCTGCCCCACCTGCGGCACCGCGTTGACTCCGGTCATCCAGACAGGCATGCCCGTGGTCGCCGACGGCTCGACGAACTGCAGCTGGTTGTAGACCGGGGCGAGCCCCTGCGCCTGCGCCGCGGCCTGCTCGGCGGCGGCGGCCGCCTGACCCTCCGGGGAGGCCGGATCGGTCGCATCGTTCGGCGCCCAGCCCATGGCGATCGTGGTGTTGTCGAGCTGATGTCCGAAGCCGCGGGTCTCGGTATCGACCGCAACGCTCACGACATCGGCCGCGGCGAGCGAGATCTGGTTGCCGAACTCGGTCATCAAGACGATCTTGCCGGCATCCCAACTGGCACGCTGCGGCTGGTAGCGTGTCTCGACCGTTCCTCCGTTCGAGAGCGTCACGGTGTAGATCGCGGCGTTCGCGGCCAAGGAAAAGACCAGCATCGCGAAAGCGAGGACGGCGAAGCTCAGACTGGCTCGGCGCATGGCGCTGTCTCCCGGAAAATGCTGTCGCAGTATAACACGCTACCCCCACCCCCCGCCCGCCGCTGTGAACTGCTTCGCGGCGACGTCCGATCGAGGCTGACAGGAACTATCTCCCAGCCAGAAAGGTCGACATCGCTACCTTGGCGGATGGCGTACTGGCTCAAATCGCGGCGAGCTCCTCGCACAGGTCGGGAAGAGAGACGGCCTCCACGCCGTCGGCGAGCGGGAAGCGCTCGACGCCTCCGTACACCACGCGCCGCCGCCGCGGTCGAACGGCCTCGCACGCGAGATGGAAACCGCGCTGCATGCAATTATGGATCGCCATTCCGTAATTGCAAGGTTGAACTGCCGTGTCGCGGATCGATCACGGAAATGACCCGGCTGGAAGCGGCTGAGGTGGCAAGTGGCTGAAAGTGCCCGGAATAGTGTGGTGCGCCCGGCAGGAGTCGAACCTGCGACCTACAGCTCCGGAGGCTGTCGCTCTATCCAGCTGAGCTACGGGCGCCTGCGATCGAGACCGTCCTGCATGCAGTCGAGAAGGCAAATGGGGTGAGCGAGGGGACTCGAACCCCCAACGGCTGGAACCACAATCCAGGGCTCTACCATTGAGCTACGCTCACCATCGAAGCCATCGAAGCTGTCAAAACCCCCTCTTGACGCCTTCATTCCTGGGCGAAACTGGCCTGCCTGGAGGGATTCGAACCCCCGACCCGCGGCTTAGAAGGCCGCTGCTCTGTCCATCTGAGCTACAGGCAGCCTTGAAGCGATCGACGCCTGGGCTCGCGAGTCGGGAAGAGCCGGCCTAAGGTTTCAGATGGTCGGGGCGCCCAGATTTGAACTGGGGACCCCCTGCACCCAAGGCAGGTGCGCTACCAGGCTGCGCTACGCCCCGTCCGACGCGGCAGTTTACGGCCCTGCGCGGAAGGGTGTCAACGCGCCGGGCAGAACCGCCGACGAAACGGGCGCCCTCTTTCGACAAGGGCGCCCGCGAACATCTGACCCGCCTGGTTGACCGCGTCGTCGAGAGGACCGAGACCGACGGCGCCAAGAGCTAGGACGGCTTCTGGCTCACCAGCGGAAGGCCACGCTGCCGAGCGCGCGGCGGCTGAGGAGATCGCCGCCGAACGACTCCCAGTGCTCCTCATCGAGCGCGTTGGCGATGTTCAGGTTGAGCGACCAGTTGTCGGTGAGATCCCAGTTGGCGGTGATGTCGACCGTGGTGTACGACTCGACGTCGCCCTGGAACGGACCCACGACCCAGCGAAACTCATCCACCCAGCGACCTGAGACTCCGACATCCCAGTTTGCCCCGGAGTAGCTCACCCCGGCCGACAGCTTGTACTCCGGCGTGTTGGGCAGCAGCAGCCGGTCGAGGCCGGGGCTCGAGTCCTGAATCTCGAAGTCGAACCAGGAGGCGGTGGCCGCGATCGACCAGGAGTCGCTCAAGCCCCAGTCGATGCCGACGTCGATGCCCTGCGTGTCGACGGTGCCGAAGTTGGTGTACGAGACCGCGGCGAGAATCGGCGTGCCGTCGAGGTTGTTGGACAGCAGCGCGAAGCTCGGCCCGAGGGCTCCCCGCAGAGTCGCCAGAAGCGCGGCGGCGGCCGGCGCTGGCAGGGTGGACGGCGGCGCGTAGGGACCGAAGTCCGGGTTCACCCGGCCGAACGCCGTGCCGAGCTGCGGAATCAGGTCGGTGATGAAGTTATTGCTCTCGCTCATGTAGTAGTCCACCGTGAGCAGGCTCCGGCCTCCGAGAATCGCCGTGTAACCGAGCTCGACGGTCTTGATCTCCTCGACCTCGAGGTCGTCGTTGCCGAGGCCCAGCACCCGCGTCGGTCCCGGCGCGAAACCGCACGAAACGCCGAACGGCCGGCAGAACGCTTCGAAGGGTTGCAGGTTGAGCGGCCGCGCGACGTTGGCCTGGAGATAGAACTCGGAGTAGTTCGCCACCTGGAACGCCTCGTTGTAAGTCAGACGCAGGCCGTGGTTCGGCGTCACCTGCCAGACGATGCCCGCCTTGGGTGAGAACTGCGAGTCGTGGAGGTCGCTCTCGTCGTAGCGCCCGGCGACCACGATCTTCCAGGCGTCGGAAAGGTTCCAGTCGAGCTGCGCATAGGCCGCCAGCGACTCGCTCTGGACCGGCGCGAACATGAGCGTCTGGCGTCCGGTGGCCGGGTCGAGCGTGTCGATGTCCTCGTCGGTGTAGTTGCCACCGAAGACCAGCCGGCCACGATCATCGCCGAAATCCCACCAGCTCTGCAGGTCGAAGTTCAGGTTCTTGTCGTCGAGAGAGACGTTCGTGCCGGCGCTGAGCGCGGTCTGCTTTTCGGCGTTCCGGCGGTTCCAGGAGCTGCCGAAGTTCCAGTGATGGAGCGAGAAGTTGGCGCGCACCCACTCGCGCACCACGTTGACGAGCTGCACACGGCCGATGCCGGTCTGGAAGGCCGGGCCCTCGACCTCGGCGTAGCCGCCTTCGACGGTGAGGAGATTCTCCTCGCCGAAATACTGGGCGAAGCGCAGACCGCCGAACCAGATCGAGTCGTCATTCTCGGGATTGAGGGGGACCACTTCCTGCGGCAGGCAGTCGGCGCGGATCGTCGCGGTGCAGGGGCGCGAGTACTCGGCTGCGCCGACCCGCGAAACGGTGAAGTCGCCGCTGTCGCGGATGCCGCCCAGGAGCTTCCAGTAGGTCGAATCGGTGATGCTGCCCGCGAAGCGCAGATCGCCGTTCAGGGTCGAGAGCTCGCCGCCGGTCAGCCGCACGAGGCCCCCGAGGCTGTCCTTGGGGCGCTTGGTCACCAGGTTCAAGACACCGCTCGAGGCGTTCGCGCCGTAGAGCGCCGCCGACGGCCCGCGCACCAGCTCGGCTTGCGCCAAGTCGTCGAGCGGGAAAGAGATCGCCGCCCACTCCTGCGCGCCGAGAAACGGCACCGCCGGGTCGCGGCCATCGATGAGCGTCGCGACGCGGCGATTGAGCGAGCTGTTGAAGCCACGCGTGTTCAGGTTGTAGTCGTAGACGCCGCTTTGGGTGACCTCGGCGCCGGGCGTGAATTCGAAGAGCTTGGGCAGCTGACCGGTCGCCGCCTTTATCTCGATCTCCTCGATCGACAGGGCGGTGATCGCCGCCGGCGCCTCCGTGATGCGCTCCTCCGCCAGGGAGGCGGAGACCACGGTGATCGACTCCTGGAAGGCCAGATCCCAATCGAGGGTGCGATCGATGCGCAGGGTCTCGCCGGCCACGACCGTGACCGGCGGCTCGGTGTCGGCCAGGAGGTCGAAGCTGTAAAGCACCGTGTAGGTGCCCGCCGGCACCTCCGCGAGCGCGAAGTTTCCGGCCCCGTCGGTCGTGGCCCTGGCGCCGGATTCGACCAGGCTCACCTCGACGCCGCCGAGCGGCCTGCCACCCGGGCCGGTGAGGGTTCCTTCGATCCGGCCGTTCGATTGCGCCGCGACGACCGTGGCGAAAAACAGCCCTGCAAGAAGAACGGCGCAGCTGCTCAGCGTTCGACGCATCTCGACCTCCCGGTCATAAGACTACGGTCACGAATTCGTGGCGCTGTTCTAGCAGCGTCGCGAAGCCGCGTCAAGAAGCGCGGGGCGGCCGGGGTCGCCCCCAATGGACGAACCTTCGCGGGCCCGCCGGGTCGGCTCTCCGCCCGGCGAGGATGTCGAGTCGCCGGCGACGTTGACGGGCGGTTATCCGGCGATGTCTTCGCCGCCGTCGACGTTCAAGACGTTGCCGGTCAGCCAGTGGGTGCCCGAGCCGCACAGCGCCACGAGGCAGGCGGCGACGTCTTCCGGGGTGGTCAGGCGCCCGGAGGGATTGCGCGCCTGGGCGCTCTCGACGATCTGCTCGTTGCCCGGGATCTTCCGCAGCGCCGGCGTGTCGGTGACCCCTGCCTTGATGGCGTTGGCGGTGATGCCCAGCGGCGAGAGCTCGACCGCGAGCTGTCGGATGTACGACTCGAGCGCCGACTTCGCGGCCGAGACCGCGCCGTAGGCCTTCCACACCACGTGATCGCCGGCCGAGGTCATGGCGAAAACGCGCCCGCCTTCGGTCATCGCGCCGGAGCGCACCAGGCCTTGAGTCCAGTAGACGAGTGAATTCGCCATCACGTCGAGGGTCATCTCGAGCTGCGCCTGAGTGAGTGCCTCCTTGTCGTCGTCGGCGATGAACGGCTTCAGAGTGCCGAAGGCGAGGGAGTGCATCAGCATGCCGACCGGCCGGCCGGAGCGCAGCTCGAGGATCTTCGCCATCGTCTCCTGGCGTTTCTCGGCGTCGGCGGCGTTGATGTTGAAGTAGTGGGCGACGCGCCCGGCGGCGGCGATTTTCGCCTGGATCTCCTCGACATGCGGCATCGCCTGCCGGCGGTCGAAGTGCACTCCGAAGATGTCCCAGCCGGCGCGCGCGAAAGCGATCGCCGTCGCCTCCCCGAAGCCGCTCGACGCACCCAGAATCAAAGCCCAACGCGATTCCGACGAGCCCACGATCTCCTCCAGTGCCCCCGCGCTATCCCGGGGCGTCCCGCCGATTCTAGCCCCCCATGGCTAAGCCATCCTCAGGCGGCGACGAGATCGCACTGCGAAATCAGTAATGAAACCGGCACTGAATCACGACGATTTCCTCGCCTTCGAGGCGATACACCAGTCGGTGCTCGCGATTGATGCGCCGTGACCAGCAACCGGCGAGGTCGTGTCTCAGCGATTCGGGTTTGCCGATGCCCGAGAAGGGCGTGGCTCGAATGGAATCGAGGAGGGAGCGGATGCGGGTGACAACTTTGGGATCGGTCTCTTTCCAGAACGCGACGTCACGTGCCGCGCTCTCGGTGAAACGAATCCTCAAAGATTGAGCTCCGTCGTCTTGCCTTCGGCTGCTTCTTTCAAGCTCTGCGAAAGCGCGGCGCGATTCGCGGCCGTCGATGTCAAGAAGGACGTTTCATCCATGCTCTGCCATTCCGCGCCAGGTACAAGCGCGAATTTGCGTCCGTCGGCCAGCGTGACGATGACGGTTTCTTCGCCCTCGATCACCGTGTCGAGAATCTCGTCTGTCTTGGCGCGGAATTCCTTCAACGATACGGCGGTGGTCATGGCAAATGCTCCAGATGATGGGCATTCTACTCTGCGAAGCTCGTACCGCGAATCAGATCTCAGTCGCTATGAGTGGAGCGCACTAGGCGAAGAAGACCGGCGCCTGGGCTTCGGTGGCTCCCGTCGCTTCGGGCGCCACGTCGACGATCTCGCCGCGCGGTGTGCGCAGTCTTCCCCCTCCGATATCGAGTAGGCAGAGGTTTCGCCCGAGATGCTTGGCGGTGTAGAGCGCCTGGTCGGCCAGGTGCAGGAGGTCGGCCGGCGTGCGCACCGGGAGCTCCGGGTAGGCGGCGACGCCGACACTCATCGTGAGCTCCATCGCGCGGCCATCAGGCGCCGTGAAGCCGAGCAACTCGACGCGGCTCCGCAGGCGTTCGGCGATTTCGAGCGCCGTCCCCCCGTCGGTTTCCTCGAAGAGCAGCACGAACTCTTCGCCGCCGTAGCGCGCGCAGAGGTCGTCGCCGCGTGACGGCGCGAGGAGGACCGCCGCCACCGCCTTGAGCGCCGCGTCACCGGTGGCGTGGCCGTGCGTGTCGTTGATGCGCTTGAAATGGTCGAGGTCGCAGAGCACCAGCGCCAGCGCGCCGCCCTCGTCGCGCGCCCGCGCGAAGCTCTCCTCCAGGCGCAGCTCCAGCACGCGGCGCGAGGCAGCGCCGGTCAGGCGATCGAACTTCGCCGCGCGATCGGCCAGCGCCTCCCGGAGCGACGCCGCCATCTGCGGCAGCAGGCCGTTCAAGAGCTCGAGCGCCCGCGGGTCCAGCCGGCGCGGATCGCACCACAGCCGCACCCGGGCGAAGGCGCGGCTGTCGCCGATCGGCCGCTCGACGATCTGCCATGCGCTGCGACGGTGGATGCCTGGCAGCGCCGGCGGCACGGAGGGCGGCGCCGGCGCCCCGGGCGAGAGCGATTCGCCAGCCGCGGCGCCCCAGCTCAAGCGCTCCTCGCCGGGCAGGTCGAGGTCGAGCTGGAACCAGGAGAACGCCAGCAGGGTCGCGCACTCGGCGCGGATCTGCTCGGCCACCGCGACGACGCCCGAGCCGCCGGCGGCCAGCGCGACGCCGGCGCGGCGCAGACGCTGTGCCTCTTCGAGCCGGCGCGCGTTGCCCGCCGCCGCGAGCGCGTTGCGTGCCGCCTCGGCGGCGAGGGCGGCGAAGGCGGCGAGCGCCAGCGCGCCGAGCGTCCAGCCGGCGGCGCGGCCGACCGCGAGCCCGATCGCTCCCAAAGTGAGTCCGGCCAGGTCGAGGAGGAGCGGCTGCAAGGCGGCGAGCATCCCCCGGCCCGGCTCGCGCCGCGCGCGCCGCGCGCGCGCCTCGGAGAGGAGATGGGGGGCCAACCAAGCGCCGGCGACGAGTCCTAGCGCGAGCGCCCGCGGTTGAAGCGCCGTCGCGTCCACCGCCCCCGCCGCCACCACGCCGATCACCGCGACGGAGGTCGTCGCCGCGACGCGCGCGGCGGTCCGGCGCTCCGGCAGCGGCAGCTCGCGGCGCGATTCGATCGCCCGCAGCGCGATCTCCGCGCCCACCAGCGCGAGCGCGGCCACCAGTGCCACCGGCACCACGCCGAGACGAGCGAACCCGGGCAAGGCGACGAGCGCGCCCAGCGCCAGAGTGCCGCCTCCGAACGGCCGGTGCAGCGCGCCGATCGTCGCCACCGCGAGCGCGCAGAGTAGCCACAGCGGCTCCGGAAAGAGTCCGTGCGGCGCCAGCACTGGAGACGCCGCGGCGATGCCGACGGCGAGAAGCGCCAGGATCAGCGGAGCGAGCCAGGCCCAGATCGGGCCACGCGACTCAAAACTGGACATCTCCGTCGATCTTACCGAAGCACCCGGCTCGGGAGTTGCTTCCCGGCGGCGAAAGCTGGACAATCGCCGCGATGCACGACCTCCTCATCGGCTGGCGCTACTTCCGCTGAGCGGGCCTCTCGACCTCAGCCGCCTCCTTCCCAGCGCGAGGCCCTGGATCGCTGCGCACCGCGGCGCGCAACCAGAAATCGAAAATACGCTGCCGTCCTTCGCTCGCGCGCTCGCGGAGGGTGCCGACCTCCTGGAGTGCGATGCCCAGCTCACCGGCGACGAGAAGCTGGTCGTCTTTCACGACAAGACCCTCGAGCGGCTGGCGCGGAGCGACCGGCGCCGCGTCGCGCACATGACCCTGGCCGAGTTGAAACGGATCTCCCTTCACGGGGCTGCAGCCGGGAGTCGACCGGGGCGAGTTCTCTCCCTGTCCGAGCTTTTCGCGTCGCTCCCCCGGGGAACCTGGCTCAACGTCGATGTCAAGCGGTACGAAGCTCCGATCGCCGAACTTGCAGCCGCCGTCGAACGCAGCCTGGGTCACCGGCCCAACGTCATCGTCTCGTCGTTCGACTTCGACCTCCTGAGGAGCCTGCGAAGTCGTTTGCCGGAGCTTCCGATCGCTCCACTCGCGCAAACTTTCTCTCCCGGGCTGGCGCTCCTCGCGCGCGAGCTCGACGCCTCTGCGCTTCATCTTGCCGACCCGCCCGCGGACGAGGCGCTTGGCGGAGGCCTTCCGGTGCTGGTCTTCACCGTCAACGATCCCCGCAGGGCCCGCGAGCTCCTTCATCGCGGGGTTGCCGGTCTCTTTACCGACCGGCCAGGACCGCTCCGCCGAGCCCTCGCCGCGCTTGGGGCGGGACCGGGGGGTGTCGTATGATCCTTTTCTTATCAATGGCCTAGCACGGTTCGCGGGGAGCCTCGAGCGCCCGCTGGCTAGGCCGGGAGAGTCGAGTCGATGGCATTGGTCGAGTTGGTCTTGTACCAGGAGGAGTTCCAGCGCCTGGACCAGGCGTTGAAGAAGCTCCGCCAGGAGGCGAACGCCCGGGCCATCTTCCTGATCGACAAGACCGGGCAGCAGATCGCCGCCGCCGGCGAGCTCGAGCAGTTCGACACCACCAGCCTGGCATCGCTCACCGCCGGCAATGTCGCGGCGACCGACGGCCTCGCCAAGCTGATCGGTGAGCGCGAGTTCTCCGTGCTCTTCCACGAAGGCAAGCGCGACCACATCCACATCTCGATCGTCGCCAAGCGCGCGATCCTGCTCGTCATCTTCGACGATCGCTCGTCGCTCGGGCTCGTGCGGCTGCGGGTCAAGCGCGCCAGCGCCGATCTCGATCACATTTTCGAGGACATGCAGCAGAAGGGCGAAAAGGGGGCCGCCGCCGGGCCCACTCACTCCAGCCCGTTCTCGGAGATCACCGACGAAGACATCGACGCACTGTTCTCCGAATAGCCGGTCGACCCCGCCGATCCCGGGCCGGAAGCCATGACGTTCATCAACTACGCCAGCCGCGAGATCAACTGCAAGATCGTCTACTACGGGCCCGGACTGGGCGGCAAAACCACCAACCTGCAGTACATCTACAACAAAACGGCGCCGGAGGCGAAGGGCAAGATGATCTCGCTCGCCACCGAAGCCGATCGCACCCTCTTCTTCGACTTCCTGCCGCTCGACCTGGGCTCGATCCGCGGCTTCACGACGCGCTTCCACCTCTACACCGTGCCCGGCCAGGTGTTCTACGACGCTTCGCGCAAGCTCATTCTGAAGGGCGTCGATGGCGTCGTCTTCGTCGCCGACAGCCAGCCGGAACGGATGGAAGCGAACATCGAATCGATCCGCAACCTCGAAGACAACTTGAAGGAGCACGGCTTCGAGCTTCAGACGGTGCCGTACGTGCTGCAGTTCAACAAGCGCGACCTGCCCGACGTGGCGCCGGTGGCCGAGATGTACCGGACGCTCAACTACAAGCGTGAGCCTACGTTCGAGGCCATGGCGACGACCGGCGTCGGCGTTTTCGACACGCTCAAGGCGGTAGCCAAACAGATCCTGGTTGAGCTCCGGAAGCGCTAGCGCCGTTCGCGTTGCGGGGTCCACTCCTCGATGTCCGACGCATCTTCATCGACTCCACGCGCCGCCGTGATCCTCGCCGCCGGGCAGGGGAAGCGGATGAAGTCGGCGCTGCCGAAAGTTCTCCATGAGGTGGCGGGGAAACCGATGCTCGCGAGGGTGCTTGCCGTGGCGCGCGAAGCCGGCTGTGACCCGGTGGTCGCGGTGATCGGCCACGGCGCTCCACGCGTGCGGAGCGCGTTCCGGGATTCGGGCCTCCTCTGGGCCGAGCAGCGCGAGCAACGCGGCACCGGCCACGCTCTCGCTCAGGCCGCCGAGGCGCTCGGATCGGAACCGCGCATCGTCCTGGTTCTCTCCGGCGACGTTCCGCTGCTGCGCGCCGCGACGCTGGCGAGGCTCGTCGAGGCGGCGATCGAAGGTTGGGGAGCGATGGCGGTCGCGACACTTCCCGAACCCGGCCGACTCGGACGCGTGATCGCGCGAAGCGACGGCTCGCTCGACCGGATCGTCGAGGCCGCTGACGCGACGGCTGACGAGCTCGCCATCCGCCGCGTCAACGCCGGGCTGTACGCCCTCCCTTCACCGGAGCTCTTCTCTTTTCTCTCCCGGCTTCGACCGACCAACGCGCAGGGCGAGCTCTATCTGACCGACGCGATCGGCGACGCGGTGAAGGCGGGCCGCCGGGTCGCGCTCGTCGAGCTCGACGATCCCGACGAGGCACTCGGCGTGAATGATCGCGAAGATCTCGCCCGCGTCGAACGCCTGGCACTGGCAACAGACTCGCGGCGCCAGCTGCACGAAGGGAGCGACTGAGAATGTGCGGAATCGTCGGGTATGTCGGCCCCCGCGAGGTGGTGCCGCTGCTGATCGGAGGACTGCGTCGGCTCGAGTACCGAGGCTACGACTCAGCCGGGGTGGCGGTGGTCGAAAACGGCCGCCTCGAAACCCGGCGCGCCGAGGGCAAGCTCGACCGTCTGGTCGAGCGACTCGCCAGCCAGCCGCTCAGTGGCCGTTTCGGCATCGCGCACACGCGCTGGGCGACGCACGGCAAGCCGACCGAGCGCAACGCCCACCCGGTCGTTGATTCGAAGCGCCGGGTGGCCGTGATCCACAACGGCATCATCGAGAACTTTCTCGCCATCAAGCGCCGACTGCAGGGCGAAGGCTGGACGTTCGCGACCGACACCGACACCGAAGTGATCGCGAATCTGGTCTCTCATCACTACACCGGCGATCTCGCCGCCGCCGTGCGCGCCACCGTCGCCGAGCTCGAGGGAATGTACGCCTGCGCGATCGTCGCGACCGAAGGCGCCGAGGACGAAGTCGTGGCGGTCCGCCAGGGAACGCCGCTGGTGCTGGGCCTTGGCCAAGGCGAACAGTTCCTCGCCTCCGATCCCGCGGCGCTCCTCGCGCACACCAAAGACGTCGTCTTCCTCGACAATGGCGATATCGCCCGCTTGACGAAGGACGCGATCACGATCTGGGACAAGAGCGGCGCGCTCGTCGAGCGTCCCCGGACGCGTCTCAACTGGGACCCCATTCAGGCCGAGAAAGGCGGCTACAAGCACTTCATGCTGAAGGAGATTCACGAGCAGCCGGAGGCGGTGCAGGAGACCTTCGGTGGGCGGGTCGATTTCGAGACCGGCGCCATCACGTTCGAGACCCTCGAGCTCGAGCCTGGCTACGTCAAGTCGCTCCGCCGGATTCAGCTCCTCGCCTGCGGCACTTCGTGGCACGCGGCGCAGATCGGCAAATTCCTGATCGAGGAGGCGGCGCGGATTCCGGTCGAGGTCGACTACGCCTCGGAGTACCGCTATCGCGATCCGATCGCCGATCCAACGGTTCTGGTCATCGGCGTCTCGCAGTCGGGCGAGACGATCGATACGGTCTGGGCGATGGAGGCCGCGAAAGAGCGCGGCGCGCGCCTGCTGGCGATCTCGAACGTGCCGGGCTCGCAGGCAACGCGAATGAGCTCGGGGGTTCTCTACACGCACGCCGGGCCGGAGATCGGCGTCGCCTCGACGAAGGCGTTCACGACGCAGCTCGTGGCGCTTCACCTCCTGGCGCTCTATCTCCGCCAGCAGCTCGGACAGCCGCTGTCGCCCGAAATGGTGGCGCCGCTCGCGCATGTTCCGAAGGCGGTGACCGAAGCGCTCCTCCTCGAGCGCGAGACCGACGAGCTGGCGCGTCGCTTCCAGAACGCGACCGATTTTCTCTACCTGGCGCGCGGCATCGATTATCCGGTGGCGCTCGAAGGCGCCTTGAAGCTCAAGGAGATCTCGTACATTCACGCCGAGGGCTACCCGGCGGGCGAGATGAAGCACGGGCCGATCGCCCTCATCGACGAGAACCTTCCGGTGGTGGCGATCGCGACGGGCCGCCGGGTCTTCGAAAAGGTGAAGAGCAATCTGCAGGAGGTGAAGGCGCGCGACGGCCAGGTGATCGTCATCACCGACCGCGATCCGCAGGAGCTCGACGGCGTCGCCGACCACGTCCTGCGCGTCCCGTCGCTGCCGGAGAACCTGCAGCCGATCGTCAACGTCGTGCCGCTGCAGCTCCTCGCCTACCAGATCGGCGTCCGCCGCGGCGCCGACGTCGACCAGCCGCGCAACCTCGCCAAGAGCGTCACGGTCGAGTGAGCCCGCGGCAAGCGCCGCGACTCAGCGGCTCTTGAAGGCCGCGACCGCCGCCGGACGCTCGGCGGGGGCGGCGAGCTTCTCGAGGTCGAGGTCGGCGCGCGACCAGGCGAGCGCGACGCGCCGATCGACGGCGACGGCTTCGTTCTCGCGCCCCTGGCGGCGCAGCGCCGCGCCGAGGCCGGTGAGCGACCAGCCGTTTTCGGGGTTCTTCTCGAGGTCTTTGCGGAACACCTTCTCGGCGTCCGCCGCGCGCCCGGCCTCGAGCAGCGTCGCGCCGAGAATGTGACGGACGGGGAAGTACCAGTCCGAGGGCTCGTTGTAGCGCAGGCCGTCCTCGAGCATCACCGCCGGCTCGAGCTTGGTGACGGCGGTCGCGAAATCACCCTGCGCTCGCGCGAGCTCGGAATCGACGAGCGCCAGGGCGATGGCGCTCAGGGTCGACACGGGGGCGAAACCCTCCACCGCCTCCGCGGGGATCTTCGCGAAGAGCTCCGCCGCCACGCTGCGTTCGGTCGCGGCTAAAGCGCTCCGGCCCAGCCGCGAGAGCGCGAGGCCGCGCGCCGCACGCGACACCGCGAGGAGATACGGGAATTCGCCGTCAGGGAGCGGCAGCGCGACAGCGTTCACCCACTGTCCGAAGCGCACCAGTGTCCAGACGGAATAGCCTTTCCAGCCGTCGAATCCGGGAGTGGCGCGCAGCATCTCGAGCGGCAGACGGTCCGCCGTGTCGCCCGCCGCGCTGAAGGCGACGGCGCTCCTGCCTTCCATCATCGCCGCGAGCCAGAGGAACTGGTGATTGTGCGCCGCGTACATCGGATACATCATGAATCCCGTCGCGTCCGGCAGGTAGGTCGCATCGGCGGCCACCGCGCGCTCGTTGGCGAGGCTCGAATCGGCGTAGCGCCCGACGCGTTGGAAGATGTGCGACGGCATGTGAACGAGGTGGCCGGCGCCCGGCATCCGCGCCCGCAGACGCTCGGCCGCCGGCACCGCGCGATCGGGCAGCGTCGACGCCTCGACGGCGTGAATGTAGAGGTGGCAGAGGCCCGGGTGCTCCGGCGCCTGCGCCAGCGCCGACTCGAGGAGGGTCACGATCTCCTTCGTCCAGGCCTTTTCCCGTCCGTCCGTCTCGTAGAGATCCCAGGGATGAAGATTCATCAGCGCTTCGGCCGCGAGGTAAAGAACGTCGGCGTCGCGCGGAAAGAGCTTTGCCAGGGCGCGCATCGCCTCGGCGTATGCCGTATCGAGCGCGGTCTGCGCCTCGGGCGTCGCGGGGGCCGGATCGGAGTAGCGGCGGACAAGCGCGTTCGCCAGTCCGCGCTCGACCACCGTGGCGTTCTCCGCCGTGCGCACGGCCTCCCTCGCCGCGGCCGCGGCGGCGACGGTGCGCTCCGGCGTGGCCGGGAAGTTGATGTGCGGGCCGAGCGCCATAGCGGCGCCCCAGAAGCAGGCCGTGCAGGTCGGATCGATCCTCGCCGCCTCGCGGAACGAACGCTCCGACTCCTCGAGATTGAAGGCGAACAGGAGCCTCAGGCCCTGATCGAAGTAGCGCTGGGCCCGCGGCAGGTAGGTCGACACCGTGCGGTGGTAGTCGCCCAGGTTGTCGTAGAGCGCGGCCGCGCCGGTCGTCGCCGCCACTGAGCCG
>ERZ1292630.2688-Hain-H41-02um-R3-2688-length-16187-cov-17_pt1 | contig 16187 bp, 6 predicted proteins | sample MGYA00564408_ERZ1292630 | MGnify/ENA primary metagenome ERZ1292630 (study PRJEB36523, sample SAMEA6512641) | groundwater metagenome | collected 2019-01-08 | study: AquaDiva: Metagenomics assemblies of 32 groundwater samples | reverse complement strand
CGATATAGGTGACGACGCTGATGAGAAACAGCAGGGCGAGGATGAGCCAGCGGATGCGTGATGGGCGAGTCGTCAGTGTCTTCACAAAGTTGAGTCGTGCAGTCTGTCCATCGTGATACCGGTGCCGGATTATACAGAGTCGGGGTGCGGGGCACTAGCAGGCTGTTGACAAAGTCCGCCAGCAGGTAGAGGGATGGCTCGGTGAGTCCCCTGTGCTCGCGGAACGCGCACGATAGGAATGTGCTCGTTCGACGCGCGCAGTGGGGGACTCAGCCGAGCCATCCTGAGAAAACGTCAACGAGCAAGCTTGGAAGGACATTTTAGTTGCTCACTGCGGCCTTGCTTGGGACAAAGCGCGTCTCAGCGCGCCAGGGTTGGGCGGGTGAGAAGGCTGGCCTTTCTGAGCAGCCTGCGAAGAATCGTGAATGAAGTCTGTGTCTGTCCAGGTGCTCACAGTTTCGGGTGTTCAAGTAGTTTGTCAACAACCTGCTAGATGAGTGAGGGTAGCCTGATCGGTCTCCTGTACTCGCGCAACGCGCGGTCTAGGCAGACCCTCCAGCCGCATCTATTCGCGTTTTAACCGGACACTACTGTTCTAAGATCTCAGGTTGTCTCCGATTTGAATACTCTCCTCTATGGCGCCGACGTCGAAACAGGACCTCTTTGAACCCATTCCTTGCTGCCAATTGAGAAGACGTCCTAAGTAAACATACCCCCTACCTTCATAGGATCGATTGGACTCTGTTGTTCCAGATATATGGCGCCGACGTCGAAACAGGACCTGTTGGAGCCTTTTCCTTGCAGCAAATTGAAAGACGTCCTAAGTAAACAACCCCCCTACGCACGTAGGATTGTTTGGACTCTGTTGTTTTGGATATATAGCGCCCATGTCGAAACAAGACCTGTTTGAACCCAGTCCTTGCAGCCAATTGAGAATTCGTCTTTCGTAAACAATCCCCTACGTACGTAGGATTGTTTGGGCTCCGTCGTACTGGATATATAGCACCATGTCGAAACAAGACCGTTGGCGAGTGTCCCCCATGAATGAGCGTTCGAAGTACCAAATGTATTCACAGCCCATGTTTCACTATCAATCAATAGTTCCCTAACAATCGTAGGAGGTATCATGTCTACCAGCTTTAACGTGAACAAAGCCGACCTTGAATTCATCCTTAAGCAAATCATTCTCGCCGAGTCGACGTCGGCGGCCTACACACCCGAAACACCAGCGCTTACCATGCTGCAGGCGATTCAGGCTGCCTTCCCGGACATAGATGTTGCCGGGGCGTCGGTACTGCCGTTCGGCCTACGCACCGTCGACGGTACGGAAAACAACCTGCTGCCGGGCCAGAGCGACTTCGGCGCCGCCGATACGCTGTTCCCGCGGTTGACAGATCCGGTCTTCCGGAACGAGCTAGACGGTGATGTGATGTCGTTCGGGCCGGGCGCCCCGCCCATCACGAACAACGACTATGGCGTCACCGGTGCAAGCGTGGCCGATGTCGACCCGCGCATCATCTCCAACCTGATCGTGGACATGACCGCCGGCAACCCGGCGGCGGTTGAAGCAGCGCTGAAGTACTTGGTCTTTACCGGTGCGATCGCCCAAGCCGATGCCGATGCCGCCGCCCCGGCCATTGCCGCGGCCTATGCGCTGACCATTCAGACGAGGGTCGCCGCCGCGCCGGCAAACGTGGCCGCGCTCCTGGCGACGCTCAATACGGAGATCGGCGAACAAGCCACCGCGCAGGCGAACTATGACGCCGCAGTGGCCGCCGACACCTACCGTAATCCGGCGAACCTCGCCGATCTTTCCGACAATGCTGCCGCAGCGGTTGTTGCGGCGATTGACGTGGTTGAATCAACGATTTTTGGCGCAACTGTCGAGCAAACCGACATTGACAATGCTGCAGCCGCTGTTGCCGCAGCCCAGGCGGCAGCTGCCGCTGCGGTTCTTGTGACAGTCGCACTTGCCGGATTGCCGGAAGAAGCAGCAGCCCTGGCTGTACAAACTGACGCCCAGAACCTTCTGGGAGCGTTGCAGGCATATCACGCTGGTCTCACGCTTGGCGAACCAGTCGAAGCTGCAGACGAATTACAATCTGTGTTGGATGCGGCTACCGCCGCCGCCGGCAATCTTACCGGCGCGCAGGCACTGACAAGCACGCTGACGTTGCTTGTTGATCCGTTGGGCGATGTCGCGACGGCTTTGACCGCCCTCACTACGGCCAATGGGCAACTGGCAGCTGCGCAGTCGGCGTATACCGCTGCCAGCGACCCTGCAACCGTGGCAGCGGCCGATGCGGCCCTAATCGCCACCCTGGAACTCTACAGCATCGAACATGATCCGCTCGGCAGTTTGGTCATCCCCAACATAGCGCCGGACGCCGGACTGACTGCGCCGGTCAACGCGTGGATGACGTTCTTCGGCCAGTTCTTCGACCACGGTCTCGATTTGGTCACCAAGGGCAACGCTGGCACCGTCTACATCCCGCTGATGGCGGACGATCCTCTCATTGCCGGCGCCGATGGCATATTCGGCAACGATGACGACTTGCCCGCGCACTTGCGCTTCATGGCGCTCACGCGCGCAACGGTCACGCTCGATGCCAACGGCGTGCCGCAACACGAAAACACGACCACGTCCTGGGTCGACCAGAACCAAACCTACACGTCTCACTCGTCGCACCAAGTGTTCCTGCGCGAGTACGTGCGCGTCGACAATCAGACACTGGCCACCGGCCGCTTGATCGACGGCAGCGCAGCGAGCGGATCGCTCGCTGGCGCGATCGGCAACTGGGCCGAGGTCAAGGCCCAGGCACTAACCATGCTGGGCATCCAGCTGAACGACTTCGACGTCCACAACGTGCCGCTGCTGGTGACCGACCAGTATGGCAAGTTCATCCCTGGCGCGAACGGCTACGCGCAAGTCGTCGCGCAGGTCCAGATCATCGACACCGCCACTGGCCTGGTGGTTGGCATCCAAGATGCCAATTTAAATATCTCAGGCACCGCGCTCGGTTTGGACTTGGCCAACCTTCCTGTGCCTGGTGGGTTACCGGCATTAGGGGCGGGGCTCCAATACAAGACCGTGGTCATAGGCACAGGCCACGCGTTCCTCAACGACATCGCGCACCATGCAGCGCCGAGCATCGTTGATGTCGACGCACTCGGGGTCCGCGATGGAATAAAAAGCACGGTGCAAATTGCAGATGCGGACATTGATGCAGACGGCAATGGTGTCTACAACGCAGGTGACACGCTCACTGATGTCAATGGTGACGGATCCATCACCACGGCAGACTTCTACGCCGACGACCACAGCGAGCTCACCTACGACAACGAAATGCTCAATTCGCATTTCATCACCGGCGATGGCCGCGGCAACGAGAACATCGCGCTCTCGGCCGTGCACACGGTGTTCCACTCCGAGCACAACCGCCTCGTCGAGGACAACAAGGCGACGATCATCGCCAGCGGCGACGTCGCTTTCCTGAACCAGTGGCTCCGCGTCGACGTGGCATCCACTCTCACGGCCCTGGAAGTTCAGGCGCTGATTCCGGCCAGCCTGCAATGGGACGGCGAGCGCCTGTTCCAAGCCGCGCGCTTCGGCACCGAAATGCAGTACCAGCACCTGGTGTTCGAAGAGTTCGCGCGCCGCATCCAGCCGGATGTGGAACCCTTCGTCTTCAACCCGGACTCGACCATCGATCCATCGATCCTCGCCGAGTTCGCTCACACTGTGTACCGCTTCGGCCACTCGATGCTGACCGGCACCGTCGATCGCCTCAACAACGATCTGGCCACCGTCGACGGCGGCGATCAGAAGACGCTGCTCGAAGCCTTCTTGAATCCGCAGATGTTCGTCGCGAGCGGCCTCACTCAGAGCGAAGTGCTGGCGAACCTGGTGCGCGGCATGTCACGCGACGTCGGCAACCAGATCGACGAGTTCATCGTGCAAGACGTGCGGAGCAATCTGCTCGGCTTGCCGCTCGACTTGGCCGTGCTGAACATCGCGCGCGGCCGCGACACCGGCATTCCGTCGTTGAACGAAACGCGCCAGCAATTGCACGACGCCGGCGTGACGATCCTCACCCCGTACACGAGTTGGCTCAACTTCGCGGACGGCATCAACAATAAGCTGTCGGTCATCAACTTCATCGCGGCCTACGGCACGCACGCCAGTCTCACGCAGCCTGGTCTCACGGCCGCGGAAATGCGCGACGCGGCGATGCTGTTGGTGTTCGGCGATGGTGACGATAGCGACGGCGTCACGATTCGTGGCACCGCCTACACCGACCGGCTCGACTTCCTCAACGCAACGGGAGCCTATGCCGGTGGCAGCCTCGGCGGTCTCAACAATATCGATCTGTGGATCGGCGGCTTGGCCGAGAAGCGGCCGGAGTTCGGCAGCGCGATGCTCGGCCAGACGTTCAACTACGTGTTCGAGTTCCAGATGGAGCAGTTGCAGTTCGGCGACCGCTTCTACTACCTGTCGCGTACGCAGGGCCAGAATTTCCTCAACCAGTTGGAGCCCAATACATTCGCCGATTTGGTGATGCGCAACAGCGAGCTGGGCAGCGATTACGCGACGCACTTGAGCGCCATGCTGTTCCTGACGCCAGATCATATCCTGGAGCTCGATCGGGGCATCGCGCAGGAAGACTACAACGGCATCGCGGCGGGCCTCGACCCGGATTGGGAAACGCCGCCGAGCCTGCCGGTCGAGAAGGTCTCGCGCGACTACACCGGCAGCACAATCGTTGACGGGACCCACGATTTGGGCGGCTCGATGATTTACAGAGGCGTCGAACACATCGTGATCGGCGGCACCGAAGGCAACGACTATCTCCGCAGCGATGAAGGCGACGACACCATTTGGGGGGACAAAGGAAACGATCACATCATATCCGGCGACGGCGTGGACCAGGTGTTCGGCGGCGACGGCGACGATGTCATCGAAGACATCGAAGGCGCCGGCGACTTCCTGCGCGGCGAGCGCGGCAACGACGTCATTGTCTCGGCGCGCGGGGTGGCCGACGTGTTGTTCGGCGGCGAGGGCCAAGACTACGTCGGAGTCGGGGTGGATGCGATGGAGGTATTCGCCGGGCCAGGCGACGACTTCGTGCTCGGCGGCGCGGGCGTCGACCTCCTGATGGGCAACGAGGGCAACGACTGGATTGAAGGTGGAGGCGGTTTCGACACCCTCGTCGGCGAGAACTCCGAACTCTTCTTCAACTCGCTGGTCGTCGGCCACGACGTGCTCTTCGGCCAAGGCGACGAAACCGACATGGACTCGGAATCCGGCGATGACATCATGGCCTCGAGCCCGAGCGTGTTCCGCAACGAAGGCATGTTCGGCTTCGACTGGGGCATTGCCAAATTCGATCCGTCGGCGATCGACTTCGACCTGAATGTTAAGATCTTCACGACCGACCAGGCCGACATCCTGCGCGACCGCTGGGACCAGGTGGAAGCGCTGTCTGGTTGGAACGGCAACGACGAGTTGAGGGGTAATGACTTCGGCGGCCTGCCTACGGCCTTGTTGCCGGACCCGCTAATACCGTCAGCAGAGTTCGTCAACAACACGCTGAACCAGGAAGGCATTAACCGCATCGCCGGCTTCAGCCAGCTGCTGGGCGGCGCGGGCGGCACCTTGGGTCTCTCGTCGATCGGCACCACGACGCAGTTCCGCGAGGGCAACATCCTGATGGGCGGAGACGGCAACGACGTGCTCCAAGGACGAGGCGGCTTCGATATTCTTGATGGCGATGCGTGGTTGAACGTGCGCATCAAGATCGTCATCGCGAGCGGCCCGAATACGGGCACCTACTGGGCGGAATCGCTCAGCACCGACACCGCTGTGGCAGGCCCGAACGCCGGCAAGGTGTACAACACCAACCCCGACGGCAGCACCAACTTCGGCAGCGTGGCGTTTGACGGACGTTCGCTGACCGCTCTCTTGCTCGACCGCACCATCAATCCGGGCGAGATGAGCATCGTTCGCGAAATCCTAAAGGACAACACCAACCTGACCGGCTTAGGTCAGAACATCGACACGGCCGTCTTCCAGGGAAACATGGCCGAGTATGATGTCGAAGGTTCCGTCGATCTGAACGGCGACGGCGACTCCAATGATGCGGGCGAGTTCGCGGCCATCGACCTCAACTTCGACGGCTTCCTCAGTGTTCGCGACCGGGATAACGGCGACGTTGGCGCCATCGTCGACGGCGTGCAGTTGGCCACCCGCAGGCCCGTCGTCCCCGTCAACGGTGGCGGGACGTTCACCGACGAGCTCGACCTCTTGAAGAATATCGAGCAGTTGCAGTTCGCAGATCAGACCGTCCAGATTGTTGTTGAGACACCCACGCGATTGAATTGGAACGGCGTGACGCCGGGCAACGCGTTGCCTGGCATCAATGCGGTTATCGCCAACCTTAGCACTATTGTTGTCGCGAACCCGACCTGGTCGATGACCGGCACCGCGCCGGTTACCGTGTCCGCAGGCGGCGTTGTCACTACGACTGGCCCGCTGGCAGACAATTCCGTCTACACCTTCACGGTGCGGGCGACTTCCCAAGTCGCTCCTTTCGGATTTGTCGAAGAACCCATCACCATCCGGACCGGTACGGCCGGGGTGGACGTCCTCAACGGCGATGTATCTACCGACGTCATCTATGCTCTTGGTGGTAACGATACCGTCAACGGCAACGGCGGCAACGACACGTTGTTCGGCCAGGCTGGTGCCGACACCCTCAACGGTGGATCAGGGAACGATAACCTCAACGGCGGAACGGGTAACGACATCCTCAACGGCGGCACTGGCAACGACACCATCACCTACTTGATGGGAAGCGGCATTGACAATGTGGATGGTGGTACCAATACCGACCAGCTAAACATCATCGCCACTGGTGCCAACGAGACGTTGGATGTCATCCTAAACGGTGCTGGCGTGGTCACTTCGATTGAAGGTGGTTCAGTTACGAGTGTAGAAGCCGTCACAGTCAATATGGGTGGAGGTTTTGACAGGATTTCGTATGCGGGATCCGCAATTGGCGTCACCGTCAACCTAACGGCGGCGACAGCCACCGGGTTGGCTTCAATGTCCAATATCGAGGACGTTACTGGTACGGCTCAAGCTGACATATTGACGGGTAACAATGTTGCCAATTTCTTCGACGGCGGGGCCGGTAACGATACCATGAACGGCGGTCTTGGCAACGACGACTTGGACGGCGAAGGCGGCCAGGACACCTTCAACTACTCCATGGGCGGCGGCGCTGACGACGTGAATGGTGGCGCCGGCGCTGACACGCTAAACATCTTTACCCTCGTCGCTGCTGCCAACGACGTGCTGGATATCACCGTAAACGGTGCTGGCGATGTCACTTCGATTGAAGGTGGTGTCATAACGAGTGTAGAAAACGTCAACGTCAACCTGGGTGGCGGTAATAACACGATTTCGTATGCGGGATCCACAGATAACGTCATCGTCAACTTAGGGGGAGTGCCGTCAGCTACTGGGTTGGATTCACTAATCAATGTCCAGAACGTTACTGGTACGGGCCAAGCTGATACATTGACGGGTAGCAATGCTGTCAATATTCTCAACGGCGGTGGTGGAGCTGACACCATCAATGGTGCTAGCGGTAACGACACCATCAATGGCGGAACCGGCGGCGATACGCTGGCCGGCGGTATCGGTGCGGACATCATCGATACCGGTGCGGCCAACGACGACGTGGTCGATCTCATCCGCTTCATTGCAGCCAACGAATTTGGCGACACGATCAACAACTTCGATGCCAATGGCACAGTCGATCGTGTCGAGTTCGGCGGCGTGCTCAACGCGTTGCTGGATGACGGAACCAACGACGACACCATTCTGTTCGTCACTGGGGACGGGGACGGTAATGCCGACAATACAAACGTAGACGTTGGCGATGACAACACTGACGCAGAAGCGTTGCTATTGACCGGGGAAAATGGCGAAGGCGTCACGACTGGAAATCTCGGCAACGCCGGACTCGTTGCGACGGCATTCAACAACGAGTTCAACTTCACCGACGCTGGCAACGGTGAGGATTTATTGCTGGTCATCAACGATACAAACAACACCAGCTTCAGTGCCTGGCGGTGGATTCAAGCAGACAACGATGCGAGTGTCGATGCCGCCGAGCTGACACTGATCGGCGTCTTCAGCGCGAATGCTACGGTTACTACCGCGAGCGTCGACTTCTTCTAATGCGCATGCGATTCACACCGGGCGGCGGCTTATCCGCCGCCCGGTGTGGCCGACCGCGAGAGCGTCTTTGGGCTACTACTCTGCTTCCAGCCGCGCCTGATCAGGCGCGGAGTTGCACATAGGGCCTGCATCGTCCATCAAACTACCTCCTGACATCGGGACGTGAGAAACCATGCGTTCGCCGCTTGGCAAGAGAGGCGGCTTGTGCCGGATTTATGGAGAACACGACCTCGCGCGATCAAAACTCTATAAAAGCTGGACTTAAAAGCTACATCGTTAGAAGCTGTTCCAGCAAAGATCGTCTTCCATTTATCCCTCACAAAGGAGTGTATGCCGATGAGCGAACCCAAAGATCCCCCCATTGCGTTGAATGTTCGGTTGTCCCCCTCTGATTCCTCAGCGCACCCGCGTGTGACGAACTACACCAATGTCGGCATGGCGCAAGGGGTTGCCTATATCGATTTTGGCTTCATCGAACCGGCGTTGCTTGACTCTGTCGCAAAAATGGCCAAGGCCGGCCCCGCGGCCCCGAAGCGAGTGGACGGTCACCTGGTTACTCGTGTCGGGATGGACGTCCTTGCGCTCGCGCGTCTGCACCAGCAGATTCGGCAGGTGCTCATCAGTTTACAAGGCGCGCGGAAACCGAAGGAAAAAGGATTGGAATAAAGGGGGGTAGGGCGGGAAGGAACGGCGGCGAGGCTGCCCGTTCTCAGAGGGAAACATATGAATGGATCGCTAGCTTCTATATCCGGCATGTCTACGCCAACAACCGATTTCACGAACGGACCGTCCGATCTGCGCCAAGTCCTGAGCGCCTGTCGCGGCTCCTTTCTGACCACCGCGTTCTTTAGTCTCTTCGTGAATGTGCTGATGCTCGTGCCGACGCTCTACATGTTGGCCATCTATGATCGCGTGTTGATGAGCGGGAGCGAATCGACCCTGATGATGCTCTCCCTCATTACCGTCTTTCTGTTTTTCGTGCTCGGGGGTCTGGAATGGGTCCGGTCCCGGATGTTGGTGGCCACGAGTGCGCGGCTCGACGAACAGCTGGGCGACCGGGTATTCGATGCCGTCTTTACCCAGTCCCTCACCAGCAGCGGGGCGGTCGCGACGGCCCAGCCGTTGAATGATATGGTGCAGATCCGGCAATTTCTGAGTGGGCAGGGGTTACTGGCATTTTTTGATGCGCCGTGGATCCCGATCTATGTCGGGCTCATGTTTCTCTTTCATCTGTATTTCGGGGCTGTGGCCGTCCTCTCGATGCTGCTGTTGGCGGCGCTTGCGGTCTGGAACGAGGTGGCGACACGCGCCGATATGGCGGAGGCAAACCGGGAGTCGATCGAGGCCACCCAGTTCGTGCAGCGTAATCTGCGCAATGCCGAGGTGGTCGAGGCCATGGGCATGTTACCCCGCCTGCGCGCGCGCTGGCAGGTTCGACAAATGAAGGTGTTGACGCTACAAAGCAAGGCCAGCGCCAAAGCGGGTTTGATCAACGCGTTGTCGCGGACGTTCCGCCTCACGGTTCAATCGCTCGTGTTGGGCCTCGGGGCCTATCTGGCTATCCATAATGAGATCTCGGCAGGGCTGGTCATCTCCGGATCTATTCTCTTGGGGCGGGCGCTGGCCCCGCTCGATCAAATGATTGGAGGGTGGCGCGGGTTTCTCGGGGCGCGGGAGTCCTATCGGCGGCTCGATATCCTCCTCCGCACCATTCCGGAACGAGAGCCCCGGATGGCGCTGCCGGCGCTCCGGGGGAAGATCACATTGGAGGGGCTCGTGATTGCGGTTCCAGGCCGGACGGAGCCGATTCTAAACGAGATCACGCTCACCATCGAGCCAGGGACCACGGTGGCGCTCATTGGGCCAAGCGCAGCGGGCAAATCGACGTTGGCGCGGGCGATGCTCGGTCTCTACCCTCCGGCGCACGGACGGGCGTGCCTCGATGGAGCGGACATCCTCAACTGGGATCGGATCCAGCTCGGTGAGTCCATCGGGTACCTTCCCCAAGACGTCGAATTGCTCGACGGCACCGTGGCGGAGAATATCGCCCGCTTCGGGGAGGTCGATGCCAAACGAGTGACGGAGGCCGCGCAGTGGGCGGGGATCCATGAGATGGTGCTGACCTTGCCGCAGGCCTACGATACGCCGCTGATCGGCGGGGGCGTCGCCCTCTCGGCCGGACAACAGCAACGCATTGGCATTGCGAGGGCGATCTATGGGCGTCCGCGAGTCGTGGTCCTCGATGAACCCAATGCGAACCTCGACATGGCTGGCGATACCGCCCTCATGGCGACGATCCAACAACTCCAACGGGACGGCTGTACCGTCGTGGTGGTCACCCATCGCACGAATGTGCTCCAGGTGGTGCAGAAGATCGCGATGATCATCGGAGGCAAAGTCGCCCGCTACGGGCCGCGTGAGGAGGTCCTGGCGGCGATGGCCAAACCGCCGCAACCACCAAGCCTGGCAAGGCCGAACGGGTTGAGTTCGAGAGGATCCGGCATGCCGGAATCACAAGAAGTGGCATGACATTGTGAGGAGGAGAAGGGACATGGTGTGCGGTGGCTAAACTGTTGCTGGAAGGTCCACGTCCGTTGTTGAGCGACGATCGCGCGATCCGCCTGCAGGGGATGGCGCTGGTGCTGGTGGTCTTCGGCGGATTCGGAACCTGGGCCTCGATGGCCCCTCTCATGAGTGCCGCCTTGGCTCCCGGCGTCATCACCGTCGAGCACTATCGCAAAACCGTCCAGCATCTTGAGGGCGGGATCGTTCGCACGCTTGATGTGCATGACGGGGATTTCGTGGAGCAAGACCAGGTGCTTGCAACCCTGGACGATACCCAATCCCGTTCCCAGCTCGAAATCTTTCGGGGGCAGCTCTATAGTCGGATCGCGCAGGAAGCTCGCCTGGCTGCGCAACGCGACGGACTCCGATCCGTGAACTATCCCCGTGAATTGCTTGCGCACCGCGGGGATCCGCGGGTGCAGGAAGCAATCCGGTTGCAGAATCAAACGTTCCAGGTGCGTCAGGCGGCGAACGACGGCGAGACTGCCGTGTATCGCCGACAGATCGATCGACTGCGGGCCAAACTGGAGGGGCTCCAGGCGCAGAAGCACAGCAAAAATCGCCTCGTGGACTCCTACAGCGGCGCCATGGCCGACTTCAAGAGCCTGCTGCAGGAAGGGTACACCGAAAAGCAAAAGGTCGATGAACTGGAGCGCGCCTTGGCCCAGAGCGAGGGGCAGCGTGAGGAGTTAGTATCCGACATTGCGGCGAGCGATTTGCAAATCGCCGAGATTGAACTGAAGATTCTGCAGTTGCAGAAAGATATGCAACGGGAAGTGGCCAAGGAACTGAGCGATATCCAGGCCGAATCATTCGGACTCCGGGAGAAGGTGCAGTTGCTTGAAAGTACGGAGAATCGCACCGTCATCAAGGCCCCGGTCGCCGGGATGGTGCTGGGGCTGGCCGTGCATACTATCGGGGCGGTCATTTCCCCGGGAGGCCGGCTGCTCGACATCGTGCCCAAAGATCAGAAGCTGATCATCGATGCCCAAGTCTCGCCCATCGACATCGATCGAGTGAAGGTGGGGCAGCTTGTGGAGGTACGGTTCAGCGCGTTCAATACCAGCGATGTGCCCATGATCATGGGTACGCTGATCAGTCTCTCGGCGGATCGGATGGACCAAGCCAGCGCAGACTCCAGGAATTCCAAGGCGTCCAGCGGAGGCAACGCCCCGTTCTACCTGGTGCGTGTGGCCGTCTCCCCCGAGGGGCTGGAAGCGTTGAGTGCGGCGAACCTCGTACTGGTGCCGGGCATGCCTGCAGAGATACTCATCAATACGGGAGAGCGGACTCTGGTGCAGTATTTGGTAAAGCCCCTGACGGATTCCTTCAAACGCTCCTTCATCGAGGATTGAGCGGAGGCACGACGCGGTCGCCCGACAAACCCGATGGGTGTCCTGGCGACCACTCACACAGCGGACTATACGACGATGGGTAATATATTCCTTCTTGTCTTGATCCTGACGATACTCAGCCCGGCTGCCTGGGCTGCAGAACGGCAACCGGCCAATTTGCTCCAGCTCTACGATCTGGCCCTGGCCACCAATCCGGTGGTGGAGGGACGGAAGTATTCCATCGTGCAGGCGGAAGCCCAGCATGATCAGGCCCGCAGCAAGCTCTTGCCGCAGGCCTCGGCCACCGGCAACATCTCGTGGAACGAATTGACCCAGGACAACTCTCAACCCGGGCAGGCGTCGGATTTCACCACGCGATATCAGGGGTTGCGCGGCGTGGTGCAGGCCCGGCAAGCGCTGTTCGACCTGTCCTCCTATCGAGCCTATGAAGGAGCCGAGTATACCGTCAAGCAGGCTGAGCAGGACTTGGATAACGCGCGTATGGGCCTCGCCACCAATTTGGTCGATCGGTACTTAGAGTTCTTGCAGGCCCATGATGAGGCCAGTTATTTGCAGGGCGAGCTGGACTTGACCGAGGGGGATATGCAGCGGATACGCCGCATGTACGAGCGTACCATGGCGAAGGTTACCGATGTCTACGAGGTGGAGGCCTACTACCAGACGCTCAAGACGCGCGAACTCGAAATCCACAATGCGAAGGCTATCGCGTTGGAAAAGGTGCGGGAGGTGGTCGGTGTACCGGTCGCCGATCTGGCCCGGCTCACGAAAGAAGAGTTGCCGCCGGTTCCCGGGGAGTCCGACCAGTGGGTGGCCGACGCGGTCACGCGTCATCCGGCGATCCTTGCGTTGCGCCATGCGATGGACGCGGCCGCCAAGGCCATTGACAGCCAGTGGGCTAACCATCTCCCACTATTGTCCCTGCAGATGTCCGGTATCTATGCCAAGAATGCCGGGTTCGACAACCGTCAGCTTGACCCCTACACGGTCGGAACCTTGGGATTGCAGCTCAGTGTGCCCTTGTTTTCCGGTGGAAGTACGAAAGCCGCGGAACGCGAAGCCGTCGCCCGCTTCGAAATGATGAAGTACAAGCACATGGAAAAACAACGCGAGATCGAACGGGAGACGAGGAGCGCGTATCTGAGTGCCCAAACCGGATACTCCCGCATTGCCTCGACGGCGCGAGAGGTGGGGGCCCGGGTCAAGGCCCGTGATGGGCAGCAACGGGGCTATGAGTTGGGAGCCTCCACGATTATAGCCCTGCTGGAAGCGAAAAAGAATCTCTTGAAATCCCATTCCGCACACGCCAGGGCCCGCTATGACTATATCCGATCGCTTGTGGCCCTGCGGGTCTGGGGTGGGACCCTCACGCGTACGGATATGGAGGAAATCAACAGATGGCTGGCACTGAGCTGATGGCCGTCCATCAGGACTTGGCCAAGCGATCAGCATCCCCGCTGAGTTCTCAAACGTCAAACAGGCGCAAGAGATTCTTCCGCTCCAAGAACCACCACATTCAGATCCTCGGAGTATATGAACTGAGTAAAGCGTCAGGAGCCATTTTGTTCTGAACGGTTTTCCTGTCACCCACCACCGTGTCCGGCCCTTGTCGTTCGTCTTTCGTCTCTCATGAATTCCTGAAACGCTTTCACGGAAACGCGCTCTCGGGCGAGTTCATGATGAACGGTTATGAATGATGTGGGCTAGCTCTTTGCGGCGGTCAGGTCCTTGACCAACGCACGGAAGGTCTCATTTTTCATGAAGCGCTGAAAGGAGGAGTCCTGGCGTGGATCGGGCATGCCAGCTTCGCCGGGACGCTGATTCTTGCGATAGCGAAACGCTGTCGCGAGCGACTGCATCGCACGATCGAGGTCGTTCATTTCCGCAAACGTGCCGGCGAGATGGTAGTGGAACATCGGGTAGGCAGGGTCGGCCTGTATGCCCTGTTCAAACGTGGCTCTTGCCTCCTTGAGATGACCGGTCATTCCATAGGCCATGCCTAGATTGTTGATCAAGACACGCCAAAGATTCCGGTCGAGTTGCGGCTCTACTTTTTCAAGCTCGAATGCTTTCTGATAGGGTGGAATGGCTTGGGCGTAGTTGCTCTGCAGGTAGAGTGCGTTTCCTATATCGAGTAATTCCCTGCTGTTCGGCGGTGCTGGCGGCTGGACCTGGGGCTTAATCTGTGGCGGTGGCTGGGTCTTGGTCTGTCTCTGTTTAACCTCTGAGGGACCCGACTGTAAGCGAACGGAATTGAGAATCGACTGAAAGAGCGGCGCGTCGGCCGTGGTGTATTGGACCTTGGAAAGATGGATATCGGCGTAGACGTCTTGTTGTGCGAGGCAGGCGTACACATTCTTTTGATCGACACGGACTCCCTCGAACGTATGAAGGATATAATCGAGGGTGGGTAGCTTGCCCGTGGTGTCGAGTTTGATGTCCTGACCTCGGGTGGCTAAGGGGCCTTTCTGTATCAGTTTAAGCTGGTCTATGCAGCCTTGTGCTGAGGCCTGGGTTGGGACTATCTCGAGGGTGACTGACACGTTGAGTCCTGTTTTGGGATGTGAGGCCATGAGATAGCGGCGACCATCCGGTTTTACATGATCGAGGTCTTTCTTGAAGCCGGCTAAATCGATCGACAGTCCCAAGCCTTTCTCAGGCCACGTCATAAATGTCGGAGGTTCGTCCATTCCAGTAGTAGCCTGTGAGATGCCCGTAGGCTCTGACGGTATGAAGAACCAGAGGCTCAATGTGCAAACCGCGAGCACCACTACGGAGTTGGGGCGCTTTCTATCGCTTACCATATGTCCTCGCCTCTTGACACGATGTCCTGCTTGCACCGCCAGTGTAGGATATGACCTGGTTCCTCGAAAGAGAATTACTTTTTATGGCATGAGCCAACCCCTCAAGCGCTGCTCGTCTCTCGCTAAAAGCCCGAAACGTAGTCACGTTTCACATTTCTCAAGAGGAAAGGTTGACCAATCATTACCTCTTAAGAGGGGGGTTGGTTCTGAATAACAAGGTTGACAGTCTGGGAGACTGCAAGTAGCCTTGTTTAGGAAATTTAACTGTCAGAGGGTCGGAATGGATATACAGGAAGAGCTTGTCCAGTACGCGAAAGCGTTGCCGCATGAAACGCGTCAATCCATTCTCATGGCGTTTCCAGAAACGAAATTGCATAAGCACGTGAAGACGTTGTTTGAGCGTATGGAGCCAAGTTATAGCACCGCGATCACTTACGGCGCGAATGGACATGGCAAAGACTTAGTGATTGTGAAAAAGGATAACATCGGCATCGATGTCACGGCGGTTGTTGTCAAATGCTGGCCTATTACAGAGATAACAGCAGGCGCAGTCGATCAGCTCAAAAAGGAAATCACGGACATTTTGAAAGCCGGAGCGAGTAAGAAGTTTCAAGAAGTTGAGAGCCTCGTCGGTCATGCGCTGGAACATCCTGATGAAGTAGAGTCGATTTTCAAGGATCTTCCCGTGAATAAAATCATGGTGATTGTTGCGGGAGAGTTCAGTCCTCAGGCGAGGAAACAGCTCGTCGCGGACGTTCCTGTCAATCTGGAAGATGTGCGCGATATCGACTGGCTTATAGGCAAGTGTGTCGAGCACTATCCTCAGATTTTCTTTGAACAGGAGATCATTGATTCCCTGCTTGTTCAGATAGCTCAGCTCGAAGCGAAGCATTGGCTCGGGGGCAAGAGAAAGAATCTGTCGGACTACTATGTTGAGATTCTTGTAGCTAAAACAGGTGTGCGAGAAAGAGCCAAGGCGCGGGAGGTGTCGGTGGACAAACCTTCCCACCTCGCGAAGCTTAAAGAGATCATTGAAGAGGATCGCAGGGTGCTTCTAGTCGGGGATCCCAGCAGCGGGAAGTCCGGGGCGTTGGTAAGACTGGCAATCCAGATGTTCCGTGATGCGTTGATGGACGTGATACGTGGGAGTGACAATAAGCGGCCGTTTGAACTGCCGATCTTAGTTAGCGCCAGACAAATCTTAGAGATGGGTGGCAC
>ERZ1292630.2685-Hain-H41-02um-R3-2685-length-16190-cov-5_pt1 | contig 16190 bp, 9 predicted proteins | sample MGYA00564408_ERZ1292630 | MGnify/ENA primary metagenome ERZ1292630 (study PRJEB36523, sample SAMEA6512641) | groundwater metagenome | collected 2019-01-08 | study: AquaDiva: Metagenomics assemblies of 32 groundwater samples | reverse complement strand
GCCGTTTTGGGATGTGCCGCGCCGGCGGTGGAACCGCCCACACCTTCCGGTCCTGTGCCGAGCGAGCGGCAGTTGGCGTGGCACGAACTGGAGTTCTACGGCTTCGTGCATTTCTCCATCAACACTTTCACGGACAAGGAATGGGGTTATGGCGACGAATCGCCCGCGCTTTTCAATCCCACGGATTTCAGCGCCGAACAGATTGTTGGCGCAGCGGCGGCGGGCGGAATGAAAGGATTGATTCTCACCGCCAAACACCACGATGGCTTCTGCCTCTGGCCGTCGAAGTTCACGGAACACTCGGTCAAGCATAGTCCGTGGAAGAACGGCAAGGGCGACATGGTGAAGGAATTTGCCGATGCCTGCCGGAAGCGCGGCTTGAAGTTCGGCGTTTATCTTTCGCCGTGGGATCGCAACCGAGCGGATTATGGGACGCCGGAATACATCGCCTATTATCGCAACCATCTTCGCGAACTGCTCACAAACTACGGCGACATCTTCGAGGTCTGGTTCGATGGCGCGAACGGCGGCGACGGCTACTACGGGGGCGCGCACACGAACCGGACGATTGACCGCAAGACCTACTACAACTGGCCGAACACATGGAAACTCGTGCGCGAGTTGCAGCCGGGCGCGTGCATCTTCGGCGACGGCGGACCGGACATCCGCTGGGTGGGCAACGAGCGCGGTCAGGCTGGCGAAACCTGCTGGGCCACGCTGAAGCGCGACGACTTTGCGCCCGGCGTGGCGGATCAAAAACGACTCACCAGCGGGGACCGGCCCGGTACACACTGGATTCCTGCTGAGTGTGATGTCTCCATCCGGCCCGGCTGGTTTTACCACGCGAAGGAGGACGTGAAGGTGAAGACGCCCGAGCAACTCATGGATTTGTATTTCGCTTCCGTCGGGCGTGGCGCGTCGTTCCTGCTGAACCTGCCGCCCGACCGGCGCGGACGGATTCCCGACACGGATGTGATATCGCTTGCGGAATTTCGTCGTCGCCTGGAAGCAACGTTCAAACACGATCTGGCGCGTGGCGCAAAAGCCACCGCCAGCAACGTGCGCGGCAACGACAACTCCTTCGCCGCGAAAAACGTGCTCGCAAACAACGCCAAGAAATACTGGGCCACCGACGACGGCGTCACCCATGCCGAAGTGGTTCTGGATTTCGGAAAACCGAAGACGTTCAACATCGTCCGGTTGCGCGAGCACCTGCCGCTGGGTCAGCGCGTGGATGCGTTTGCGCTCGATCAGTGGAAAGACGGCGCGTGGGTGGAATTTGCCACGGGCCAGAGCATCGGCAGTTGCCGCCTTCTGCGCAGAGCTAAGCTGACCACGGAGAAGGTGCGATTACGGATCACGAAGGCGGTAGCATGTCCCGCGATCTCCGAAGTCGGACTCTTCGCAGAATAACGCCGCCTTCGGGGAGGCCTTTGTTCTGCAACGAGAGTTTTGGTTCTTTTGATCTACCTCAAGACTTCAATGCCGGCACCGAAGTTGATGTGATAGGGCTCTCCATCCAGCACGAGCGCGGGCACGGATTTCACGCCGGACTTCTCAGCCTCGGCGACGCGGCCTTTGCTTTGACCGAGGTGAACGATCTCGACGTCGAAGCGTGAGCGATCCAGCGCGGCGGCGATGTTTTTTTCAGCGGCGACGCAGACCGGGCAGCCTGCGTGATAGAATACGGCTTTGGTTTTCATGATGTGTGATCAGGTTTGTATTTGTTCACTGGTTGTTTGTTGTGGCGACCGGTCACAACCGGACGTCACAGCTCAATTACAACACAGGATGTCGTTGTGAAAAGTAGGCAGCTTTCGGTGGGTGGGCACGGATTTGTTACCGCTTCCGACAACTGCGGAATCGCGCTACGCTGTGCGCATGAAATCAACAGTGAAACCGGCAAAACAATTGTCTTTGCAGGAACGGAAGGGATACCGGCGGTTGGAAGACGTGGTGGGCTGCAAATGGTCCGCCGCTGTGCTCGCCGCCATCTCACGCGACGTGACGCGGCCCGGCCAGTTGGAGCGGTTCATCCCCGGCATCTCGACGAAAGTACTGAACGAACGGCTCCGCAAGCTGCTGGAGCACGGTTTGATTTCGCGCCGCGAATTTCCCGGCAAGGTGTTGCGGGTGGAATACACGCTGACCGTCACGGGCCGTAAACTTGCCACCATCCTTGATCAATTGCGCGATCTCGACGAAGCCCACGCGACGCGCAACACGCCGCAGTGAGCGCGCGCTCAACGTCGCAGGTCGGCAAACGCGCACGCCAACACCCGCCCGCCTCGCAAATGTCAACGATGGCAGACGCGACATCTCTCGGCCCCGTTGAACTACGGATGACGGGACGACGAGCGTACAGGTGATTTTGGAATTCACGGAGCATGTGACGTTCAGCATTGTGGGGCTGCAAGAATCACTTCCGCTGGGCCTGCGGGTGGATGCGTTTGCGCTTGGTCAGTGGCAGAAAGGCGTTTGGGTGGAATTAGCCACCGACCCAAGTGTCGGCAGTTGCCGTTCGTTACGCTTCATCAGGGCGGCTGCGTGTCCGATGATTTCCGCGGTCGCCATTTTTGCGGAGTGACGAAGGATCCCCTGAGTTGCGGATTGCCGATCATTGGAACTCCGCACACCATTCAGCGGCGATGAGAAATTTCCGGGCAGTTATTTTTGACATGGATGGTGTGATCGTGAACAGCGAGCCGCACCATGAACGCGCGTTTCTCGATGTCATACGTGAACTAGGCTACGCAGGTTTGGGCGACCTCAAATTTGCAGATTATGTGGGACGCTCGGATTTTGATTTGTGGGTGGACTTCATCGCCAAATATAAGCCGGCGCAAACATTGGATGAATTGCTGGCGCTAAAACGGCAGCGGGTAATCGAGGTCTTGCGGGAGGTTCAACCAATCTTTGATGGGGTGTCCAGGCTGGCGCAGAAACTGGCGGGGACTTATCCGCTGGCCATTGCTTCCGGCTCCGAACATCCGGTGATTCAGGCCGTGCTCACGATGGAAGATTTGCGCCGCTACTTTCGGGTGGTTGTCAGCTCCTCCGACGTGAAGCAGGGCAAGCCGGCGCCGGACATTTTCCTTCGCGCCGCCGGCCTGCTGGGCGTTGATCCAAAAGACTGTGTGGTGATTGAGGATTCCAAACCAGGCGTGATGGCCGGACTGGCCGCTGGCATGAGGGTTGTTGCCATCACCAACACCCATCCGGCAGTGGCACTCCAGGCGGCAACGCACGTCGTGAAAACTTACGAGGAAATCGAGCGGCTACTGCTTGCTTGATAAGGGTGATCAGCGCTCCTCTTGTTGCAAGATAATACAGGCCATTTTTTTTCGCGCGCCCAGCTGGCTTGGGGTATTCTCCGCCAGTAAGCCAAACGCGGGCGACAGGTCCGTGGCGGCATTTATTACTATCACGCTATGTGCAAACCAAATTTCATCCGTGCCGCCTTGCCGTCCTTCTCATGGGCGCAGTTAGGCCGGAGGGTGTCAATGAACAGATTCCTCCCAGTGAAACCCGTTGCCAGTTGTGGCGGCAGGATCCGCGCACTTGCCATTTTGTTCCTGGTCGGCGGGCTCTCCGCAGCTTCAGCGCAGATGCCGGCGCATTTCAAGGTTAACGTGAATGGCGGCAGCGGCACCGTGGAACTCAATCTATCGCAGTATTCAATCCGCTCGGCGGATTTTCGCGTGGTGTCTTGGAACAATGCGAACGGCTACGTTGTGGAGCACAGCCCGACCAACAATCTGATGCCCGTTCGGACCTATCGTGGCTACGTCACCCAAAATTCAAACGAGCTGGTCACGGCCATCATTGACGTGGATAACACACTCGATGCCACGGTCCACGATGGCAGCGGGCGACTTTGGACGGTATCGAACGTGGATGTTTCCGGCCTGCTGGGGGGTGGCCCGCCGCCCGCACTCCCCACGACTGGAGTACCCATTACCAACAGCCCGCCTGCCGCCGGTTCGGGCAGCCAGGCGCCTCCCGGTGCTGTGTTTATGCCGCCGGTCAACCTCTACAGCGTCCACGGCGTGTATGACATTCCCAGCTCGCAGTACAAGGGCTCGGTGGATGCCTCGCTGGCATGGCTGGAATATCAGTGGAACATCCACGATTTCTTCAACTCGCGCGATGGGAAGCTGAATATCCTGCTGACTGAAGTCTTCGTCCGCAAAGAGCAGTTCTACTTCCCGGCGGACGGCAACTGGTCGCAGTTCAACGGCATGTTGCACACGGAGTGGCTGGCGCAGGGGATCAACACACGCGGGTTTATTGCCAGCGCGTTCCCGACCGGCTTTAGCTATGCCGGTGGCTATGCGGTGGGAAACAACTTCTACAATCCCGGCAGCGAAGCCATTTGCGTCAACGCGCTCTACCACGAAAACGCCCACAACTGGGGAGCCCAGCATTATTATTATGGAGTTGATACCATGTCGGGCAGCTATCCGGCCCACGGCGAAATGAACGTGGCGCGGGTGCTGAACAACCGGAATCGGGAAATCGGCGAGGGCGGTCCGGTGTTGACCACCAATGCGGTGAGCCTGGTGCATCCTTACGCCTATGTTGATATCGTGACGACTCTGACCAACAGCCCGGTCAACATCGCGCCGCTGGCGAACGACTGGGACGCGAACGGTGAAACCCTTTCGATCAAGTATTTCACGACCAACACGGTCAAAGGCGGCACGGTCACCCTGCTTGGCAACGTTCTGACCTACACCCCGGCGTCCGGCTATGTGGGCAAGGACATCGTCGTCTATCAAGTGCAGGACACCGCGAGTCTATTCTCGCAGGAGGTCATACACATCGAGGTGGTCAACCAGGGGCTGGCGGCGCGCTGGTCCTTTGAGGATGTGAGCGGTCAGACTGCTACTGACGGCAGTGGCAATGGCCATGCGGGCACGCTTTCCGGTGCCGCCTTCGGGGCCAGCACGATTCCCGGCCCGGTCGGTAATGCGATTTCGCTGGCCAGCGGCCAGTATATGGTTTGCGACAATACCGACCTGATCGCCGAGCCGGAAACCGCTTACCCCGTTGATGCGGCTGCCAGCAATTTCTTTGATCCGATGGACCGGAGCTTCACGCTGACGTGCTGGTTCAAGCTGGGCGATCCGTCGCAGTCAGCCACCTTGTTTACCAAGAACAACCCCGGTCTGTTTGGCTATTCTCTCACCGCCAGCAGCAGCGGCCTGTCAACCACGGTGCGTCCCTGGGATGGAAACGGCTCGTCGTACACCGTCAGCAGTGGCGCGATCTCCCCGGACGGCTGGTATCACGGGGCGATGGTGATCAATCGCGCCGACCACTCTCTGCGGTTGTATCTGAACGGAGTCGCGGTCGGCACGGCCGCCACCCTCCCGGCGGACAAGTTCATCTTCAACGGGCGCGAAGACTTGGTGATGGGCGGCGACGGTCCGGTGAAGTTGGATGAAGCGCAGGTTTATACCAAGGCCCTGACGCCTGCGGAAATCGCAGCCCTCTACGCCAGCGGCACGCCGCCAGCGGGTGCGCCGTCCCCTGCCAACAACGCGTTCAACGTTGCTTTCGCTTCGCAACTCTCCTGGCAGTCGAACAGTTCCAGCAACAAGCATGATGTCTATTTTGGCACTGATCCCGTCGCACTCGCCAGTGCCACGACGAACTCGCCGTTGTACAAGGGCCGGTTCACGCCGATGACCTACAATCCCGGCACGCTCGGCGCGTTCAACACTTACTACTGGCGCGTGGATGTCGTGCCGCCGACCGGCTCGGTGGTCGCTGGCGACGTGTGGCATTTCACGACTGCGGACTCGCCGCTCACCGCAAACCTGCTCGTGCATCTCACGCTCGACAACGCGGACCTTTCCGGCACGACCGTCGAGGACATTGCGTTGGCGGCGGATAATTTCAATAACACCAGCGCGCTGACGAATCAGGCCGCACTCATCGGCCAGGCGTTTTATTTCAACGGCTCGAACAGTTACGCCACGTCTCTCAGTAGCGACATCATCCCGACCAGCAGCGGTGGAACGATTTCGTGCTGGATGAAAACCACTAACTCGTCGAGCGGCAATTACATCATCAGCGTCGAGGGCGCGTGGGTGATCCAGTATCAGGGCGCGAGCGGCGGCGTGCTGGCGTTCCTCGACGGCAGTTCCGGCGGCAATCCCACCGCGAACGCCAGCCTCAACAACGGCGCGTGGCATCACATCGTCGCCGCCAACGACGGCACGACCACTCGGCTCTACGTGGACGGCACGCTCCGCAACACCTACGCGGAGGCGATTTACAATCTCAACTCGCTCACGCGCCAGACCGCAGTCGGTGCGCGCTACGACGGCGGCGGAAATCTTTTCACCGGGAACGTGGACGACGTGGGCATCTGGTCGCGCAATTTGAGCGCGGGCGAGGTGAATCAGATTTACACGAACGGACTCGCGGGCAAGACGCTCGAACTCGTGCCCGTCATCATCGCGAACACCAGCTTCGAGTCAGCGGAAGGGTTCACCAATTACGTCAGCCCGAACTTCGCCGCGCTCGGCACGAAATACGATCTGTTCACGAACCAATGGACGGGCCTCGTCGGCGATGTGCAAATCTGGTTTCGTTCGGACATTCCGCCCAACGGCGTGCAATGTCTCAAGGTCGGCGAAGCCACCGGCAGCGCGCTTTGCAAACTGCGGCTCACGGGCACGAATCACGGCGTGAAACAGGTCACGTTCGACTACGCTGCGTTTTCCACTTTGACCGACTGCGACTTCACGCTCTCGTACAGCAACACCTTCACTGGCGGCTGGATTCCCGCGTGGACAACGCATCTCACCGGGAACAATCCGCCGTGGAGCACCAAACCGTGGCCGACGGTTTCTGTGCTGATCAACGTGGTGGGCGATGTGGACCTGCTATTCACCAAGACCGGGGCAAAGGGCGTTCTCGTGGATAACTTCAGCGTCACGGCCAAGGCGGACAACTCTCCGTCGTTCACGAACAATCCCGCGCTCGTCACGAACGCCATTGTCGGCGCGGCGTTCAACGCCACGCTTGCCGGACGCGCGAGCGATCCCGACGCGTTCGACGCCATCACGTTCAGCAAAGTTAGCGGCCCGGCGTGGTTGAACGTGGCTGCTGGCGGCGCGCTGACGGGAACTCCGTTGATCGGAAATGTTGGCACGAACAATTTCGTTGTTCGCGTCAGCGATGCCTGGGGCGGTACGAATGATTCCGCGTTGACCATCACTGTCACGAACACCACGCCGCCGATTGCGCCGGTCATCGCGCCGTCTGTCGTCGGCTCGAACCTGCAACTGCAGATCGCGTCGCAGTCCGGCTACAACTATGTCGTTCAGGCCGCAACGAATCTCGCGCCGCCAATCGTGTGGAGCAACGTCAGCACGAACGCGGGTACGGGCGCCACGCTGAATCTGTCCGCCCCGATCAGCCCTGGCACGCCCCAACGATTCTTCCGTGTGTGGGCATATTGAGTTTTGGTTGTCTTGTCAGTGCCCGCGTTTCCCGTGCAACGGGCTGGCGTGTCCTTGGCTCGAAATCCGAGTGTGTTCCCGCTTGGACGGGAATCGTCTTTCATGCTTGTTTCATAAAAGTACAACTCGAAAGGCTTCGTCACCCAATCGCTACAATGATAGAAATGGACAGGTTCATCAATTGTTGTATCCGGGCGTTCAACCCCGGCGACATGGATCAACCAAACCAAAACTCGAAGGAATCCTGAACATGAAGAACTTAGTTACATCGCTGGCACTGCTCCTAGCTGGATCAGCCATGGCGCAGAATTACACCATCAGCAACCCGTGGTCCGGCGTGCTTGGCGACCGTGCCAACTTTTCGGCATTCGCCTTTCAAGCCAACGCCGGCCAGTTTCCCGCGAGCGTTAATCCATTGGGGTCATTGACGCCCACTTTTTCGATTGGAAGCCTGACCTTGGAACGCCCCAACGATGCGACCACGCCTACTTTCGGTGCCGGCGCCCAGCAGACCACGAGTGCGACCACCCCGGTTTACGTGGACATCTATACCTCCTTCGCCGCAGGCGTGTTCGGCGGGTATGTCGGATCCTCGAGTTCCGGGGTCACTTGGAGCAGCACTGTGGCGAATCAACCATTCACCTTCAACTTCAGTGGAATCACCCTCAACGACAGCACCAAGTACTGGTTCGTATTCTCCGAGGACAACATTGCCGGTGACGTTGCACAGTTCCGCAGCAAGGTGAATACGTCGGGGGCAGACGCGACAGCCGGGCCGGGCAAAGGCTATCTCGTGGGAGACACCGTTCAAGTGCTTGGCCCCACACTCGCAGCGAATGACTGGGGCGTCGCCTACGTGGTCGCAGTTCCGGAGCCCGCCACTGGCGCGCTGGCGGGACTGGGGATTGCGGCATTGTTGACCTTCCGCCGCCGCCGTTAAACCGTACCGACAACTTGGATTGGTTCAGGCCGCCCGTTGGGGCGGCCTTTTTGTTTTTACTCATCATTGAATGATGCCGGGCCACAATCTTTCGGACAGGATTGTAGTGTCCAGCGATGGGTGAGGAGTGATTGCTGAAACAACGTATGCGCATCAGTTCTTCACTCGTGATTACGTACGCATGTCGGAGGAGGTGTCGGTGACAGAGTAATCCGCTGCTCCGTTGCAACCAGCCCGACCATGAGTTGATGACTCCACCTCAATTGGGCGCGTTCCGCTGTGTGGCCGACTCTTCGTAATCTATGAGCGTTTCGTGTGGCGCGGTTTCTTGTTTTGTAAAAAGACAAGTGGATTGAGTTTCGTATCGCGTCGTTATTGAATGTAGATTACGCATATGAACCAAGCCCTGAAAGAACAGTCTCTGAACCCCGGAGACGGCGCGGCGGTTCAGTACCGCGCAGGTTTCACTTTGATCGAGTTGCTCGTGGTCATTGCCATCATTGCCATCCTGGCTGCCATGCTGCTCCCTGCGCTGGCCAAAGCCAAAGAGAAGGCGAAACAAACCTCCTGTCTCAACAACCTCAAGCAGGTGGGGCTGGCGTCGAACATGTATCTCAATGACAACGCAGACACCTTTCCGCCCAAGGTAAACGGCACGATGTTCGGCTGGCTCGGGCGCAGTGGCAACTCGGGTGGGTATGCTGCGCTCAACGCCACGCTGCGTCCCTACAACATCTACCTGGGCAAGTTTAGTACCAACTCAGATGTGCCTTCCGCCCTTTGTCCCAGTGATCGCGCCAGCAGCGGTACCAACAACAGCTACTACACGTACGGGTCTTCTTACAGTGCGAACGTCCACGGCGGCTCAACGCCTTTTGAAGCGCAGTACACCATCACCGTGGCGGGCACGACGGACAGCGTCAAACTGAGCGGTATCAAGTCCATTACCCGCATGATCACCTTGGCTGAGAACGGGGCGTTCTTCCCGGTTTGGAATGCGGACACGAGCGGCAATTTTGTCTATGGCGGAGCACCCAACCCGATTGAATTTCGGCACACCAAGATCAACGATTACCGGTTCAACTGCCTCTTTGCCGACGGACACGCCGGTTTCACCCGGCTCAAGATGGGCATCTGGGCCAACGGCGATTACACGATGGATCGCCGACAATAATTCCCAGAAAACTTCAACCCAACCCCAAAAAAGCAATACCCTGGTCGCCACTACCAACGGCCATCCAAAAAAAGTAAAACCATGAAAAATCGCAAACTCATGCAGGCTCTCTGCGCCAGCCTCGGTCTGGCAGGGCTTCTCGTCAGTTCCACCGCGCCCGCAGCACCGATCACCAAGGCCGACAACACCAACGCGCTCGGCGGCGCATCAAGTTGGGTGGGCGGCGTCGCGCCCGGCGCGACGGACATCGCCACCTGGTCCGGCGCATACTCGGCCAGCCCGGATAATCCGTCGGGATTGACCAACTCGCTCCGCGCCATCGGCTCGGCAAGCACAGTTCATTCATGGCAGGGCATCAGCATCGGGACGCTCTCGGGCACCGCGCTGACGACCAACACCTTTTACGCGGGCACGAGCGGGTTCGGCGCGGAAACCAACATCCAAGCCGCCGCCCAAGTTGGCAACATCGTCACCATTACCACGCGCGCCGCGCACGGGTTTGCGCCTGGCATGAGCGTCACCATCGCGGGCGTCGCTCCGGCCGGTTACAACGGTACGTTCACCGTGCTGGGGGTTCCGAGCGGCACGACGTTCACTTACTCCACCGGATCGGGGCTCACTGCGGGCACAGCATTTGGAACTGTTGAAGGCGCCATTTACATTGGCGGCACTGGTAATGCGCCAGCCGGCAGCACGGTGACGATTGGGGTTTCCGGTATTGATCTCTCTGCTGCTAGCCACAGTGTTGTGATTGCGGCTGACAACGCGGGTAACGGCTTTTCCTTTGCGGGCAATCAGACTTGGAACACCGCTGTTGGTCGTAACCTCCGCCTCGGACGCGGCGGCATCAGCGGCGCCAGCGCCAAAGTTACCACCTCCGGGAGTGATGGCCTCATAGACATTTCCGGCAGCGGTGTGGTGGACGCGAACCAAGGCGGTGCCAGCGGCCTAGCTGACGTGGCGGGCTTCGCCGGCTTCGTCGGCAAATGGCGCATCAACAGCGGTGCGACCCTGCGCGGCCTGCGCAACGGAGCGACGGCATGGGGATCGAACCCCGATGCCGACTCCATCCTGCTCAATGGCGGCACCCTGGCCGTCGGCGGCATGAGCGGCGCGGTGGGCAACTGGACGTGGACCAACGGCATCACGCTGGCCACCAGCACCACCAGCTATATTGACGACCAGAACGTCGCGGGCACGAGTCGCTCCCTGTTGCTCAACGGCGTCATCGCTGGTTCGGGCACTTTGGTTTTCCGTGAATCACTGGTCGGAGCGACGACATTCACCAGCCAGGATGCGGGTTTCATTCTCACTGGCAACAACACCATGAACGGCGTGGTCGTCATCGGCGGCCCGGTTGAAAACGGAGTGGCAGGTCGCCTGAGCTTCGTGCGCGTTGGCGGCGTCGGCGGCAGCAGCACTGCCACAGGAATTGGTCCGAACGGCAATCTCGGCACGGCCATCATCACCAACAACGGGGTGCTCACGTTCTCCTCCACCACCGCGCTCACCGTGAACTCCATCCACGGCACTGGTTCGATGCGCGTCGGTTACAACACCGCAGTGGGTGCAGAATCTCAGAACGTCACACTCACAGGCGTCAATACTTACTCTGGCGACACACGCATCAACATGGGCACGCTCACGCTTCCCTCCGGCGCGTCCATCCCGAACACCCCAAACATCTTCATCACTCCGCCCACAGCCGTGTCGCTTATCACAGTCACACTGGATGCTTCCGCAAGCGGGCTCACATTGAACAGCGGCCAACGCCTCGTAGGCGGCGCGAACAACCTCGCGCAGAACAACACCGCGCAAGTCAGCGGCAACGTCACCGCCGGCACCGGCAGCGCCATCGTTCCCGGCGGCTCAAACGTCGTGAATTCCCTCTCACTCAACGGCGACCTCGCCCTCACCGGCGGCGCCACGATGGTTCTCGACGTGAACAATTCCGCCAACGACACCATCGCGGTCAGCGGCAACGTGACTCCGTCCGGTGTCACCACGCTGCTCATCACACCGCCGCCCGGAGGACTGTTTGCAGGCACATACGCGCTAATCTCGTCCGGCGGCACACTCGGCGGAGCGCCTGCGAACTTCGCGCTCGCCGGTCTCACCTCGGCGGGCCGTGGCCAGACGTTTAACATCATCTACGATGCCAACGCGGTGAAACTCGAAGTCATCGGCAGCCCGGCCACGCTTACCTGGCGCGGCGATGGTATCGCTAACGTCTGGGACGACTCCATTACCACCAACTGGATCAACGCGGGCAATCCCGACGCATTCTTCGCGGGTGATTACGTCACGTTCGACGACACCGGCTCGAACACGCCGCCCATCGCGCTCACCGGCGCATTGCAGGCGAACCTCATCACCGTTTCCGCTGCGAACAACTACACCTTTGCCGGCACGGGCCGGCTGACGGGCAGCGGCATTCTCAGCAACATCGGCCCGGGCACGCTCACCATCGTCACCTCGAACGATTTCGTCGGCAAAGTCGCACTCGTGGGCGGCACGCTCGCCATCACGAACGAAACCGCGCTTGGCGCCAACCCGGCGGCGTTCGCGGCGGATCAACTCCTGATTGACAACGCCACGCTTTCCGTCGGCCAGCCCGCGACGTTCCGCAATCTCAATCGCGGCATCACACTCGGCGCGAGCGGTGGCACGTTGAGCCACGGCGCGAATGCGATCACGATCAGTAACACGATTGCAGGCGCGGGCGCTCTCACCAAGAACGGCACCGGCACGCTCACGATGAGCGGCTCGAACAGCACCTACACCGGCGGCACGATCATCAACGACGGTCAGGTGATCTATGGCCACGGTTCCGGGCTTGGCCGTGGCGCAAACACCTTCGGCACGAGCGGATTTTTTGCGAAGCCGTGGACGCTTCGCAACGGCATCGTTGACCTTGCCGGTCGCACCAGCTACGAAACCACAAACGTCGTCAACAGCAGCGCGTCCATCGGCATTCCGGTGATGTTGTATGATGGCCCGATTGTCTTCGGCGGCACGGGCGGCGCTTCGATGCTGTTACGTGACACGGGTGGCACAGTCACCAACGGTTGGGGCAACGGCATCCAAGCCACCGACACCGTAATATACGACGCCACGGGAAATCCCGGCACGGCCACCATTGCCGCACGGTTCGCCGCTTCCGGCACATCCGCCGTCCAGCCCCGCACGTTTAACATCGGTGACAGTTCTGTCACCACCGTTGAAGTGGACATCACCGGCGCAATGGGTGTCATCGGCGTCAACGCCACCAACCAGGACGGACGCGCCGTCACACTGGTGAAATCTGGCCCCGGCACGTTGCGCATTTCCGCTCCGAACAACTTCCCCGGCTGGCGCGTGGACGACGGCATCCTGCTCGTCAATGACGCGCAAGCCCTCGGAGTTGACCGCACCATCTCCATCGGCGTCGCGGTTGGAACGGCCTTGCCGAACACGCTCTCCGTCGCTGGCGGTGCTGTGGATTTGAACGGTTTCAGCTTCGCGCTCGGTGCGATCAACGACAACGGCAGTTCTGCGGGCACGATCCGCAACAACGGCGGCTCGGCAGTCACGCTCACCGTTGGTGTTTCGTTCACCAACAACGTCTCAGGCAGCTACGGTGGCATCATTGAGAACGGCTCCGGCGGCGTGGGCTTGGTGAAAGTCGGCACGGGAACACAAGCTCTCGGCGGCGCGAACACCTACACTGGCGGCACGACCGTCAGCAATGGAACGCTCCTCGTCAACGGCAGCATCACCGGCGGCGCAACCGTCCGCGCAGGCGGCACGCTTGGCGGCACTGGCACCGTTCCCGGACTCGTCACAGTGGACGCAGGCGGAACTCTTGCCGCAGGCGCGAGCATCGGCACGCTGACGCTCGGCACATCTCCCTCGCTCGGCGGCACAGTGCGCGCCGAAGTGGATCGCAACGACGGCGTCACGTTCCTCGCGGATCAAGTCGTCGTCACCGCTAATCCGATTACCTACGGCGGCATGCTCGCCATCACGAACACCGGTGCACCGCTCCAACTGGGCGACACGTTCACACTGTTCAATGCGAGCACCTACAGCGGTTCGTTCAGTATCGTCTCGCACACACCCGGCCAAGTCGTCACCTGGAACACATCGCAACTCGCTGTCAACGGCACCGTCAGCGTGGGAACGGTTGTTCCTGCGCCGATCACCGCCGTCGTCAACGGCAGCAACCTGGATCTGAGCTGGCCTGCTGAAGCACTCGGCGCACAGTTGCAATCACAGACCAACTCGCTCGCTGTCGGTATCAGCACCAACTGGTCTGGAGTGGTTGGCTCGACGGCTACCAACGCGGTCAGCGTGCCGATTGATCCGGCGAACCCGACGGTGTTCATGCGCCTTGCGTATCCGCCGCAGTGAGTTTGGTTGGGTGGTTCGGCAAGTTGCATCCCCCGCAGCGATTTGGGTGTCGCTGCGGGGATTTTTTTGCAAAATTGGATTCACCGTCGTCAATCGGTAGTGCGCGCCGCACGGGGTAACGCACCCTGCCAAGTAGATGATGAAAAGTTTTTCGTTGAACCACTCTTGATGAAAGCCGCATGAGAACATTCCTCGCTCTTGCTTGTATCGGGTGCGCTTGCTGGGCCGCGCCCGCACAGGACGGCACTTGGAAATTTCCCTGCCCCACCAACGAGATTGCGCGTTACACGGCGTTGCGGACAGCCGGGCCGATTCGTGTGGACGGAAAACTGGACGAACCTTCGTGGCGGTCGGCGGCCGTCTCACCGCGTTTCGTGGACATCCTCACCGGCGGCCCGGTGATCCACGACACACGCGCGGCGGTGTTGTGGGACGACGAGTATTTGTATGTGTCCTTTCGCGTGGAAGAGCCGTTCATCCGCGCGAAGTTCACGAAGCACAATGATCTCATCTGGCAGGACAACGACGTGGAATTGTTCATCGCCGGGCCGGACGCCTACTACGAATTCGAGATCAACGCCTTCAACACCCGCTACGAGGTATTCTTTGTCTGGACGAACGAGTTCACCAAATCCGGCTTGGGAAAACACCCGGAATTTGCGGGCGCAAAACTTATTCCGTTCAACGGCGTCGGCTTTACAAATCATCCGCGCGGAGGGCGCGTTGGAAATTTCGAGCACTCGTTTCCGGGCATAAGAACCGCCGTCCACTTGGATGGCACGGTGAACGACGACTCGGATCGCGACCGCGGCTGGACGGTGGAACTCGCGTTGCCGTGGAAGAACATGAAATGGCTCGCGACCGATGGCCGCGCGCTGCCGCCGAAAGACGGCGACGTGTGGCGCATGGATTTTTCCCGGTTCAACACCTACAAGGAAGCGCCGCCCGCGAAGGATTCCGGCGGTTGGGTGTGGAGCCGGCACGGCATCTGGGATTCACACATACCGGAATGTTTTGTCTTCGTCACCTTCTCGACCAACTCGGTGTCCCGCGCGACTGAGCCGTCGCCGAAGCGGTGATTCGTTGCGGGTGACTGGCGAGGCTGTCCTTACTCGAACGCCTTCCGCAACATCTCAATGCTCTTCGGCACTGCCGTGTCCGGGTTCTCCCTGCCTTCCATCTCCAGTGAGACGTAGCCACGATAGTCCACCCCGGCGAGAATCTTTGCGATGCGTTTGTAATCCATTTCGAGGGTGTACCATTCGCCACCGCCGGGATACGTCTTCGCCTGCACGAAGACCGTCTTGGGCGCAATCGCCGCGAGTTGCTCGTAGTCGGCGGTCTTGTAAGGCGCGGTGAGAAAATTCCCAGTGTCCATCAACACGCCCAGCCACGGCGATTGAATGGCGTTGGCGATGCGCAACAGTCCGTCGGCGGTACGCGCGAGTCCCCAATGATTTTCGAGCGCGAGCATCACGCCACATTCCTCGGCCTTGGGCAGGCACGCTTCGATGCCGCCGATGCACCACTTGAAACCTTCGTCCTCGGTGTAGCCGGGCAGGATTTCCTCGACGCCGTGTTGGGTCATCAGATCATCGAAATTCTTTGCCGTGCCCCAGCGACCGGTGTTGATGCGCAGGGCGGGGATGCCGAGTTCGTAGCAGATTTCGATGCACTTCTTCGTGTGCTCGACGTTGGCCGCGACAATCTCGGGCTTGGGGCTGACAAAGCCTTGGTGCGTGGAAAGGCAGACGGGCGCGACGCCGTGGGTGAACGCGAGCCGCTTGAGTCGGCGCAAATAAGCGCGGTGAGTCGCGGTGAGCGGCTCCTTCTCCGGTAATTCCATCTGGCGATGCAAAATGTCCACGCCTTCCACGCCCAGTGCCGCCGTCTTTTCAATCACCTGCTCGATGGAAACTTTCGGATCACGGAAATGCCAGTAGGAGTAGGTGGCGATGGCGAGTTTGACGCGCTTTCGGGTCGCGGACGATTTCACGTTGGGAGCAGATTCGGCTGCACTGGCGGTGCAAGCGAGGGCCGCGCCGGTCAAGGCCGCAAGCTCTAAACCCGCCGCCAAGCCGGTCGTGAGCGCTAAAGCAAAAGGGGACAAGGCGCCCGCCGTCAAATCCGCGCCGGCCAAAAGTAAGGCCGCCAAAGGCAATGGCGCAACGCCCATCACCCCTGAACAGCGCTATCGCATGATCTG
>ERZ1292630.2684-Hain-H41-02um-R3-2684-length-16192-cov-8_pt1 | contig 16192 bp, 4 predicted proteins | sample MGYA00564408_ERZ1292630 | MGnify/ENA primary metagenome ERZ1292630 (study PRJEB36523, sample SAMEA6512641) | groundwater metagenome | collected 2019-01-08 | study: AquaDiva: Metagenomics assemblies of 32 groundwater samples | reverse complement strand
GCCACGCAGATTCGAATGACGCGTTAGAGCAGTTCCTTGCCGGGCGTCATCGCGGGGGCCGTCGGTGCTGAGGCTTTCTCGGCAAGGGACACCGAGGTGGCGACGAAAGCGTTGGTGATGGTGACGCGCACGGCATCGGCGGACACGTTGCGGTACATGGCCTCCAGCAGCATGAACGCGCCAATTCGCACTGTGCACAGCGCGTTGTTCGATGCGAAGGTGACAATCGTCGTCGTGCTGTCGAACCCCGCTGCCGACGTGGCGGCGCTAGTGCTCGAGAGGGGCGGAAAGATTGCCGAGTCCGCGACGGCGTGAACCAACGCGGCCACTCGTTGGCAGTAGAATGCCACGAGCGCCGCCGGCTGCGCGTTCGCCATCAAACCGAGTGCGGGCAGCACGATGCGCGACGTCACCGAAAGCCGCACATCGTTTGGCAACTGTGAAGGCGCCAACAACGGCAGTGCCGCGGCTGCGGTGGAGGAGGGCGCCGCGACGGCGCCGGTGTGCAGCATGGCGACCGCACGCTGGCACACCGCGGTCACCTCGGCGACCGACATTTTCCCCATCGCGCATTCGATGGCGGCCATGACGCGGGCGGCCACTATCGCCGTGGAACTTCGCACGAGGGGCAGCGCCGCGAAGATTGTCGCCGCGGAGGGAACATGCTCCATCACGCGACAAATCGTTTGCAACACGGACACGTAACACAGATAGGGCGGCGTGTCGACAGGTAGCTCGTCCAGACTTGCGGGGAGCGCACTACCGATGAGGTGAGATAGCATCTCTGCGGCGAGGCTCGACCAAGACACATCACCGTCCCCGCCTCCACCGCCTCCTTCGGCGGCGACGACCTCCAACCGCTGCTGCGATGCCACCGGCGTGGCGCTCATCGACGTATCGCGATCGTCGCGGGGTCGTTTGCAGCCAGGGGACAATCCCAACGCGGCAGAATCGCCGCTACGAGTCGTCGTCGTCATGGTCGTCGTGGTGGTGAAGACAGGATACGACGGGCCAAACGCGTCGCACGCCGCTGCCAGGCACATGGCGGCACTGTCGACCGTGGCAGGGGCTCCCGGGGTCCACAGCAACGCCGCGGTGCTGAAGCACGGAGCCACACGCGACGATGAGCTCTCGCATGGAGCTGCTGCTGCTGGCTCCGTCGCCCCGCCCTTCCTCGCTGTGCCGCGCGTGGATGGTGCCGCAGCGGTGGTGGCGTGAAACCTAGCGGGGACGGCCGTCATGCCGAAGGAAGACGCGATGTCGGCTACGAACGATTGCGCCCGCGTGCGCTCGAAAATGCCCCCGAGGCCACTCTTGAGATACGCGACCACGGCCACGACGTTCCCGACCGCGACACCAGTTGGCTCACCGGCAGCTGGGCGTGACGGATATGGGCCGCCGCCGATCGGCAATCGAATTTCACAGTTTGGGCCGTCACTACTCACTGGGTCGACTGCGGCGGCTGTGGTCTTACCATGCAGTAGCCACGGCCGGCTTGCGACCGCCGTCGCAACATACGCGAACACCTCCCGAATGGCGGCCAACACGCATGTGTCTCCCGCGAGCCGCATGCGCATGGCGTCGACACTGGACACCGCGACGACGGAGGAGCGTTCGCTACCGATAGGCGTGCCTCCTGCTGGGGCACTGGTCGCGCAAAAGTGACTCCATCCCCTTAGCAACGTTTCGAATTGGCCGATGAGCTGCGTCGCGTCGGATGGCGTCAGCCACAGCGGAGGAGGAGGCAAGCGCCCCCCTTCGCGTGCATCGTCGGGATCACCCTCCTCGGCATGTTCGAGGCGTATTTGCAAACGCTGGGTCCACATTTCCAACACACATTGGAGAAATCGCTCCAAGAAGGAGAGCGCGATGTCGCAGGCGAGCGCGCGGCTTCCATCGTGGAAGACCTTGGCCAACATGGCGAACACAGACGTCACGGGAGGAGGACCCGCAGCCGTCGTCACGATTTCCGGATCGATTTGGGTGGCCCGGAACGAGGCAGCGGCCGCCGCCCACCCCGTAATGTGGTCTATCAATGGGCGTCGAAGCAACACCCAAAGGGCACCTCCCCGAAAAGTGGACAGTCCTCCTGCCGCCGCCGCCGCACCCCTCCTCAGCCCCTTGCGATCGCCCGGTGTGACGACGGCAGCATCCGCCGCCGGTTCCGAGGCGGCAAACAGGAGGCGAGACACGGTGCGCCCACCCAGGGCAAGCAACGCCATGCTACTTCGCGAGTACGACGTCGCACCCCCCCTGGTGGTTCCTGCCTGCTGTTCCGAGCTCCTTTTCCGCAGCAGAAAAGAGTGGAAGCGAGACGGAAGCGTCGTGCCATGGTCTCCTGTTGGCGGGTCCTGGTACCACTTTCGGGTCGGAGATGTCCCTTCGCACCTTTTCGGCTCAATGGTGGCGTCCGATGGTGGTGAAGGCACGGGGCGGCGGCGGCGGCTCCCCCCCTGCGCCATGGATGACGACGCCGTGGGCACCTTCGTGCGGTCCGTCAGTGCCGAAAGCAGCGTGGTCCACGCCGCGTTTCCGCCGACGCCGCCGCCGTCCACGCCGCCGCGTCGCGAGTGAACCGCGTCCGCCGCGAACAGCAATTGTATCAGGAGCTCCGCGATGTGCAATCGATGTGCGTTCGTCAACAGTGAGGCGACGTCGATCCGGCGGAAGGTATCGTCCACAGGCGTCGTCGCGGCAGCATCGCGTCCTGCTGAAGGCACCAACCCCAGAACGGTCCACACACAATCGATGAGCCAGCTGTGAAACGGACGCGCTGCGACGGGCCGATGAGCCCGAGCAAGATCGGCGTCCGGGTTCCGGTGCCAAGAAAATGGAGCTGGTGGCAACTCGTCATCAGACGTCGATGCTCCAGCAAAGAGGACTTCTCGCAAAAGGCTCGGCTGCCATGCCGATGACGATGAAGAGTGGTGCAGTTGAAGCAATCCGAGCAAGACGACGATTGTTGGTGTCACAGCCGATAGGGGTGAAAGAGCCGGGTCCGTCCCGTCAGGGACGCACTGGGCTTCTCCGCCACGCTCCCCACCAGGGAGCATTAAACCATATAGGGCGGCGTACGTGAAAGCAGCGAGGGGAGTGCTGCTGCTCACGGGTCCCATCGCGACGGCACTACCGGCCAACGCCCGACGAAAGGTCGCAATGATGCATTTGGCGACGCCAGGGAACAACGTGGGGCTGCCGCTGCCATCCTCGACTCCTCCTCGTGAGACCGACGCCAGCCAAATGCGTTGAAGCATCGAGGCGGCAGCCTTGCGCAATCTCGCCAAAATCGAGAAAGAGAGCGCATCTTCTGCTGGGGAGCGGCCAGTTTTGATTCGCTGGATGCCAGTCATATCAGACGAAAGAGTGGTGAGCGGGTGCTGCTCTTCCACGACGGCCGCGGCTCCAACGATGTCCCACGGTCGAAGGAGCGAGCGGCACAGGAGATCGATGATGGTTTCGGAAAGAATGGGCGCCAGCAGTCGCTGCGCATCGGTGATGGCCGCCGCTGAGCTAGCTCCTCGGCGTGCGGCTTTCGCGACGACGATATCGGCGTCCCAGTCGGTCCAAGCGCAGGATGGGAATCGCGTAACGAGCAACGAGACGAGCGCGTCCAGCGCCTCCAGCACTTGCACCCGCGCGATCGCCATGCTCTCCGTGATGCCGTCTCCCCCGTTGTGAAGACGGAAAGACGTAGGGGATGCGCCGACGATCCCGGAGGTTGGGGCAGAGTTCTGAAACGAGACTGCAGGCGGCGCCGTCGCTGGCTGTGCGGTGCCAGCGTGCACCCACGTGACCTGGCTGTCGAGCAGAGCTTGAGTGGAGGCGGGAACCCCCACAGGTCCCGCTGACGTGATGTGCTCCACGAATGCGGCGACGTGACGCAGCAATTGCGATCGGGGTCGGGGACTGGCACTCGCCGTCGTTCGCCCATGCGGTGTTTTCAGAAACGTCGCTGCGCCACCAGTTGCCGACGCCGACCGCGAACCGAAAGCGTAGTGCGGGGGCAATAACCCGGAACTGATGAGCCACACGTGGCAGTCCACCGAGGCTTGCAACTCGCGTGCCCAAGACAAGTACTTGGGGAGCGATAGCACACAGTCCGATTCAGCCGCTCGCGGGTGGCGCAAAAGACGACGGAAAAACAACTCCATGCCGCTGTGCGCCGATGGGATCTCCCCGGCCTGCGGGCGGGAAATCGTCGCCGGGAGCTGAGAATGCTCGGCCACGCTTCCTGTGGACGACGCGAATCCATGTTTAAACAGGCCTTCGAAAAAAGACTCGCCGCGTTTCAAGTGACATGCGGCGAGCCAGCGGCGCGGACCGTCATCGCTGTCGAATCCGGTGAGGCTCGAACACAGGGAGACAAACAGGCGCATGGCGACGTGCCTCGAACGGGCATCCACGGCGCCGCTTTGCTCGAAGAAGAATTCAACCAAGTCGTTTAGCGACTCGACACAGGACCCGCTTCGGTAGGACGCGGCGGCGATCAAAGACGGCGTCATCGGCACCGCCGCCGTCCCTCCAGGATGAAGCCCTCTCGTGACCAAACCATCCAGGGCAGCGGCGGCGGCGGCCGAGGGCCTGGTTTGCAGCACGCTGGCCCCCACGACGATCATGACTTCGTAGCGGTTCACGGCATTCTCCAGCGCCTCCATGGCCGCCTGAAGCACTGCCACGGTTGGCAGTGAAGTGGCGCCGACGGCATCCTCCGCGCCTCCCTCGATCCCAGGCTCCCCACCGCCGCCCCTTCCGAACCCATCAGTGGTCCGCTCACCGCTCATGAGCGTGTCCAAGCCAACGCTCGACAGCCGCAGCGCCGCGTCACAGGCGGCCAGTGCTTGGTACAGCTGATAGAGCGTCTCCATCGCGTGTTCGCAGACAAGCTCCTCCACGCGCGCGACGGAAAATGCGATCCGATGCAGCGCGACGGCGACACCCAAACGGCCGCGAGGCTCGGAGGACTGCGTGAGGAGCGGGAGAAGCCGCTTGAACACCACTCGAACACTGGCCAGGAGTGACTGCTGCGCCGCGCTAGGACCGCCAAGGCGCAGCCCTCCTTGGGTTGGCGCCTGCTGCTTCGTGCCGACCAGAAGCGCGACGGCCTTGCCGACGTAAACTGACAGACATTCGGTGGCTGCCGTCCGCAGCGAGCTGGATGGGTTGGCCAGCGCAGCGATGATGGCGTCCAAGTAGGCCGCCGCGCCACCCCCGCCGGATCTCGATGACTGTTGCGCAAACCAGCGCGCCAGCTGAAGGGATAACGTCATGAACAGTTTTTGAGTCACGGCATCGATGGAGGCGCTCAACGCGACGACGACTGGCAGGAGCTCCGCGAGCAGCGGTGCGAAAGGGTGCGACGGCGCCCCTGCCGCCGCCACGCCGTCACTCGCCGCCCTAAACGCCAACGTTCCGACGACGTAGACCACCACCGCGTGGAGCCACTCCCCGGCCGCCATTCGTGCTCGCCGGTGGGTGCTACTGAGGCAAACCAACACCACCTTGGGCAGCACACCGTCGAAGTCGACCGTCAGCGTTTGATCCTTGAACGGCAATTTCACGGACAGAATGGGCATGGCAGGATTGAGCAGCTTCGAGAGCCGGGACACCATTTGCTCCACGTCGACGCCGCTCGAGGCGGCCGCTTTGGCAGCACCGCCGGAAACGGTGAACTCAGCGGCGTCGCTTCCGACGGCCCCATCGCGGCCCGATGCGGACCACGCGGAGTGCTGCTGCAGCGCCGCGAGCAGCAAACTGTGCTCCGTGATCAGGTCAAGAATCAATTTTTGCGCGGGAGCGGCACTGGACGAATTTGCCGCTCGCGATGCTACAAGACCGGCGAACACACGGCGGACCATGGGCAGCACGCGCATGACCACGGCATGACACTCACGCAGCAGCCGCAGCCTCCTCGCTTCCCCAGGCGAACAGGTATTCAAGAAGGTGTCGCTTGGGTCCGGTGACGCGAACAGAGCGATGCCGGTGCTGCTGCCTTGCTGCCCACCGTCCACGTCGAGACCAAGTAGGCCAACGAATGCAGACCCGGGCTGCTGATAGTCCAAGGTTGCTCGCGTGAGCGAGGTCAACATGCGGTCCAGGGCACCGATGCCAAGGCGCAGTAGAGGAAGGCTGTCCGCCCCATGCTCGAACGCGACCTGCAGTGGCAACGCCGTGGCGGCCGTCGGCAGCGCCTCGCTCGAGCATCGCAGCAGAAAGGACACACACGCTAGCAGCAGCTCCTGGGAGTAATCCGGAATGCGCTGCAGCGCCTGACGAGCAAACACTCGCACCTTGGCGAGCGCGGCGTCGCTCTCATGGCGCGACGCCGACGGCGGCGGGGGATACGTAGCCGAGACGGCCGCGATTCGCTCGACCGATTTTTCGAGCATGCGATCGGCATCGAGAAGCCTCGCAAGACACGTGAATAAGGGGAATAGCCCAGAGACGTGCGGATACCGTCGCGCGATGGACTGCAGCGAGGTCGCAATGGCAACGGCGCGCGTCATATCGAGCACCGAGGAGACGACGAGTGATGCTCCGCCACGATCGTGAAGCGCGGCACCGAGCAAGCACACTGCGGCCGTCGCCCCCTCCTTCCCCTTGACACGGCGGCGGCGAGGGGTAGCGGCGACATCAGTTGATTCGCCTAGATCACCGTGGGTAAGCGACCGACCCGTGGTGAACGACGCGTCATCTGCGAGACCAGCAGTTGAGGCGAAGCTGCCGGGAGCAAGCTCAACGTCGGGCGAAAGCGGAGGAGGGTCGACCGCTGGGGCTCCTCCTGGAGCACCCGACGATAGTGTACCGGGCAGGAGATCGGCGGGTTCCGTCACGCGAATGTCGCTGAGGATGACGGGGAACACGAACGATGCCGCTTGCACAAAATTCAGGAACAGCGAGTAGTCCCGGGGACTATTGGGTCGCAAAATCATCGCGTCGGGATCCGAAGCGGCGCCTGCCGAAGCGGACAACACGTGCGTGGTGAGTGTGGATTGGTGAGCAGCAAGTCCTGGTACGCCGGTGACCTCTTCAGACGCATCGCCACCGCGGCCGCCGTCTCCGTCGCCGTCGCCGTCGTCGATGAGTTTACCTGCAGTTGAAGCGTGATGGGCCACGGATGACCCTCTCGCTGTCTCGCGCCCTCCTGCAAACCCTCCTCCATTCGCAACATCGGCCGCCGTCATGCTTTCGACCGTGCAGCAAGACAGGTCGACGGCAGCGAGAAAATCCACCACGCACGTGGCCGCCGCCTCGGTGAGCGCGGATACCGTCGCGACCACGTCGGAGGACAAAGCGCTCGTTGTCGTCGTCGTGCTTTCAGCGCGGCGACCGCCGCTGTGAAGGGGCAGCGAGTCCATCCGCGCATCGCCCACGGGGTCATGTGGCTCCGACCACGGAAAGCCCCAGGAGTTCAGCAGCCTGTGTGCGGCTGCGATGTTCACGGCCTGACCATCACTTCTCGCGGGTGGTATGCTGTTGTCCCCCCCATCGTCTTCGTCCGTCGCGACATGCAACGAGGAAGGCGCCATCGCGGCGGCGATCCGCTCGGAGTACATGGTCAGCTGCCGCCAAAGGGGAGCATACTCCTCGAACAGCGCCGTCTCGTCCATCACGGCAACGGGGGGGACCGGCGCAGTGGCAGCGGGTGTTTCGGAAGCTGCCGGGGGACGTTCGCGCAGACTCGCCAATGGATGAACCGGCGTCGCCGCAGTGTTGCGGTCACCTTCCTCTCGAGCGTTGGCATCGTCGTCATCGTCGTCCACGACGCTTGGTCCCACGTGGTTAAACAGCGACATGACTTTGCGCCATGAGCCCGCTGCCGCGGCCGCCTCCAGCTGGCGCTGGGGAGATAAGCTCAACGGCGACGCCAAGGCATCGCGTTGCATCAAGCCGCGGACGGCGCCGTCGTCTCCTCCTCGTCCGTTTCGAGTGTCATGAAAAACGCCCGAGGACGATAGGGTCAGCACGAAGAGCTGCCGCATGTATTCCGATCCGAGTGTCAGTAAGGCCATGCGGCCGTTGTCATCGAGCGGAGTCAGCAGCCGATCGTTCGCATCGCCTGAGGGTCGCGACTCTTCTCGCCGTCCCGTCGCGCCAGCTGGAAGAGGTTGGGGAGCCACCGAGGCGGGCGCAACCGAAGAGCGAAACGCCTCTTCGGGAAGGCAGCAATAACGGTGACAGGCCACGAAAAGTTTGAGGATGGCCGGACCCAGCGTGGCACGAACTTTTCGAAAGAAAAATACCTTTGGATACACGAGAAGCGACGTCCGTAAGAGCGAGCGAATGGCGTAAGGCCACGAGGAGGTGTCCGAGGAGGAGGAGGAGGCGCTCGTCTCCCCCGCCGCTTCGTCTAGCGGTTCGCTTCCGCTCTGGGTGGGATGCAGGCGATCGTCATTGCCAGCATCACGCGCCCCCCCTTTATGGTCGCCCCCTTCATTGGCGCCTCGGAGCGCTTCGGACGCGGCCATCGTCAACTCCAAGAGGACGGCGGCGAAGCTCTCCACAAACTGCGGGATGTGCAGCGACGCCTCCTCGACGTCCTCCTTCGACTTGCGAAACAGCGCGGTGCTGTGCCTTCCGAATAGGTGCAACAGCTGCTCGAGGTAGCGCACGCCGCCGAAGAGTCTAAGCGGTCGGGCCAGAAGGCCCAAGGTGATTAGTGCGACGCTCACCGCGTAGCGACCGGATGCGACGGCCCGTTCCGCAGTAGACCGATCAGCGGCAGCGGCGGCCGTCGACGTGGCTGGTGGACTGGTCGTCGCGATGCCGTTTCCGGCCGCCATCATGCGCAGCAGCCGGCGCATCAAAGAGGCCAACGCCGCGCGACCGGTTTTCTGGCGATCCTGCGCGCGCAGGGCCGCGCGGCTGCTTGTGCCTCCGGACACCCCCCTCCCAGACGCGGCCTGTCGGCACCACACCGCGTCCCGAGACAAGCGGTTGGCGAATGCCTTCACGACAGTCGTTGTCGCCACGTAGGCGTGCTTGTGAAGCGCCACGTTGGGGTGGCCGCAGAGCGAGAACAGCAGCGGCAGCAGATCCTCGGCGTCGTTCACTATGTGGCTGGAAAATACATCCCAGTGGACGGTGATGATGTCCATTGCGGCATGAGACACCAAGTAGCGTTTGGTGTCGTCTGATGTCGCGAGGCGAAGCGACGCTTTGACGAATGTGTACAACAGCGACAGGTTGCGCCTGGCGGTGTTCAGTGCCTCCTCGGCAGATCCAGAGGCGTCGGCAAGGGAAACATCGTCGTCGTCGTCGTCATCTTCGAGCCGCTGCAGCAGGTCTCCGAAGGCCGTGCCCCGGAAGGATACCAAGAACGCCATGAGGCCGTTGAGTGTGCCGGCTGCCAGGGGCTGGTCGATCGTCGCTTGCAAGGTCAGGTCGTGGAGAGTGCGGAAGAGGCCGGCGCTGAGCTGCGGAGCCATCGTCTGGGCTTCGCGCGGGGCGCGATGCGCGATCGTTCCCAGAAGCGACCAGGCCGCCGCCCGGATGGCGCTCGTCGTTGCCGTGACTTTATTCACCACGCGGTAGGCCGTGTCGAGCAAGCCCCGCACGTCGAGGCTGCGTTCCATGGGCGTCACGGGAGCAAAGCGGCCACCACCGCTGAGCCCCGCCGCGCCACCCGCCCCGGAAGGTGCCACGATGGGGCGTTCACAGCATGTGACGATGACGAGCTGACGAAGCAGCGTCAAGGCGTCGGCTTGCACGGCGATGAGGTGCGCGCTGCGGTGCAATAAGGTGAAGCAATCGTGCGCACAGCGACGCAGCGCCGCCACATGGGCCTCCTCCAACAGCGGGCCCAACAACTCGGCCACGAGCGTGAGCAGCGCCAAGGCCGACTTGAGAGCCTTGATCGGGATGGTCTTGGTCGCCAGTGCGATCGGGGAGAGCAATGCATCAACGTAGGAGACAAGAGACGAGGAGGGCAACGTGGCCGTCACTCCGGTAGGGACCTGCTGGTCGAGGTCGCTTCCCAAGAGCAGGACGTCCAACGTTTCCAGAGCTTCGTCGATGTCGCTGGCGAGCTGCTCGTCGTCATCGCTCCAGCTCCCTCGGTGACCGAAGAGCAACCAGCCACCCCGCCGACGCCGCCGGGGGTCACTACTCACCCCTCCCTTCGGCGTGGCACCCACTCCTTCCGTGTCGGCCCGACCCGTCGAGCGGTCGTCGTCCTCCTCCTCGCGGCTGCCTCCTTCCGCTCCTGCGATCGAGCCGTCCGCGTCGTCATGATGATCGTCGTCGTCGACGGCTTCGTCGCCATCGGTGTATGATAATCTAAGTGCGTCGCCAGCAGCAGCGGCGGCGACGGCGGCCCGAGTCGTTGAGAGCTCTATGTGCGCTTTCCGAGAGCGGCGCATGAGTAGCGCCATGTGACTCAATTTTCGTAGTCGGCGCTGTGCCGCGAGGGTTACGGCTTCCAGCGCCGCGACGGCGTGGCCCAACGGATTGCCCCACTCTCCTCCCCGGCTGTCGCCGTCATCGTCGTCTGTTGGTTTCAAGACGACCCTTCCGCCCGGGCGCACGTCGTCCTCAGCGTCTTCTTCGTCCAGCTGCCGGGCAGTTGGAAGCGACGAGACCTCACCGAGGGGGGACATGCCGACGGGCCGCGACATACTAACGCGATCGGCCGTGTGGTGGTGGCGCGTGCTGATCCACTCGTGTAGCTGCTCTATGAGTCCCACTTCGGATGCGGAAAGAGCGTCGACTGACGAGCTCATTTCCATGGACCCGTCATAACTCCCTCCACCATGTCGTCGACGGTTGAAGTTTATCAACGCGGCCACGGCAGACCGCACGGTGTCGACGAAACTGGCGGCCTCATCGAGCGCGTCCAGGCCATGGCCTTCGTCGTGTCCACGTCCGATTCCCGAGGAAGTGATGTTTGTGTCGTGTGGTTCCACAAGGTCAGAATCCACTTGCATGACCCAAGACCCGTTTCGTATTCGAAATGATAATCGATGAGTCAGGGAAGGAAAGAACGCACGACGATGACGAGGACGATGTTAGGTAGGCTTGTTACTGTTGTTGTTGTCGCGTCGTGCGGAAGCAGTGTCGTAGAATAGAACGGAGAGAGAGAGACTGAGGATATGGAGAGGGTCACACGAACAACCACACATTTGGAGTCGCCCGACTCAATTCACGCACGATCAATAAAACGCGGATCCCTTCCAGAAGGAGAGTTACGCCGAACCGTCGGTTTCAAACACGCGCGTTGTGGATGTTCAGGGGACGGAAGGAAGTTGGCCAAAAAGACCCAAAGGGAGGGAAAAGCAGTTTTGGTCGGCTGACAAGGCAAGACCAATCGAACAGCCGAGCATAGCACCGCCGAGTGAGTGAGAGGGTTACGGGCAGAAATCAACACGGAAAAAAAGAGGAGGAAAATGCAAGGATCACGTTATTTGATGTCCGTCTAGCTGAGATGATGACGTAGAGTGTTGTGCTCGCATGCGCGAGCAACGACCATACCCCCCGTCTCATCGTGATCGTGATGTCTCACGACTTACAGCTTGACCGCCTCTCGAGCGCTTCTCGGTGTGTAACCGTCCACCGGCCGCTCGTCCACGGGGGACGCCTGTGAGCACGGCACCCGGGCCATGACCAGCAGCACGCAACGCGACATCGGCCGCGAGGGATCCGCCGCCACCGGATCGGACGCATCATGCTTGAAGCACGTATCGTCAAAGGTGATGGCCTCGAATGGCGTTTCGAGCTGCACTTCAGCTACTCGAAGGGGTCCTATCTCCGCCTCGTCCTTGGCCTCATTTCGGCGCTTCCCCATTGGGCACTCCGACCGGTACAGCGCGGTGACCGCCGTCCCCGGACAGACGTTGTGGCGGTCGATGAGGATGACCGCCACGCGATTCGTGGAGTCAGTGTGCGTGCCCTCCAACGTCGCAAAGGCCGCATTGTGAAGCAGCCCATTGTGAAAGTTTCTGACGCGCACAGGATGAACGTTGACGTGCACATCGGGACCCAGCTCGCCGCTCCAAATCCGTTCCAGCAGGACCTGGATGATCAACTTCACCGCCGGGTGGTCGCGAACGCTTGCCGGAAGGCGCGAAAAAGGACGCGGCTTGGACGACAACAGGACATTCGCAGTCGGGTCGACTTGGAAGAACTCCTTGTACTTGAGACTGTGAAGAAAGCCGTTGCGGTAGCGGTAACGAGCGTAGCCGACGTTTCGGAACGTCGTGTACGGCGCGATGTCGGGCTTCATCTGGTCCACGCAGTCCATCACGCAGAAGCGAAAGTGATCCAAGAGCGCCGCTTGTGGGTGATCCTTGGCGGCGCGCTGCTCCAAACCGTGACCACTCGTGTCGGGCCTCAGCGGCTCCAGCCAAACGTCCGCGGGAAGCACCGCGTATCGCTGAGTGGCACACAGCTCCCGCGCCTGGCGCTGACTGTCGTTTAGCAGCAGCCGCTGCCATGCAGTGCTTCGCGACGACGATGGCGGCTTGCCTTGAGTTTCCGCATCGGCCGCAGCAGGATCATGATGGTCGGAGTCGGCCAACCGCAGCATCGGAACGCCGCGCGGTACGGTGGCCCCCCGAAGAAGCGTCGCTAGGCCGTTGACGCGGGCGAGCAGCACCGGGAAAAGGGAGTTGGCCTGCAGCAGCCGACACAGGGCAACGGCCGCCGTCGAGCGATGGAACAGCGACGGCGCGGCCACTTGCCAGCGGGGCGCGGACCGTTCGCGTTGAACGGGAGACTGCCCCGTGATGAGCTCCGCGAGGGATTGCAGCGCAAACACAAATTCTCCTGCGGCGGCCATCACCGACGCCATCGCGTCTCTTTTCGTCTGAAGTCGGCTTGGCGTGCAGTAGTCTACTCCGATGAAGCCTTGAGTGACAGTCGCTCGGCGCGGTTCGTGCGAGGCAAATTCAAGGCTGACCGCCACGGAGACCGGGAACAAGGCCAACTGCTCGATCGCTTCGACGTCGAGCTCGCGGCGCTCGAGCCGGGCCTTGTCGGATACAGGCTCCAAGTCAGCTGGGCTTTCCAGCACCACCGGCCGGCCTCGCAGCAATTCCCCGGCAAAGTAAGGCAGCGTCGCCAGCGTGGCGGTTTGCAACTCATCTTTAAACGGAGCGACGGTGCCGCTTGCGACCCATTCGTGCGTGTTGGGCATGTCGGCGCCGCGGAAGTGGAACACGTAGGCCCGGTCGGCACCCATAGCGTCCCCGACGAACGCGAGAACATCGTGCGTGAGCCGGTCGATGAGGCAACCGGCGTCCGCCATTCGTTGCTGGTTCAAAAAACAGGCAGGTGACTATTCCTTGAAAAAAAGGGGGACATACCAAACCCCAAAAGGGGGAAATGCCATTCTTCTACCATCGCATTTTAACAAATCAAAGCGGTTTTGAGGGAGGAAAGGGAATAAAAGGAATCAGGGGGCGAAGAATGCCAAGTGGGTAACATCTTCGAATCTCACGACTCACTGAACGAGAACCTCGACGGGCGGGTCATCCACCGCCTTTCCATAATTCGCGGTGGCCTCCAGAGCGGCGGCGAATCGTCGCACCAAATCTAGCACCTCATCCGCACTCGGGCACCCAGGCACGTTCGCATGCGACGGCGTTGACTGGCTTGGTCCGCCGATTGTCGTCGTGAGAGGCACCGGCCGGCGGGCATCAACTTCCGGTCCGACGAAGATCGTGTAGGGCGGGCCACCGCCGGGACCCCAACACACGACAGGGTGTAGCGACGATTCCGCCTTCAGCGCGGCGGAGAAGACGCCCTTTTCGTGAAGGTGGATACGGATGGCGACCCGTCGCGGTTCAGTGCCACCCAGCAGAGGAGATGAGGAGGCCGTGATCACCACCGCGCCTAGCTTCCCCGCCCCTTCTGGGCAGATGGGTGATCCGACGGTGACGTCCTTCGTGCTGTCGCGAATCACGATCAGCGACGCGGCCCGCGACGTCAAGGACGTGCTCGCCTGCCGTTGCGCCAGAGCCAGGAGGGCGTTGCGGGAGTACGGCACGATGCCGCCCAGTACGTTGAGCACCAGCCGTCCAGAAGGGAGGGTCCAGCGACGCAACCACGGCACGAAAATGGTGCATTTATCGAACATGGGGTGGCTGAACGCCGTGGCGTGGTCGAGCAGCTGCGCGGGGCGGCGCCAGAGCCAACGCCATAGCCGCCTCACGATCTGAACCACTGCCTCGGTGGCTCCGCCGCGAGTAGAGGCCGTCTTTGACGGTGCCGCCTCCTGCGGCGTGTCCTGCGGAGGGGGCAAAGCGAAGCTTACCAACACCCGCGGCCGGTCGTTCGCGGTCGAGGAGCACACCACGGACGTGAGCGTCGCCCCAGGACACTCCTCTAAGGCGGTCGACGTCCCGACTGACGGACCGGTTCGTTTCCAGTCTAAAAAGACCACATGCGGATGTTGGCGGGATTCGGTGTGACGGGGACGGAGGTCACCGGAAGCCGAAGGTGACGACACCACACGACGACCGCCGCCGGCGCTGCCGAGCAACGCGCTCCAACCCCAAGGTTTTCGACGAATTCTGGGTCCGGTCGTGAAGTATACGATTGAGAGTGCGAGCCCGAGGACCACCGATGCCCAAATGCTGACCGCAGGCGGAACTGCGAAGCTGAAAAAGAGCAACGTGCCCGCCACGGTAGCGATGGGGCTGGCGAGGAAGTGCAAGGTGAATACTCGCCGACGGCTGAGCCGCTGATACCACATTTCTCTTGTTCAAAAAAAAAAGGGAATGCAACGAGAAAATCTCACACCTTCTGAAGTAAGAAAACCATCGTGGTTGATGAAGGGTTAATGTAAAGCACAACATGGGTGGCTGCTCACACCAGGCGTCGACATTGGGTGTCTGCCATCCAATACGACGAAAAGAAAGTTTGGTTCTGCGTTTCTTTTCGCTGCCTGGTCTCTGTTGTGTGTGAGAGCGAAAGCGGAGACGCTTTACTCCAGATCACCAGCATCGTGCGCGAGGGAGTGAGCTGAGCGCGTTGCCGAAGACGACGCCGCGGAGTCGGTTCCGGACGACGAGGCGGCCGATGACGATGGATACTCCTTCGACTCCTCGTCGTCTTCGTCGCCGCTCCCACCGGCGCTGCCGCTGCTGCTATCCGCTCCCTCTCCTTCAGAAGGGTCCCCTTCTCCACGGGCAACCAACGCCGCGGCTGCCGCATCGGAGCCGCTGGCGGCATCGTCGTCGTCGTCGCCGTGTTTGTTCTTCTTCTTCCCCTTCTCCTTCTGGATTTGCTCCTCGTTCGCCCGCTGATACTTCGCGCGTAGCTCCTCAACTGAGAGTTTGAGGTCCTCCTCCATGGCCGCGAGTGTGGAACTCACGACTTCCTTTGCCTTCCGTTCATCCCGCCGCAGCTCGCTCTCCTCAGCCTCCTCCCTGCCCTTGCGGTGATTGATGGCCACGAAGCTCTCGTCACCCTCCCGCATCGCGGACGTCTCGAGCCCTGCCTGGCGGAACATACTATCGAGCCGCTTCGCGAGCGATCGCGCGTGCCTGAACCAGACGCTGTCCTCTTCATTAAAGAGTAACGCGTTGTTAATCATGAGCACGACATCCTCGTGTAGGGCATCGACGACCCTTAGGAGCGAGGAGGACGACGACGTGCTCGTTGCCGCGCCGCCACTGGTCACCGCTGGTGGCTGCTGCGGTGGTGGGTGGGAAGGGGTCGACGGCGGCGCGTCGTCATACGCTCCCCGATCGATGCGACGGTCGAGTGTCTGGAGGTCGATGGGCTGCTTGATCACGTCGCTGTAGCCTGGCACATCGCCGTCGGTGACGGGGAAGTGAAACATGGACAGCCGCTGACCGCCCGCGGCGTCCCAGTCTCGCACCAGCGACACGAGCCGGTGCAGGCGCGCTCGATGGGCTGCCGTGGTGGGGCTAAGGGATGACGAAGGCGGCAGCTGCGCCCTGACGCCGGCGAAGCCGCCAGTGGATGCGTGTCGCCGTGTCGTCGGAGAATGTTCCTGGTCCTCCTGGACAACGCGGGTTCGCTTTCTGTCGGCCGCCTCGCTCATAATTTTTTTTCGATGGGAGGGCAGTAAAAATTTCCGTTCTGCGACCTCCACCTCTCTTGTTCTCCATTCAATCAACCGCTCGGCAAATTATACCACATTTTCCTTAAATCTGTGAGTTAGCAAAGAGAACGAAAAAAAATGGAGACGGAACGCCACCACCGTCGCCAATTCGCCATCGCTCCGTTT
>ERZ1292630.2680-Hain-H41-02um-R3-2680-length-16202-cov-7_pt1 | contig 16202 bp, 14 predicted proteins | sample MGYA00564408_ERZ1292630 | MGnify/ENA primary metagenome ERZ1292630 (study PRJEB36523, sample SAMEA6512641) | groundwater metagenome | collected 2019-01-08 | study: AquaDiva: Metagenomics assemblies of 32 groundwater samples | reverse complement strand
TGTACTGTGTCACCTTAGAGGGAGTTTAGACGCGTTAATTCTTTGTCCGTCAGAGAGGAAAAACCATTTTTGTAACACAGCACAATTAAGACACCGTATATAAATAGCCTCAGTACCACGATGGCTCGCCCGGCGGGCGCGTCTTGAAGCGCTTGTGCACCCAAAGATACTGCTCCGGCATTTGCCGCACCTGTTCCTCGACGAAGGCGTTCATGCGCCGGGTGTCGGCCTCTATGCTCGCGCCGGGATAATTCTCCCAGGCAGGAAGGAAACGCACGGTGTAGCCCGCGCCGCCCGGCAGCATGCGCGTGATGCACGGGAGCACACGCGCCCCGGCCAAGCGCGCCAGACGCGACACGCCGGTGATGGTGGCGGCGCCGACGCCGAAAAATGGCACGAAAATCGTATCGCGTTGGCCGTAGTCCATGTCCGGCAGATAGTAAAACGGCCGCCCCGCCTGCATCGCGCGCAGCGCCGGCCGCACGCCCTCCTGGCGCGACAGCAGCGTCTGCCGGCCGAAGCGCAGGCGTCCGGCGTACATTGCGGCGTTGAATACCTCGTTCTTCTGCCTGGAGTAGATCGACACCATGTCGGATTCCAGCGCCAGGCGCGTCCAGCCCATGTCCAGGCCGACGAAATGCGGCGCGAGCAGGATCAGCGGCCCGCCGCGCACGGCCTCGAAATGCTCCATGCCCTCGATGCGCACCAGCTGCCGCACACGCGCGGGCGATCCCCACCAGAGGATGGCGCGCTCGAGAAAAGTGCGGGCAAAGGCCCGGAAATGGCGCCGCGCCAGCGCGTCGCGCTCGCGCGCTGAGAGCTGGGGCAGGCAGCGCGCGAGGTTGATCAGGCAGACGCGGCGGCGCTCGCGGCCCAGCGCATAGAGCAGCGTGCCGAAGCCGTTGCCGATCGCGGCGAGCGCTGACAGCGGCAGCAGCCTGAGCAGCCAGACACAGGCGAGAGCGGCGCGGGTCAGCATGACGATAGACAGGCGAAAGGGGGAAGGGGAGAGGGGGCAGCGAGGTGCAAATGGTTATGCATTTTTCTTCTTCCCCCTTCCTCTTCCCTCCTCCCCCGGCGCGGACGCCCCGGCCGGCACCTTGTAACGGTTATACCCCCACCCATACTGCGCCGGGCATGAACGGATCAGGCCTTCCAGCGCGCGGTTGAGCGTTCGCGCCGGCGACTCGCCCGCAAGCGGCGGCGGCATGGCCGAGAACTGCAGGTGATAACCCCGGCCTTGGGGCAAGCGCTCGCCGTAGACGAGGATCACCTGTGCGCCCGAGGCCTTGGCCAGCCGCCCGGCAAGGGTCATGGTGTAGGCCGGACGGCCGAAAAACTCCGCCCACTCGCCCTCTCCCACTCCCGGTGCCTGGTCGGGCAGGATGCCGATCGCCTCGCCTTGCCTGAGCGCGCGCAGCAGCGGGCGCACGCCCCTGAGATCGGCGCTGGCCACGCGCAAATTCGGCCGGGCGCGGCCCGCTCGCATCAGCGGCGCCAGCGCTTTTTTCTTGGGCGGACGGTAAAGCACGGTGAGCGGGGCGTTGGCGGGTGCGCGGTATGCATAGTACTGCGCGGCGATTTCGAAGCAGCCCAGGTGCGGCGTGAGAAAAATGATGCCGCGGCGCCGGGCTAGCGCCGCCTCGACCAGATCCCATCCCGAAACCTGCGCTACCCAGCCTGCCACCGCCGCATGCGGGCGCAGCCAGACGGCGGGCAGTTCCAGCAATCCCTTGCCTGCTTCGGCGATCGCCCGGCGAAGAAGCGCGCCATCGGCATAACCGGCGGCGCGCAGGTTGGCGCGAAGGTAATGACGGTAGCGTGGAGAAGCCAGATAAACCACCCTTCCGATGAGTGCACCCAGGCGGTGCAGGACGGAAAGTGGCAAGGCGGCGAGCAGACGCGCGAGGCCTAAAACCACGCCGCGTCACTTTGGAATTGAATCAAGGCATGCTATCCTTACGACCCTTTTTTGATCCGTCAGAACCCAATAATGAGCTCTTTCCTGTTTACGTCGGAATCGGTCTCCGAAGGCCATCCGGACAAAGTCGCCGACCAGATATCCGATGCAATACTGGACGCTATTCTAGCGCAGGACAAAACCTCCCGAGTCGCCGCCGAGACTTTGGTCAAGGACAATCTGGTGGTGCTCGCCGGCGAAATCACCACCGACGCGCGGGTCAACTTCAGCGAAGTGGCGCGCAAAACCATCAAGCGCATCGGTTACACCGATCCGGCGATCGGTTTCGACACGCACACCTGCACGGTGATCGTGGCCTACGGCGAGCAGTCCAAGGACATCGCCCAGGGGGTGGATGTAGGCAAGGGCCTGGACCTTGATCAGGGTGCAGGCGACCAAGGCCTGATGTTCGGTTATGCCTGCGACGAAACTCCGCAATTGATGCCTATGCCGATTTACCTCTCGCACCGGCTGGTCGAACGCCAGTCGGAGATCCGGCGCGACGGACGCCTTGCATGGCTGCGGCCCGACGCCAAGTCGCAGGTCACGATTCGCTACGTCGATGGCAAGCCGGATGCAATCGACACCGTGGTGCTGTCCACGCAGCATGGCCCTGGCCTGACGCACAAGCAGATCGAAGAGGCGGTGATCGAGCAAATCATCAAGCCGATCCTGCCCAAGCATCTGCTCAAGGGGCAGATCAAGTACCTGGTCAACCCGACCGGCAGCTTCGAGATCGGCGGGCCCAAAGGTGACTGCGGCCTGACCGGGCGCAAGATCATCGTCGACACCTATGGCGGATCGGCTCCGCACGGCGGCGGCGCGTTCTCCGGCAAGGATCCGTCCAAGGTCGACCGCTCTGCCGCCTACGCCGCGCGCTACGCCGCCAAGAACGTGGTCGCCGCGGGCCTGGCGAGCAAATGCCAGATCCAGGTGTCCTACGCCATCGGCGTGGCGCGCCCGACCAGCGTCATGGTCACGACCTTCGGCACCGGCAAGATTTCCGACGAAAAGCTGTCCGAACTGGTGCAGAAGCATTTCGACCTGCGGCCCAAGGGCATCGTGCAAATGCTCGACCTGCTGCGTCCGATCTACGAAAAGACGGCGGCCTACGGTCACTTCGGCCGCGATGAACCGGAGTTCACCTGGGAAGCGATGGATAAAGCCAAGGCATTGGCTGCCGACGCAGGGATAAAGGAGCCGGCGATCGCCTGAGGCAGGCTTTTCTCCTGCCGCCTCGACCAAGATGAGGCATTAATAAAAGCCGGTGCAAGCCGGCTTTTTTATCGCTAAATATTCTGTAGATTGTTTATTGGTGCGGCTTTCCAGCTAGTTTTCGCAGTTGCATCACAGTACCACCTTACTACCCAAATCATCGGTCAGCGCCTCGAACTGCTCCAATGCCGAGCGCAGATCCTCTACGATTCTCAGGGCGGGAGAATTCGCGCGATGGCGCGCAGCCTTTGGAGTACCACCGGTGAGCGATTCGCCGGACTGCCTTCGATTATCATACCCGGCAGAGCGTTGATAAAATCCTCGTCTGCAAGCAGGCACGCGAAGACGCCGGCCACGTACTCCCGAAGCCCGATCTCCGCGCGCTCGAATTCATCGACCAGCGCGGGTCGCCCGTCCACAACGGAAAGTACGTCTTTAAGATCATGACTCTCCAGATAATCGCCTTTACCACGGTCCAGAAACGCCACCAGTTTTGTGGCGACAAAGCAGGTCGCCGCGACAAGGCGGATCGACAGCCCTTCCCGGAGCGTTGCGGTAACGGCGGTTTCCGTGCCTGTGGCATGGGCATAGAGCTAACGAATTTCCACCTTGAAGAGCTCTTTGAGAGTAACCACGTGACCAACGTTCTAGTTATGGGTGAAGGCGCGTACTACTCGCTCGATCAAAACGGGCGGCGCTATCTGGTGGCAAAGGGCCTACTAAAGTGACCTCGAACCTAACTTTAGGTGGAACGGACCGGGCCATCAGCGGTGTGCCGTTCTAAAATAGCTTGCTGGCCCGCCGTGCACCAAGACGTTCGGCGTCAGTCTCACACCCGCTGTCGTCATAGGAGTACTATTCGCCCATGCAAGTCACCACTGGTACTGTCGTCGGCGGGAAGGTCGTCGTCGAGGGCGTTCCCCTCGTCGAGGGCTCGGTTGTCGCCGTACTCTCACGCGAGCCAGATGAGCCGTTCACTCTCTCGACCGAGGACGAAGATGAACTCCTCGCTGCCATGGCGGAGATCGAAAGAGGCGAGTTCGTCTCAGCCGACGAACTTCTTGAGAGCCTGCGCAAATACGGTTAACGATGACGCTTCGCGTTAAGGTATCCGCGCGCGCTGCATCGCAGATACGTAAGGCCGCTGAATGGTGGGTCGAAAATCGACCAGCCGCGCCAGGTGCCGTTCGTACAGACATTGGCGAAGCCTTGGCTCTGCTGGCACGGCAACCCGGCATTGGCACCGCCTACGAGGGCGCCAGGACCAAAGACGTTCGCCGCTTGCTGGTAGGTCGCATTCGGTACTTCATCTACTACCGTGTCACGCCCGACATGCCCGACACGCTCGAAGCGCTGGCAGTTTGGCACGTGAGCCGCGGCAAACAACCGTCCTTGTAGCCGCATGACGCCGAACCCAGCAGTCGAGAGGGACGCTTCGCGGCGATGCCGCTCGCGCCCCTCACTTCCACGTTCGGTCAGAGAGATGAGACATGGCGGAATACGGTGAATGGAATCGCAAAGGGGCAACCCTTAGCGACGTAACGGCCAAGAAGGAATATGGAGTGAGCCAAGCCTTTATTGTGAAGGGCATTCGTGCTGGCAAACTTGAATACCGAGAGGGAGTGATATGGGGCAATCCATATCTTAGGGTCTTAAGGAGTCAGCTCGAGCAGTACATCGCTGAAGAGCTTGGCGCGAATTGTTTGTCGAGCGGAAAGAACCAGACAGAGTTGCGCAAGATCAAGAAAGAAATGGCCGACCTGAAAAAGAGACTGGACGAGCTTCAGGCTCGAAGGACAGAAATCGAGAAGGCCATAAGGAAGTCGCCGACCGAACCAGCGGGTGCAGGCGACCGCGCCAAAGCGCGCCGCGTCTGACCCGGAGCGTTGAGGCTGTAGAAAAACCCCTCTCGGAAAAATCGGGATCGTCATGAACGGAAACCGACCTCTCAGAACGCGCTGTGTTGGCCGATCCCCAACCGGGGAAGGGTCAAGTGACCTCCGCAATTGGGGTTGCGCGACCCCTCAGATAGTTTTTCTACACCCTCGTTAGACTCTGACGGCTTGGCGGACGATGGCGCACTTTTGCTGGATGTGTGAGCGATCGCGTCCCAACGAGGCGTTCTCCGGTCGTGGTCACCGCGACCATGTGTGCCGAGAATGCGAAGGGCTACCGACGGGGGAGAAAGGCCGATGCCGTGCGCTCATCCATATGCAAGGCATGCTCGAGCAGTCGCGCATCTCACCGAAGAACGTTCGCCACCTTCGCTCTCTGCTTTCCTCACCCGCAGCCGACGTGGTGGAATGGGCAGCAGTCTTGATCGAGATCGCGCGGGTTCATCCCGGGCGTCGCCGTCGTCTGGGACGCCTCAAGAGCCATCCGGAACTATGGGCGAGAATGCATCGTCTTGGCATTGTTGAACATTTCCTTGATGAGGCAGCTGACGAACCAGGCGCGCGGCCTGACGATGCGCCGCGCTATGAGTAGTAGCTTGAGCGGCTCCTGGTCTGACTCCAGGTGGAACGGACGGGCCATGAGCGTTGTGCCATCGCTTCGCATCGTGCTGGCCCGCCGTTTACCAAGACGTTGGCCGACAAGACCCTGACACCGGATCGGCTTCACGCACTTATGGCGTCGTCGTCGCGCTGGGGCATAGCACCGGACCTTTGACATGGCGTGGACCGCGCAGACCGCCCTGACGCGTTGAGGATCGTCCATGAATACATCGCTTCTTCTTCAGCTATTCAAGGACACGTTACTTCTCATACCGTGCTCGGGAGCCAAGCAGCGCGGAAGCAAACCGCGCAATGCGCTATCGATCCTTCTCGACGCTCGATCCCGCTCGTGCAGCCGCGCTCGCGAACGCACGAGCCGCACTCCGCGAGAAGGCACTAGTGGATGAGAAGACACTTATGCCTGCGCATCTCCGGTACTCCAGCCAACTCTAGGAGCACGCCTCCACGTCCATTGGCGGGGCTGTCGCCGCCGGACAGCGAGTCTTAGTTGCAAGCTGAGGCTACGGGCTCCTACTCACGCACGAGCCAATAGGCATGTACGAGAAGCGGTTCGCCCTTTCCGACTGCCCCGGCGGCCAAGATACTTGGCGACGACCGACCGCTTTTCTCAATGCTCTACGTCGCTTCTGGGTCGGAAACAGCCATCGCCCCTTGCTCGCGCGACAACGCGCGCCGATTTGAACGCTCTCCATCTTGGACGGCGCCTTTGGCATTGCGCAGGAGGATCTCAACAATCTCCGGGAGCGGCGCGCCGCGGCCGCCGGCACTCGGCCACGATGGTGTCGAATTTGCGAGAGTAGCTGGACGAGTGCTTTTGCCAGCGGCGTCTAAAGACCTCGCGAGGCATCCTCCCGCGGCACGAACTATTTCTTGCGCCGGGCGCTGTTGCCATGCAGCCGGATAAGGCGATAAGCCGCTTCACGAGACTCTCGCACCCAAGGATCTGCCATGAACGCACTTTTCGGCCTCGTAGCCGCCGCACTCACGCTATTCACCGCCCCGGTCCTCGCTATCGGACTCGCCGACCTGTCGAACAAAGACACCGTCGCCGCCATGAAGGAAGCTCTGACGAAAGGCTCGCAGGCGGCCGTGGAGATGCTGGCCAGGCAGGACGGATTCCTGGGTAACGAACGCGTCAGGATTCCTCTCCCCGAAAGTCTGCACAAGGTCGAAGGCCTGATGCGTGGCCTCGGCATGGGCAAGTATGCGGACGAATTGGTCACAACGATGAATCGTGCCGCCGAAACCGCGGTGGTCGAAGCCAAGCCGCTGCTCGTGAACGCGGTGAAAAACATGAGCGTGCAGGACGCCAAAGGCATACTCACCGGCGGCGAGGACGCCGCCACGCAGTACTTCAAGCGCAGCACATCGGCCGCGCTCAGCGACAAATTCCTGCCGATCGTGAAAAAGGCGACGCAGAGAGTGAAGCTTGCCGACAAGTACAACGCGTTCGCCGGCAAGGGGGCCAAGCTCGGCTTGATCGATCAAAAGGACGCGGACCTGAACAACTACGTCACGCAGAAGGCGCTCGACGGGCTGTTCCTGATGATCGCCGAGGAAGAAAAGAAAATTCGCCGCGATCCGCTCGGCAGCGCGAGCAGCATCATCAGCAAGGTATTCGGCGCGATCGGCATGTAGCGCGCGGATCGTTCTAGAAAAATACCTCGCTGCGGCGCGCCCCGGCGTCGAGCTCGAACATGGCGAAGCGGATGACGTTGGCCGCCTTCTGCAAGCCGCTCTTGGACAACTGCGTCGGCTTGTCATAGTCGTCGGGCTCGTTGCAGATAAGGCGCAGGTCGATCAGGGAAACGCGTGCCTCGGCGGCGCGCTTGGTGACACGGTCGTTGAATACCGCCAACGTGGCACAGGCGGTGCGCTGCCGCGCCGGATCCTTATAGTTGGGTTGAAACATGGTGCACACCATGATTACCAGTCGTGCCGCCTGCGCCACATGAATCAGCCGCGCGAGCGTGTGTTCGAACTCGTCGGCGGCGAGCGAGAGCTGCTCCAGCGTCTGCCCGTACGCATCCGGCCGGCTGTGGAGCAGTCCGCTCTGCTCGATCGCGTGATTGCCTTCGATGAAAATAATCGCGTGGGTGGCGTCCCTGGGCAGGACGAGCGCGGGCCCGGCGCGCTCGACGTCGGCCGCGGAGACGACGCTGATTTTCCACTGATTGCGCGTCCCCGGAAGGAGGGCATCCTCGAATTCTCCCGGTGCCTTGTCGATGCTGATATAGGCTTCGAGCAAAGCGTCGCCGAGCAGCACGACATGCCGCAACTGTCCGCGCCCGGGCGCGGATGCAGGAGACGGCTTCTGGCTGTAGGACTCGTTCATTTGCTCCCAGATACAGTTAGTGCGCCTGCTCCCAGTTTGCACCCACTCCAACATCGACGACAAGGGGCACGGCAAGCTGGGCCACGCCAGTCATCAGTTGCGGCAGCTCCTCGCGCACCCGTGCCAACTCGGATTGCGGTACTTCCAGCACCAGCTCGTCATGCACTTGCATGATCAGCTTAGCCGACAGGTTTTCCCGGTCCAGCCAGTCCTGCACGTCGATCATGGAGAGCTTGATCAGGTCCGCCGCCGTCCCCTGCATGGGTGCATTGATCGCGGCGCGCTCGGCGCCCTGCCGCCGGCCGCTGTTGGCGGCTCGGATCTCGGCGAGCCACAGGCGGCGGCCGAACACGGTTTCGACATAGCCGCGCTCGCGCGCCTGCTCGCGCGTCTCCTGCATATAGCGCGCGACCCCGGGGTAGCGGGTGAAATAGCTGTCGATGTAGGCCTGCGCGGTGGCGCGCTCCAGGCCCAGGGCCTGCGCCACGCCGAAGGCCGACATGCCGTAGATCAGGCCGAAGTTGATCACCTTGGCGTAGCGGCGCTCTTCCGGCGTGACTTCATGCAAGCCACGGTTGAAAATCTCCGCGGCGGTGGCGCGGTGCACGTCCTCGCCCGCGGCGAAAGCGCGCAGCAGATTCGCGTCGCGCGAAATGTGCGCCATGATGCGCAGCTCGATTTGGGAATAGTCGGCGGAGACGATGACGCAGCCGGCGGGCGCGATGAAGGCCTCGCGGATGCGCCGGCCTTCTGGCGTGCGCACCGGAATGTTCTGCAGATTGGGATCGGTGCTCGCGAGCCGCCCGGTCACCGCCGTCGCCTGGGCGTAGTTGGTGTGCACCCGCCCGGTCGCCGGATTGACCATGCGCGGCAGCTTGTCGGTGTAGGTCGATTTCAGCTTCGTGAGCGAGCGGTAATCGAGCAGGGTCTTTGGGAGGGGATAATCCGCGGCGAGCCGTTCCAGCACCTCCTCGTCGGTCGAAGGCGCCCCGCTCGGAGTCTTTTTCAGCACCGGCAATTGCAAGCGCTCGAAGAAAATTTCGCCGATCTGCTTGGGCGAATTCAGGTTGAACGGCTGGCCGGCTTCCCGGTAGGCCTTGTGCTCCAGCTCCATCATTTTTTGCCCCAGTTCGCGGCTTTGCGCCTCGAGCAGGGCGGCGTCTATGAGCACGCCGGTGCGTTCCATCCTGAACAGGACTTCGCGCGCCGGCAGTTCAATCCGCCGGTATACGTATTCCAGCCCCGCCTCGGCCTGCACCTTGGGATACAGGCACTGGTGCAGTCGCAGGGTCACGTCGGCGTCTTCGGCCGAGTACTCCGTGGCGCGCTCCACGCTCACCTGTTCGAAACCGATGCGCTGCGCGCCCTTGCCGGTGACATCGTCATAGCTGATGGTGGCCAGATGCAAATGGCGCTCGGCAAGCGAGCCCAGGTCGTGGCGCAGATGCGACTCGATCACATAGGACTCGAGCAGCGTGTCGTGCACCACGCCGCGCAGCGCCACGCCGTGATTGGCGAGCACGTGTTGATCGTACTTGAGGTTCTGGCCGAGTTTGGGCTTGTGCGCGTTCTCGAGCCAGGGGCGCAGCAAAGCCAGGGCGCGCGCCACGCCCAGTTGGGGCGGCGCGCCGGCGTAGTTGTGCGCAAGCGGCAGATACGCCGCGCGCCCGGGCTCGGCGCAAAAAGACATGCCCACCAACTGCGCGGTCAAAGGGTCGAGTCCGGTAGTCTCGGTGTCGAAGGCAGTCAGCGCGGCGGCATCGATGCGTTTCAGCCACTCGGCTAGCTGCTGTTCGTCGAGAATCGTGGTGTAAGTGCGCGCTATCGCCTCGGGCATCGTCTGGGCCTGCTGTGGCGCAGGCTCGGACGCAGCATTGCTCGGCTGCGCCGGCTCTTTCAGCCAGCTCTTGAAGCCGAAGCGCTGGAACAGCCCGGTCAGCTCGGCCCCTCCTTGCGGCTGCGGCACGAGCTCCTCCAGTTTAAGCGGCAGCGGCACGTCGCAGTAGACCGTAAGGAGTTTCTTCGCTTGCGGCAGCCAGGGCAGCGCGCGGCGCAGATTCTCCCCCACCACACCGCCGATCTCCTGTGCGTGCGCGACCACCGCATCGAGCGAGCCATACTGGGAGAGCCACTTGACCGCGGTCTTGGGGCCGACTTTATCCACGCCGGGAACGTTGTCCACGCTGTCGCCGACCAGGGTGAGGTAATCGAGCATCAGCCGCGGCGGCACACCGAACTTGGCCTCGACGCCGGCTTCGTCCAGGCGCTCGTTGGTCATGGTATTGATCAGGGTGACGCTGGGGTTCACCAGTTGCGTCAAATCCTTGTCGCCGGTGGAGACGACGCAGCGCATGCCGGCCGCCGCCGCCTGCCGCGCGAGCGTGCCGATGACATCGTCGGCCTCGACACCGGCTATCATCAGCAGCGGCCAGCCAAGCGCGGCGACCGCCTGGTGCAGCGGCTCGATCTGACGCACGAGTTCATCCGGCATGGGCGGGCGGTGAGCCTTATACTCGGCGTACCAATCGTCGCGGAAAGTCCTGCCCTTGGCATCGAACACGCAGGCGAGATAGTCCGGCTTGTAGTCCGCGGCGAGCCGTCGTAGCATGTTGAGCACGCCGTAGATCGCGCCCGTGGGATCGCCGCGCGCATTGCGCAAGTCCGGCAGCGCGTGAAACGCGCGGTACAGGTAGGACGAGCCATCCACCAACAGCAGGGTTTTCATAGAGGGTCAGGTATGAACGGAAAACTTCCGCGGCCGGCCGACGCCGGTGCAGCAGACATGGCCCACAACGCGCGCGAGTCCTGGCGGATATTCGGGATTATGTCAGAATTCGTCGAAGCCACCGAACGTCTGGCGCAGATCCGCCCGGCGGTGAGCATTTTCGGCAGCGCACGCGCGCCGGCCGACTCGCCCTACTACCTGCTGGCGGAGAATATCGCGCGGCGTCTCTCCGACGCCGGCTTCTCGGTCGTCTCCGGCGGCGGCCCAGGCATCATGGAGGCGGCCAACAAGGGCGCCTACTTCGGCAAATCACCGTCGGTGGGCCTCAATATCCAGCTGCCGAACGAGCAGCTCAGCAACCGCTTCCAGGACATCAGCATTACCTTTCACCATTTTTTCGCGCGCAAGGTCAGTTTCGTCAAGTTCGCCACCGCCTATGTCGTGCTGCCCGGGGGATTCGGCACGCTGGATGAGCTGTCCGAGGCGCTTACCCTGGTGCAGACCGGCAAGACGCGCAAGATGCCCATCATCCTGGTGCACTCGCCGTTCTGGAGCGGACTCCTGGACTGGTTCCGCGAGCGCATGCAGGCCGAGCACATGATAGAGCCGCAGGACCTCGACCTGGTGCAAATGATCGATGACCCGGCGGCAGTGGTCGAGGCGATATTCAAGTATTATGAAAAGCAGGGGTTCGCGCCACTGCCGACGGAACGCGAGAATCTGCTCAATCTCTGAGACCGGGCCCGAATCTGCTAAAATTCTTCTTTGACAGTATCTAACCGGAAACTCACCATGCGCCGCCTGCTCGCACTAGGACTCCTCGGAATTGCGCTTCCGCTCGCCGCGCAACAACCGCCAAAGCTCGAGCCCTTGCCGGAGCCGCCGCCTCCGCCGCCCGGCCTTGCACTCGATCCGGCGCTGGAACCGCAGGTGACGATCACCAGGCGCGGCGAAGACACGGTGGAGGAGTTCCGCGTCAATGGCAAGCTCTACGCCGTGAAGGTCACGCCGCCGCATGGCGTGCCTTATTGGCTGATGGACGCTACCGGCGACGGCTCGATGATACGCCGGGATTCGCTCGACTCCGGCCTGCGCGTCCCGCAGTGGGTGATTCATTCTTTCTGAAGCAGGTGATGGGTGAATGTAAACAGGTCGTAATGGGTGAAGGGTAAGCCCGAGCGCAGCCCTTTCACCCATCGCTCATCACCCACTGCCCGCATGTCTGTCTTCACTCCGGTCACGCCCGAGCAGTTTTCCGCTTGGCTGAAGCACTATTGCGTCGGCACCCTGGTGCGAATGCAGGGCATCGCCGCGGGCATAGAGAACACGAACTACTTCGTCACCACCACCGGCGGGCGCTACGTCCTGACGCTGTTCGAGAAGCTCACCCCGACCGAGCTGCCTTTCTATCTCGGGCTGATGGCGCACCTGGCGCAGCATGGCGTTCCCAGCCCGGCGCCGGCGACCGACCTGAAGGGCCGGCTGTTCTCGCAGTTGAACGGCAAGCCTGCGGCGCTGATCTCGCGGCTGCGGGGAGAAGCTGTCACGGCGCCCACGCCGGCGCAATGCGGCCAAGTCGGCAGCACGCTCGCCGGCATGCATCTCGCCGGCCAGTCCTATCCGGGCAGGCTAGCCAATCCGCGCGGGCCGCGCTGGTGGCGCGAAGCCGCTCCCAAGGTGAGTCCTTTCCTCGATGCCGGGGGCGCCGCGCTGCTCGGCTCGGAGCTCGAATTCCAGGCGCGGTACCGGCGCGAGGACGTGCCGCGCGGGCCCATCCATGCCGACTTGTTCCGCGACAACGTGCTGTTCAATGGAGGCCACATAGGCGGCGTGATCGATTTCTACTTCGCCGGCATCGATTGCCTGCTGTTCGACGTGGCGGTCACGCTCAACGACTGGTGCGTGCATCCGGGCGGGGAGATCGATGCGCCGCGGGCGCACGCACTGCTTGCCGCCTACCACGCACGCAGGCCGTTCACGCAGGCGGAGCACGACGCCTGGCCGGTGCTGTTGCGTTCTGCGGGGCTGAGGTTCTGGTTGTCGCGCCTGTACGACTTTTACCTGCCGCGTCCAGGCGAGCTGGTGCATGCGCACGACCCCGAGCACTTCCGCCGCATCCTCGAGCTTCGCATCAACCACGCCGGCGATGCGCCGTGGGTCTGATGTCGGGCGCACCGGAACCAGCATGAATACGGTCCCCGCAGTCTGCGGCTGGAAATGGGTGCTGACCGGCTTCGCGCTGTTTCGCAAAAATCCGGCGATGTGGGCGCTCCTGGTGTTCTCCTACATCATGCTGATGCAGCTGCTGGGCATGATTCCGGTGCTGGGATGGATTGCCGCAACCGTGCTTATTCCGGCCTTCTCGGCGAGCTTCATGATCGTCAGCCGGGAGCTTGACCAAGGCAGGAAAATCGGGTTTGCGCTGCTGTTCTCCGGTTTCAGATCGAATCTGCCGGCGCTGCTCAGGCAGGGCAGCCTCTACCTGGCGAGCGCACTCGCCATCCTCGGACTGTCGGCCCTGGCCGATGGCGGCGTGTTGTTGCAACTGCTGCTATTGGGCGAGAGACCGCCAGCCTCGGCATTCGAGGACGGCAGTCTTGCCGGGGCTGCGGCATTGGCCGGCACGCTCTATCTCCCGATGCTGGCTTCATTCTGGTTCGCGCCCGCCCTCTCGGCGTGGCGCAATCTGCCCGCCCTGCAGGCGCTGTTCTACAGCTTGTTTGCCACTTTTCGCAACTGGCGGGCGTTTCTCGCCTACGGCGTCGCCCTGCTTCTGCTTGGTCTCGTCTGCAGCTTCGCCTTGTTCCTGCTTGCACTGCTGATGCGCGGGCTGCTCGGCAACAAATCGCAGGATGCGTTTCTGCTGGTAGTGCTGCCGGTCATTCTCACCTATGTTCCCACCCTGTTTGCGAGTTTCTACGCCAGCTATCGTGACATCTTCCCGCCGCCCGATGCCGAGCCGGAGGCAGGCCCGGACCCAGGGTGAATACCAAGATTTTACTATGACCGCCCGACTGCGCGAAATTCCGTACAACTACACCTCGTTCTCCGACCGCGAGATCGTGCTGCGCCTGCTTGGCGAAAAAGCGTGGGAGGTGCTGCGCGAACTGCGCCTGGAACGCGTAACCGGGCGCTCGGCGCGCATGCTGTACGAGGTCCTGGGCGACATCTGGGTGGTGTCGCGCAATCCGTATCTGCAGGACGACCTGCAGGACAACCCGGGCCGGCGCGCGGCGCTGATCGAGGCCATGCACCACCGTCTGGACGAGATCGAAAAGCGCCGACTGCAACATCTGGCCGAGGCGGGCGCGGACATCGAAGCCAAAGCGCAACAGGCGGCGCGCGCGCAGAAAGTTACGTTTCTGCTGGAGCGCGGGCGCGACGCGGTGGACGCCTTCGGCGCCGGATTCGCCGAGGTGGCGACGCTGCGGCGCCTCGCGCTGAAAAAACTCTGCCGCAGCACGCGCAAGGACAATATCCAGTTCGACGGCCTGGCGCGCGTCTCCCACGTTACCGATGCAACCGACTGGCGCGTCGAATATCCCTTCGTGGTCATCCACCCCGACGGCGAAGACGAAACGGCCGCGGTGGTGCGCGACTGCATCGAACTCGGACTCACCATCATTCCGCGCGGCGGCGGTACCGGCTACACCGGCGGTGCGATTCCGCTCACCCGCTTGTCCGCGGTCATCAATACCGAGAAGCTGGATAGGCTGGGCGAGGTCGAGCCTAGCTGGCTGCCGGGTGTGGCCCGCCAGGTTGCCACCATACGCTGCGGCGCGGGCGTGGTGACCAAGCGCGTGATGGAGGCGGCGGAGGCCGCGGGCCATGTGTTCGCGGTCGACCCAACCTCGGCCGACGCTTCCTGCATCGGCGGCAATGTCGCCATGAACGCCGGCGGCAAGAAGGCGGTGTTGTGGGGCACCGCCCTGGACAACCTCGTCTCCTGGCGCATGGTCGATGCAACGGGCCATTTCATCGAAGTCACGCGCCTGGAACACAATCTGGGCAAGATCCACGATGCGCGCGTGACGCGCTTCCAGATACAGCGCTACCGCCGCGACGGCAGCACCCCCCAGGGAGAACCCGAATTGCTGGAAATTCCGGGCTCGCGCTTTCGCAAGGCAGGCCTGGGCAAGGACGTGACCGACAAGTTCCTCTCCGGCCTACCCGGCATCCAGAAAGAAGGTTGCGACGGCATCGTCACCTCGGCGCGATTTATTTTGCACAAAATGCCCGCCTCTATCCGCACCGTGTGCCTGGAATTCTTCGGCCAGGTGCACGACTCGGTGCCGGCCATCGTCGAGATCAAGCATTACCTCGACGCCCGCCCGGACGGGGTTGCGGCAGGCGAGGGCGGCCCGCGTGCGGTGATGCTCGCCGGGCTCGAACACATGGACGAGCGCTATCTGAAGGCAGTGGGCTACGCGACCAAGGCCAAGCGCCAAATGGGAGGCGCGAGCCGGCCGAAAATGGTGCTGATCGGCGACATCGTCGGCGACGATGACGCCGCGGTCGCGGCGGCAGCATCGCAGGTGGTGCGCATCGCCAATGCCCGCGGCGGCGAGGGCTTCATCGCCGTCTCGGCCGAGACGCGGCGCAAGTTCTGGCTCGACCGCGCCCGCACCGCGGCCATTGCCAAGCACACCAACGCCTTCAAGATCAACGAGGACGTGGTCATTCCGCTCGCGCGCCTGGGCGATTACTCCGACGGCATCGAACGCATCAATATTGAACTATCGATCGCGAACAAGCTTGCCCTGCTCGATGCGCTGGACGAGTATTTGCTGGGTGAGCTGCCGCTCACCCAGCACGGCGAAGCGCTGCCCGCGCCCGAGCTCCTCGGTGACCGGCGCGAGGCCGCGCGCGAACTCCTCGCCAGGGTGCGCGCGCGCTGGCAGTACTTGCTCGAGCACCTCGACCTGCCGGTGGCGCAGGCAAGCGCCGACGCGGTGCCCGGCCTTGCCGCGGTGACCCACGCGGGACTGACCGTATTTTCCCTGCTGCAGGACCATAGCGTGCGCGCGTCCTGGAAGGATGAAGTGCGCGCCGAGCTGCAACAATTGTTCGACGGCCTGGTATTCCACCGCATCCTCGAGGGCTGCTACGCGATTCACCAGCGGGTGCTCAAGGCACGCGTGTTCGTGGCGCTGCACATGCACGCCGGCGACGGCAACGTGCACACCAACATCCCGGTCAACTCCGACAATTACGACATGCTGCGCCAGGCCAATGCGGCGGTGGCGCGCATCATGCGCCTGGCGAAATCGCTCGACGGGGTGATCTCGGGCGAGCACGGCATCGGCATCACCAAGCTCGAGTACCTCGACCCGCATGAAATCGAGGCCTTCCGCGGCTACAAGCAGAAGTGCGATCCGCAGGGCCGTTTCAATGCCGGCAAGCTGCTCGCGGGCGGCGATCTGCGCAACGCCTACACGCCCAGCTTCAGTC
>ERZ1292630.1691-Hain-H41-02um-R3-1691-length-21282-cov-24_pt1 | contig 16202 bp, 14 predicted proteins | sample MGYA00564408_ERZ1292630 | MGnify/ENA primary metagenome ERZ1292630 (study PRJEB36523, sample SAMEA6512641) | groundwater metagenome | collected 2019-01-08 | study: AquaDiva: Metagenomics assemblies of 32 groundwater samples | reverse complement strand
TATGGAAAGGATATGGCGGAGGTTTTCCTCATCATCGACTACAAGAACTCTTTTACCCACCTATTGCACCTCAAATATTGGTGGGCACTGCCCACCCTGCAGTTCACTCCTTACCCCTTACTCCTTACTACTCTTCACTGTCTTCTTCCGAATCCTCTCCGGTGTTCAACCCATATTTTTCCAATCTGTACCGTATAGACCTGAAGGATATATTAAGCAGCTTGGCAGCCCTCTTTTTTACACCGCCCGCCTTATCCAGGGCAGAGACTAGCAGCGCCTTCTCATACTCCCCGACAACCTGCTCCAGGTCCAACCCTCCGGGAGGAATGGCAGGCAGGTGGCTATCAACACCTTTCCCCTCCCGAATAAACTCGGGAAGGCTATCAGCAGAAAGTTGAGCCCCCTGTTCCAGGGCCACCCCCCTCTCAATGATGTTTTCAAGCTCCCTGACGTTGCCTGGATAGCTGTAACTTTTAAGAATCCGCATTGCCTCCATGGCTATTCCCATTACCTCTTTCCCATGCTCATTGGCATATTTATCAATGAAATGCCGGGCCAGGATCGGGACATCGGAAAGCCTCTCTCTTAATGGAGGCATCCTTATCTGAAGGACATTAAGTCGGTAATAGAGGTCCTCCCTGAAGTTACCCTTCTTAACCTCTTCCTCCAAAGTCTTGTTAGTAGCTGATATTATCCTCACGTCCACAGTTATATCCTCAGTGCCTCCTACCCTCCTGAAGCTTCTCTCCTGGATGACCCTTAAAAGCTTGACCTGAATAGGTAGGGGAAGCTCTCCTATCTCATCCAGAAAAACCGTTCCACCATCCGCCATCTCAAAAAGACCGGCCTTATTGGCTATGGCGCCTGTAAATGAGCCCTTCATGTGGCCAAACAGCTCACTCTCCATTAAACCGTCAGGAATAGCCCCACAGGTTATGGCTACGAAAGGCTTCTCTCTTCTGGGGCTCTGATAATGTATCGCCTTGGCTACCAACTCCTTTCCAGTCCCGCTCTCCCCCTCGACAAGGACGTTGGTCTTAGTCGGGCCTATCTTTTCTATGAGGTCATAGACCCTTTGCATCTCAGATGAGTTCCCAAGGATGCCGCCGAATGAGTATCTTTCCCTTATCTCTCTTTTAAGAAGGATGTTTTCAACCTCAAGCCTCTTCTTCTCCAGGGCGTTCCTTATGATAAGCCTTATCTCATCTACCTTAAACGGTTTTGTTATATAATCGTAGGCCCCCGCCTTCATGGCCTCAACCCCGGATTCAGTTGATGCATATGCAGTTATCATTATGACTGCGGTATCAGGGCAAATCTCTTTCACATTTCGTAGAAGCTCAATCCCGTTCATCCCCGGCATCTGGACATCCGAGACAATAAGGTCATAGATGGTGTCGTTAAGCATCTTTAATGCTTCCTTTCCGCTCCCGGAAGAGGAGACCTTGTATCCCTCCTTCGACAGCATTATCTCAAGGAATTCTCTCATTGAAACTTCATCATCAACTATCAGTATCTTGCTTTTTGCCACATTTACCCCTCTCGTATATTTATATAACGTCTACAATCATTTTAACGGAAGCATCACTGTAAATACAGTTCCTTTGCCATTTTCACTATCAACCCGGATATTTCCTCCATGGGCCTCTACTATCCTGTAGACTGTCGCAAGGCCTAAACCGGTCCCGTAGGTCTTTGTTGTAAAAAAAGGCTCAAACACCCTGTTAAGGTCCTTTGCATCTATCCCCTCTCCTGAATCCCTTACTACTATTTTCGCCATACTACCATAGCTATCCAGGGAAATAGCAAGGTTTCCTCCCGCATGCATAGACTGCACTGCATTATTAAACAGGTTCCAGAGCACCTCCTTAAGTCTCTCATGCTCTCCAAAGACCTTTACCCCGCTTTTTATCTCTTTCTGGACCTTTATACTCTGGTCCTTAGAGAGTCCTTTCTCAAACACATCGAGAGTCTCAGCCACAACACAACTGAAATCGATCTCCTTCTTCTCAGGATTATAAGGCCTGGCATAGTCAAGAAAATCCGTGATCAGCCTGTTTAGCCGTTCCGATTCCCTGAGAATTATATCCATAAGCCGCCTGTTTTCCTGGCTCAACTCCAGTTCATCCCTGAGCACCTGAATAGACCCGCTCATGGAGGCCAGGGGGTTCCTTATTTCGTGGGCTATCCCCGCCGCCAGCTTCCCCATGGCTGAGAGCTTTTCCGCCCGCTTTATAGCCTCTTCTGCCTCACGAACCCTCTCTCTGGCCCTCCTCAGCTGCATGAGCAAATGGCTGCTGAGAAATGCGACTATATAAAAGGCAGTTATATTTATGAATATTTTATATAGTATCTGTGCGTCTGAATAGCTTTGCGGCTGGCTCAACGGACTTTCGATCTGTGGCAGATATCCATAATACTGCAAGTCCAGCAGGGCTCCATAAAGGATAGTGCTCAGAGAGGCAGTAAGAAAAACCAGTCTCCCATTAAGGACTATGCCTGCCCCCATGATGATAAATATGTAGAGGAAGGAAAATATGCTGTCTATGCCGCCTGTAACATATACAAGGGCCGTAGCAAGAAGCACGTCTGCGACAACCTGTATATCGGCAAACAGGTCTATTTCTTTTACAACTGTTATGGTGATAAGAGAAAGGATGGTTAGGAGGTAGCTTGTCCCTAGTAGTGCATAGATGGGTATAATGGAATGGGGCAGCAGACTCGCGCCCTCTTTAGGATAGATGAATGCCGTGGCCCCCATAAGGAGGGTGACGATGACCATCCTGTAGGTCATCAGCCATATCACCCTTTTTTTCAGGTCATCTCCGAGGGGTCTTATTGACATGTTATGTTTCGGTAGGGGCAAAGATTGTGTTTGCCCCTTGCCCTATCCGGCCGCTCCTGCCAGTTTGAATATCGGCAGATACATGGCGATAACAAGGCCGCCGACCGCCACACCCAAAAACGCCATCAGCGCAGGCTCCATAAGGGCGGTCATTGCATCTACGGCAGAATCCACCTCATCATCATAGAAGTCAGCTATCTTGTTGAGCATGTTGTCAAGTGCTCCTGTAGCCTCTCCGACCGAAATCATCTGGCACACCATGGAGGGGAATACACCGCTCTGAGCGAGGGGCTCGGATATCGTCTTCCCTGCGCTGATGCTTTCCCTGGTCTTCATTATGGCAGTCTCAATGGTTTTGTTACCAGCAGTCTTTGCCACTATCTCAAGGCCGTCCATAATGGGCACCCCGCTGGTTATCATGGTCCCTAGGGTCCTGGTAAACTTTGCAACTGCAACCTTTCTCAGTAAATCTCCGAAGACAGGCAGTTTCAGGACAAGTTCATCTACAACCTTCTGTCCGCCCTTTGTGGCATAATATTTCTTGAACCCAAAAAATGCCCCATAGGCCGAAATTCCTATAAGCCACCACCACGCCTTGAGGAAATCACTCATGTTTATAACTATCTGGGTAGGCATAGGCAGCGCCTGGCCGAAGTCAGCGAACATTGATGCGAATATCGGGATAACGAATACCAACAGACCTACAATAACTACTGCAGCTATGCTGATAATACTAATCGGATACACCATGGCCCCTTTGACCTGGCTCTTCAGCTTCATCGCCTTCTCTATATATGCCGCAAGCCTGTTGAGGATGGTGTCAAGTATACCGCCGACCTCTCCGGCAGCCACCAGGTTGACGTAAAGATTGTCAAAGACCTTGGGATGCTTCTTTAATGCATCGGCAAACGTGGAGCCAGATTCGACATCCCCCTTTACCTGAGTCAGTACAGCCTTGAAACCCTTGTTCTCCTGCTGCGAAGAAAGTATATCGAGGCACTGGACAAGCGGAAGGCCTGCGTCTATCATCGTAGCAAACTGGCGGGTGAAGACGACCAGGTCTTTTGTGGATACCTTGACCTTAATAGTTTTAGTCTCGCTGGTCTTGACCTTTACCGATGTGGATATAACCCCCTGTTTTGAAAGGTTGGCATTAACGGCCGTCTCATTAACGGCCTCCATCTCCCCTTTCTTGACCTCACCTTTCCTGTTCTTTCCTTCCCATGTAAAGACTGGCATTATACCTCCATAGTGTTCAGTGGCTGGTGAACGGCCGTCAGCTTTTACTGACTACTGACACTGACTACTATCATTTCATGGTCTTTGCATCGGCGGCCTTGCCCCAGGCCCTGAAGGAACTGCTCCTCCAAGTATCTGTCTCAACTCATCTGGATCGGTAGTGCTTCCCATGGCATCATCAAGGGTTATAAACCTTTTCTGATAAAGAGAGGCCAGGGACTGGTTCATAGTCTGCATTCCGAACCTGGACTGTCCCACCTGCATCTGGGAGTATATCTGATGTATCTTGTCTTCCCTGATCAGGTTTCTTATTGCAGAATTCGGAACCATTACCTCAAGAGATAAACACCTTCCGCCACCTATCTTTGAGACAAGGGTCTGAGAGAGGACTCCCTCCAGGACAAAAGAAAGCTGAGCCCTGACCTGGGACTGCTGACCTGAAGGAAAGGCGTCTATCATCCTGTTCATTGTCTGGACACAGGAGTTGGTATGCAGGGTCGCAAAGGCAAGATGTCCAGTCTCGGCAACTGACAGGGCTGCCTCAATGGTCTCAAGGTCTCTCAGCTCCCCGATAAGCACAATGTCAGGGTCCTGTCTCAGTATATATTTAAGCGCCTTCTTGAAACTCTGGGTATCCGCGCCGACCTCCCTCTGGTTAACAACACATCCCTTATGAGGGTGGAGGAACTCTATCGGGTCCTCTACGGTGATTATGTGTCCATGGGTCTCAGTATTAATCTTGTCAATCATGGCAGCCAGTGTGGTGGATTTACCGCAACCAGTCGGCCCGGTAACAAGCACCAAGCCCTTCGGTTTTTTACATAGGTCATTAACAATGGCGGGGAGCCCAAGCTCCTGAAATGTCCTTATCTGGAAAGGAATCGCCCTGAAGGCTGCCGCAACAGCTCCCCTCTGCATAAATATATTGGCCCTGAATCTGGAGAGGCCTTTTACGCCGAAAGAGAGGTCGAGTTCGTTTTCCTCCTCAAATTTGTGTTTCTGGGCATCAGTCAATATGCTATAGCACATCTGTTTCGTCTCAACAGGACTGAGCGGAGGGATGTCCAGCGGCACCAGTTCACCGTCTATCCTGATCTGTGGTGGAGTTCCTGTGGTTACGTGCAGGTCTGAGGCTTTCCTGTCCATCATTATTTTAAGCAGTTCATGCAGATTCGCCATTTAAACTCCTTGTTTAGATGTTTAGGCTGAAGGCTGAAAGAAATACCATTCGCCTTTCACCATCGCCTTCAGTCTATCTACCTATTCTTTCACCGAACACCTTACCACCTCTTCAGGTGTTGTAATTCCATCCATCATTTTTTTTATGCCGCTCATTCTCAAGCTGTCCATACCAAGTCTTGAAGCCTCTCGCCTTATTTCGGCAGTGGATGCGCCGTTTAGTATCAGTTCCTTGATCTCATCATATATCGGCATGACTTCGTACAGGGCTATCCTGCCTTTGTACCCGTTGTTGCAGTTGGAACACCCTTTTCCCTTATAAACGGTAAATGTCCCAATCTTGTCCTTAGGTACCCCTAAGTCCAAAAGGGCGTGCTCCGGGACATCAATGGGCTCCTTGCACTCAGTGCATATCTTCCTGGCAAGCCTCTGGGCAAGGATCAGGTTTGTGGCAGAGGCAACGAGAAACGGCTCTATACCCATATTAAGGAGCCTGTTTATCGTTCCAGGGGCATCGTTGGTGTGAAGGGTGGAAAGGACCATATGGCCGGTCAAAGCGGCTTTAACTGCGATCTCGGCAGTCTCAAAGTCCCTGATCTCTCCCACCATTATTATGTCAGGATCCTGCCTGAGGAACGACCTGAGGGTGGCTGCAAAGTTTAACCCTATATCCTCCTTCATCTGCACCTGGTTTATCCCCTGCAGATTAAACTCAACAGGGTCCTCGGCAGTTATGATATTTTCTGATTCCTTGTTCAGTTCACTCAGGGCAGAGTAAAGGGTAGTTGTCTTTCCGCTACCTGTAGGACCGGTAACAAGTACCATCCCGAACGGCTTATGGATGGCGTGCATGAAGTCCTCAAGCTGCTTTTCCCCAAACCCGAGCTTCGTCATGTCGAGCTGGAGGTTTGACTTGTCGAGTAGACGCATGACGACCTTTTCGCCGAAGAGGGTAGGAAGCACCGAGACCCTGAAATCCATCGTCTTCTTGGCACCCATCTTCAGCTTTATCCTGCCGTCCTGGGGGAGCCTCCTCTCCGCTATGTCAAGGGACGCCATGATCTTTATCCTCGAAGTAATAGCATTCTTTATCTTAATGGGGAGACCCATAACTGTCTTGAGGGAGCCGTCAAGGCGGTATCTGACCCTGAAGGACTTCTCGTACGGCTCTATATGGATATCGCTAACCCCGGTCTTTGCCGCCCTTATCAGGATACCGTTCACAAGCTTGATAATAGGCGCCTCAACCTCGCCAGTTAACGCCTCTTCAGAGACTTCCTCCTCAACGACATCCACATCATCTATCGCACCATGCACCAGGGAGTCAAAGTCATCCACATCAACCACACCGCCGGTATCGAGCTCGTCATTAAACGGGTCTCCCTGGTCCTTGTCATCCATGGAGTAATCCTTGGCGTCTAACTGGAGCTTTTTCTCTTCCTTACCCTTTCCGGCCCCAATGTAATACTTTTTGATGGCGTCTATGATGGAGCTTTCTGCGGCAACAACCGCCTCGACATTGTATCCGGTCATGAACTTGATGTCGTCTAAGGCAAAGATGTTGGATGGGTCGGACATGGCCAGGATTATGGTGGAGCCGGCCCTGTTTACAGGGATTATCATATATTTCTTGGCAACATCGAGAGGTATGAGTTTTATCAGGGACTGGTCTATATCGAATTCTGAAAGGTTTATGGCAGGCACATTGTACTGCTTGCTAAGAAATGCGAGAAGATCCTCTTCCTTGAGGAAACCCAGTTTAGTCAGGTTGAACCCCAGCCTTCCGCCGGTAGCCTTTTGCTCCCCCAACGCCTGCTGGAGCTGTTCCTGAGTAATCAAGTTTGCCTTTACTAAAAGTTCTCCAAGCCTGCTCGACATATCCCCTCAAATTATTATAAGCCGCTAAATATTAAATAATTTTGCGGGCTTTGTCAAGGTTATACTGGCATAATACCCATCCGGGTATAAATGCCAAGTAAGCTTTCAATAGCTATAGATTAATTGTTTGAAAACAACTTGGTATTAATCACCTGACAAATTCATCAGGGAATAACTCGGCCATGTGCTCCCGGACGCACCCTTCTATCTCAGCTGCAGTGGAAAAGGCCATGACATCTCTCAACAGTTTTTTTGCTTCGCTTGCAGACATTGCCCTTACAATCTTCTTGACCCAGGGGATAACAGGCGCATTCATTGAGAGCTCATCCAGCTCCAATCCGAGCAGGATCGGCACATAAGCTGGTTCCCCTGCCATCTCGCCGCACATGCTTACCTTGATCCCTGCGGCATGGGCCGAGTCCACTATACCTTTTATTATCCTGATTATTGCCGGATGTAGCGGCTCGTACAGATAAGCCACATGCTCATTCACCCTGTCTATGGCCAGGGAGTACTGGATAAGGTCATTTGTACCTATACTGAAGAAATCTACCTCCCTTGCCAGAATATCGGCAATAGACGCAGCGGAAGGGATCTCCATCATTATACCGACCTCCATCTCCCTGTCGTACGGTATACCTTTAGAATCAAGTTCCTTCCTTATCTCTTCCAATATCCCCTTGGCCTGCCTAAGTTCCTGCATACCGGATATCATAGGGAACATTATTTTAAGCTTTCCATAGGCGCTGGCACGTAGTATCCCCCTCAGTTGGGTCTTGAATAACTCAACCTCTTTAAGAGAAAACCTTATCGCCCGAAGTCCCATGGCCGGGTTTATCTCCTCTGCCCACTCGATATGTGAGACCATCTTGTCTCCCCCCATATCCAGTGTCCTTATGGTTGCTGAATATGGGGCAACCCCTTCTGCCAGCTTCCTGTATGTCTCAAAGTGGTCTTCTTCAACAGGCAGCTTCTTACCCATATAAAGGAATTCAGTCCTGTAAAGCCCGATCCCCTCTGCGCCGTGTTCCCACAGTGAAGGTATCTCTTCCGGCAGTTCAATATTGCCTGCAAGCCTCACAGAATGGCCATCCTTAGTCACAGCTGGCAGGGACTTGAACCTGAGCAACTCCTCCTCAAAATACTGGTAATTCTGGCTTCTTTCAAGGTAGGCCTTAAAAACGCTCTTTGGCGGGTTTATTATGACTACCCCCGTCATTCCGTCCAGCACAATGATATCCCCAGGCATTATCTGTTGGGTTACGTTATCAAGGCCTACTACCGCAGGGATCTCTAGGGACCTGGCAACTATTGATGTATGAGATGTCCTACCCCCTATATCGGTGACAAAACCAAGGATTTTATCCTTTTTCATCTGAGCGGTATCGGATGGGGTAAGGTCATGGGCGACTATAATAACCTTCTCCTTCATGTGGGATAGCCCTTCATGCTTCTTCCCTACGAGATTTCTGAGGACCCTTTCCCCTATCTGCTCTATATCATTCTTCCTCGCCCTCAGGTACTCATCCTCTATCTTGTCAAATATCGTGGAAAGGTTGTGCATATGCCTCTTCAGCGCCCCTTCCGCTCCGATAAGCCTTTCCCTGATGTTTTTTATAGTGTCATCAATCAGCATCCTGTCTTCAAGGATAAGGAGGTGGGCGTCTATGATATAGACATGCTCCTTGGCGCTTTCCTTAAGGAGTTTCTCCTTAATCCTTTGGAGTTGTAACTTGGATTGCTCCACGGCCCTCATGAAGCGGTTTACCTCCTTTTCCACCTGGGCCTTCTTTATTGGCCTTTCTTCAACCTCGACCCGTCCCCGCTCTATCAGATGGGCCCTGCCAATGGCAATTCCAGAGGAAACCCCGATCCCCTTGAGGATTATGTTCTCCCTTTTCTTAGCCAATCACTCCTCCACACTTTGAATTCACTCTTCCCCAAACCCTTTAGCAACCAGTTCTTCGAGGGTATTCATCGCCTCGACACAGTCCTCACCCTCGGACCTTACATTTATGGTGCTACCTTTCTCAGCCGCCAACATCATCAACCCCATGATACTCTTGCCGTTTACCTCCACATCGTCCTTCTCAACCCAGATTTCTGAAGAGAATTTACCGGCCGTCTGGACAAAGGTTGCAGCTGCCCTGGCATGAAGCCCCAACCTGTTAACAATGGTAAATATCCTTTTTTCCATTTAACAAACACCTGTACTTTTGTAGGGGCTTATCTCCCCTCCTGCTTCGGGCGACCACAAGAGTACGCCCCTACACGAAATTTTCATTCTCTTTTGAACGTTTCATAAGAAAAAACCCAAAACTATCGACACTACAACTGCTATAAACGCCAGTACCTCAACCCTTATTCCCTTTTCCAGCCCCAGGTAAAAACCGAACAACGAAAATATCAAAATTAAAGAGGTCCAGAGGTGGCTGCCACCCCCTTCTCCCATCCTTGACATGATAAAAAGGAGAACGGAAAAGAGAAATCCCGAAAGGAACAGAATTCCTCTTTTTATACTCTGAACCTTGCCAGGGATATCGAGTAGCATAATAGTACTTACAATACCGATACCCATCTTATATCCCATAATCATACCGTAACCCCTTATGAATATATGGGGTAAATTGTAGATAACGAGGAAGACAACTGGCGCCCATACAAATCCCAAAAGCGCAAAAATGACTGAGGAAGCTGCCGCAAGGGGCCTCAGGGAACTCCAGAACAGGGAATCGCCAAGAGCCCCGTAAGCCCCCATGAGAGCACTCTTTAATCCTTTAATGTCATCGTCAGACGCACCATCCTCTTCCAGCCTGATTACTGCACCTATTATTGCAGGGGCCATGTAAGGATTAGTATTGAAAAACTCCAGGTGCCTCCTGCATGCCTCCTTAAACTTATCCTCGGTTTTATGGATCGCCCTTATCGCTGGGACAACGGAATAGAAAAAGCCAAGACTTTGCATCCTTTCAAAGCTCCAGGAGGACTGGATCAAAAAAGACCTGAAAAATGCGCTGCTTATATACCCCATACGAACCCCTTAAGGGACATTTATACCGAGTTGCTTTCAAACAGCTTACTTGGTATTTATACCCGGATGGGTATTATACCTGAGCATTCAAAAACCTTTATTTGAATGCGAATTGGTACAAGATCGTCCCAATGAGAAACCCTGCTAAAAAGATCGGCGCCATACTTTTTCCTTTCCCTGTCCTCATAAGAACAGCTATCCCTAAAGAAATAAAAAGATAGAAAGATAAGTAAAAACCATTTACAAGGCGTTCAGAGTTAGGGAGCAACGGATATAAGGTCTTTACAACAGGAAGACCAAGACCGATCAGTGCCAGCAAGGAGAAAAATGATGCCATAAAAAAAGAAAAAAGTCCCTTTAGATTCTCTCTGTCTATATGCGCAAAATTTCCGACTCGTGCCAATTCATCGGCGTTCAGAGCAAATTTACGGTTATAATTCCTGACGAATATATCTACCCTTTGTCCGGCAATTGACAGGGGTATAGATACTAATATGGAAAAGATCATTATGGGAAGGTATAAGGCCGAAGTCACACCTATATCCCTACTGGCAGTTATGCACACAGATGTAGCAATGACAGCAGCAGTAGTCTCATCAGGTGGGATAGAGCCCCCTACCGGAAGTGCCCCTATCCAGAACAATTCCAGCACACATCCTATTGTAAGCCCTGTAACCGGGTCACCCAGAACTAATCCCACAATAGGCCCGGCAACAATAGGCTGGGATACCATCATCTGAAGGAAGGCCGTTCTGTCAAGGGATATCAAAGCCCCTACAAGAGCAACTATTAAAACATCTGACATATCCATTCCCTTTTCATCTAATCACTTTCTTTTAACAACCTCCCATATATCGCGGGGCGCATCTGAAGGGACACATCTCATCACTACTTTAACCCCTTTATCAGTAAGGGCATTGAGGTTCTCCAGATCGGCCGTGTCTACAGAAACAGACGGTGATACATGTAACTTGCCCGGGCAGAAGTGAATATTCCCAACATTAAGCTCTTCCAGTTTAAGCCCGAGCTTCACTGCCTTCAAGGCATCCTCTGTTGTGCCGAACAAAAGAACTACCCTTGAGTTGTCAAACTCTCCTCCCAGTAGTCGCTTAACTGCATTCTCGACCTCCAGCGTCTGAATGCTTAGCCCGCATGTTCCACAGGTCTCCATAGCCATCTTTTGAACAGGGTTCCTGGCAGCGGCGTCACTGGCTACAATTATACAGGTCGCTTTTGTATAAGGGATCCATCCTTCCAGTATCTGCCCATGTACAAAACGGTTATCTATCCGTGCAAGCACTATTGACATATATACCCTTTCGCATTCAAAATAATATTAATTGTAGTCCGGGTACAATACCCATCCGGGTATAAATACCAAGTAAGCTTTCATATTAACAATAATTATATATCTGAAAGCAACTTGGTATTACCTCTTTGCAGACTTCATTGTAAGTATCTCACTGGCCAGAGAAATACTATTCTGGCCATATTCTTTTATAAATGACGCCAACTCTTTAAGAGTCTTACCTTCCCTCGACATGGATGCCTTTATTACCATCGGGAGGTTCACCCCTCCGATCACCTCTGTCTTTCCCTCATCCAGAAACGAGAGCCCTAAATTAGACGGAGTACCGCCAAACATATCTGTAAACAGAATAACTCCATCCCCTTCGTCTACATCTTTTATCGCCTTTTCTATCTCCTTTCTGACCTCCTCCACTGCATCGCTTCTCTCTATGCATACAGGTATTACCCCTTTGGCTTGTCCTACGATATCACTGGCGACCTTAACAAACTCCTCTGCCAGTCTCCCGTGAGTTATTATCACAATACCTATCATGGTTCCTCCAAAACCTGCATGAAGGATTAAGGGGTAAGCTTAATCCTCTAATCCTCTAATCCTGCTTTTCTACGCCTTTGCAATGTCCCTGTGCAATACCTTTACCTTGTGCTTGCCGCCCTCCATGGCCTTTCCAGTTTCATTGGCTATTGCAACCGACCTGTGCCTTCCTCCGGTGCACCCGATAGCAATTGTCAGGTAAGCCTTTCCTTCCTTTTCGTAAAGAGGAACAAGAAACTTTATCAGATTTAGAAACTTGGACATAAACAAGGAAGACTCCTCAGAATCCATGATGTAGCCTATCACCTTTGGGTCTTCACCTGTGAGCCCCTTCATCTCGGCAACAAAATATGGATTTTTAAGGAATCTGACATCCATGACAATGTCTGCATTAAAGGGAAGGCCGTGGCTGAAACCAAAGGAAAGTAAGTTTACTACCAGCCCTCCCTCCCTTGACTTATCGCCATAGCTCTGAAATACAAGCTCCCTTAACTGATGGACGTTCAGCGCAGTAGTGTCTACAATCCTGTCTGCAATCAGTCTTAACTCGGAAAGTTCCTCCCTCTCCCTGCTTATTCCGTCTATTGCGGTTTCGCTCCCAGCAAGGGGATGTCTCCTCCTGGTCTCGCTGTACCTTTTCAGAATCACCTCGTCGGAGGCATCAAAAAAAAACAGCTCTATGTTGTACCCTTCTTCCCTTAGCCCCTTTACAGTCTTACTATATTCCTTAAGAAAATCTCCCTCTCTTGCATCCATGACAAGGGATACCCTGTTTATTCCTCCTGAAGACAGCTGGCATACCTCAAGAAACTTCGGCAGCAAGGTTACCGGGAGGTTATCCACACAGAAATAGCCCAAGTCCTCCAATGCCTTGACTGCCGTACTCTTGCCCGAACCTGAAAGCCCGCTTATCACAACAATCTTCAGCTTTGTCATTGCGGCTTCCCCTTGCCCTGAATCCTCTGCATAAGTGCATCCTGAAGCTCTCTGGCAGAGTGCCTTCCAGTCTTTTTAAGGAGATGGTTCCTGGCAGCCACCTCTATTATAGTTGCCATATTTCTGCCCGGCCTTACCGGCACCCGCAGGTGAGGAAGGTCAACCCCAAGAATAGAGTACTTCTTTTCATCAAGCCCCAGTCGTTCATGTTCTTCCCCAAACCACTCCATCAGTTCTACAACAACCTCTATATCCTTTTCATCCCGCACTGCCGTTATGCCGAAGAGGTCTTTCACATTTATGATACCAATTCCCCTTATCTCCATATGGTATTTTATCAGCTCTGTTCCCTTTCCTACGAGAGTAGAGGGAAGACTTTTTTTTATCTCTACCATGTCATCGGCCACCAGCCTTTGTCCTCTTAACACAAGGTCAAGGGCGCACTCGCTTTTTCCTATCCCGCTCTTCCCAAGGAGAAGTATTCCAACCTCCAGGACATCGACAAGGACGCCATGCACAGCTACCGTTTCCGCAAGTCTTTCTTCCAGAAATTTGGTTATCCGGTTTATCAGGACGGAACTCAACAGCTCTGTCCTTAAAACAGCTATTCCCTTTTTATTTGCCTCCTGAGTTAGGAATCTTGGAACGGGCAGGCCCCTTGTGATAACAAAGCAGGCGATATCTCGGTTGCACAGATTCTTTATCGCCGCTTCCCTTTGTTTTTCTGACAGGGTTGAGAGATAAGACAATTCGACAGATCCCAAGACCTGTACCCTGTCGGGATGGATTTGCTCTAAATAGCCCGCCAGGGCTAGTCCGGGCTTCTGTATCCTCGGGACTGTAACTTCTTTTGAAAGGCCGCTTTTTCCTCCAACAAGCTTCAGGCCCAGTTGGTATTCGCCATCCTTCAGGATATCTGCTACCTTTACGGCTTTCATTTGATGGTTAGAACTTCTCGTCCCCTTCCGATATTAGTCTGTAGATATCTTCCTTGCTTTTAGCTTCCAGAAAGGCCTTTCTTCTTGAAGGCTCCTTAAGCAATCTCGAAATTCTTGCAAGGGCCTTAAGATGAGGCCCAGCCATCTCCTCCGGCGCCACAAGCATAAAGAATATATGAACCGGCTTTCCATCTATGGCCTGGAAATCCACCCCCCGGGAACTCCTCCCAAAAGCAGCCATCATAACCTTTACATCTTTTAGCTTTCCGTGCGGGATGGCAACCCCATCGCCGATCCCGGTACTGCCAAGTTTCTCCCTTTCTGCCAATGCCTGGACTAACTGTTCCTTAAGAGGACTCCCGCTAACCCTGGCAATAATTGACGCCAGTTCTTCAAGAACCCCTTCCTTGGTATCTGACCTTAGTTCTTCAACAACCGCATCGTGGCCAAGTATCTCAGTAATCTTCATACCTTGATTCCCTTGGCTCAGACAACAGGTTCGATAAGTCCGTAGTTCCCGTCTTTTCTTTTATATATGACGTTAACCTTTTCGGTGCCGGCATTAGTGAAGACCAGAAAGTTGTTGTGGAGAAGGTCGATTTGCATTGCGGCCTCCTCCAGGGTCATAGGTTTTACCCTATAGTCCTCAACCTTTATTATCTGGGGCTCCCTCGCCTCCTCAATACTCTCTGAGGAAATTATGCTTGCCGTTGCTGCCTTGGCAGGGAACGTATGAAGGGGCCTCTTCCCCAGGATCTTGTCCTTATACTTCTTTACCTGCCTCTCCATCTTTTCCACAACCAGATCTATGGCAGAATACATATCCTCCCTTGTCTCCTGGCCATTTATGGTAACCCCGCTGGCATTCATGGTCACTTCAGCTGTGTGTCTGTTTTTCTCCACCGAAAGGATCACATGGGCATCCAGAATGCTGTCCAGATATTTACTCAACCTGCCGACCTTATCCTTTGCGTAAGCCTCTAAGGCATCCGAACGCTCCATATGCCTGAATGTTACTGTAATATCCATCCCTGTACCTCCTTAAGAATTATGAAACGTGAACAGTTTAATCTTCAAGTCACAACCTGTCAAGTATTTTAGAATCCCTTGGCCCTCCTGGAAGAGGATGCAATCCTCATCGCCTCTCTGTATTTGGTTACAGTTCTCCTTGCGATCTCTATTCCAGACCTCTTTAACAACTCCATTATGCATTCATCACTATACGGTTTCTTGGGGTCCTCCCCCTCTATGATCCTCTTTATCATGTCCTTCACGCTTCCAGATGCGGCAGACTCTCCATTTGAACAGTTTAAACCACCTCCAAAGAAATATTTCAGTTCGAATAGCCCTTGTGGCGTATGGACATATTTGTTGGTAGTTACCCTGCTTATGGTGGAGTCATGCATACCTATATCTTCAGCCACATCGCGAAGCACCATTGGCCTCAGATACATAATCCCCTTATCCAGAAATTCCTTCTGGAATTTGACTATGCTCTCAGTAGCCTTGCATATAGTCCTCTGCCTCTGCTGGATGCTTTTTATGAACCATGAGGCTGACCTCGCCTTATCCTGGATATATTCCTTTGATGCAGCACCCTTTTCCATGCCGTTGAGTGAATTTTTATAGAACTCATTCAACTTCAGCCTTGGGATACCTCCTTCGTTAGCCATTACAACATATTCCCTGCCGACCTTAAATACATATACATCAGGGATTATGTAAGTGGCAGGCTCCTGCTGAAATGGACGTCCTGGTTTTGGCTCTAAGGCTGAGATGGCCTTAACAGCCAGCATTACATCTTCCATCTCGGCACCCAATACCTTGGCCAGTCCCTTATAATCCCTCTTTTCCAAAAATGGAAGGTAGTCGGAGACTACCTTTTCTATAAGCGGGTTTCCTATCCCGAGGGCTTTGATCTGTAAAAGGAGGCACTCCTTCAGGTCTCTGGCGCCTACCCCTGGAGGATCAAAACCCTGGACAACCCCACTTAACACATTTTCAACATCCTCCCTATCAACCTTAAGAGAATCGGCTACCTCCTGAGTAGAAGACTCCAGGTATCCATCTTCATTTATATTCCCTATAAGTGCCTCACCTATCTGTAGGGTCTTATTGTCAGTATCAGAGAGTCCAAGCTGCCAAAGGAGGTGTTCCAAGAGGGTAGTTTGGTGCGAGGTAAAGCTCTCAAATCCAGCCTCACTGTCTTTGTCTCTATAAGTAGTAGACGCAGGTTTATCAAATTCGCTTGCGCTCAGGTAGCTGTCCCAGTCTTCCTCAGAAAGATGCTCCTCCTTTATTACTTCCTCCTCT
>ERZ1292630.2679-Hain-H41-02um-R3-2679-length-16203-cov-7_pt1 | contig 16203 bp, 6 predicted proteins | sample MGYA00564408_ERZ1292630 | MGnify/ENA primary metagenome ERZ1292630 (study PRJEB36523, sample SAMEA6512641) | groundwater metagenome | collected 2019-01-08 | study: AquaDiva: Metagenomics assemblies of 32 groundwater samples | reverse complement strand
AAAAAAAATGGAGACGGAACGCCACCACCGTCGCCAATTCGCCATCGCTCCGTTTCGCATCGATCACTCACCCTTCCTCCTCCTTCGACCACACGAGGTCGTCCCGCGTTATCACACGACGATCCACACCACCAGAAAAAAGAAGATCTGATGTCGCGGAGTTGCACGATGATCGTCACCACCATCGTTAGCTACTTTCTCCTACTGAGACATAAAGTCGATATTTTTTTCCCCCCATTTCAGATGCGAACCCGCGCGACGCTCACGGCGATGCCAGCGATGACCGTCCCAAAGAGCAAGAAGATTGCCGCCGCCAACACGGCTCGCTGCGCGTACCCCACGTCGCACATCGGGGCCGAGAACAACACCATCCGGTCCGCCCCTCCCGAGCCGCTGCCAGCACCCAAAAGGCTAAACGCGCTCACGACCCCGATAAACGCGTCGGTCCACGTGAAGAGGAGATACGTAAGCCCGGACGACGACACAATCGATACGTTGAACAAAAGTAGCGAGCACAGGCCACTGACGAGCGCCACGAGGGTGCCAAAGACGCTCAGCGAGCTGAGAGTGGCTTCCCGCTGCTGCGCCCGGACGGTCGGAAGCCGAAGTAGATTTCGTCCGGGAGCCGACTCCTCACCACGGTCACGTCGGCCGAGCACAACGAAGGCGCCGACGATGAGTCCAAGGAGACCAAAAACCATCAGAAACAGCGCGGCCCAAAGTTGTGAAAGGACGCCGCCCGCTGCCGGAAACCACCGCGCGTGGCGCAGAAATTTATCCGCCACGTGCCCACTCGCACCGCCCGCATCCGCGTCGTACCGCGACCACGGAGACGCCCCGAGAGCCGCCTGCGACGATCCGAACAGAGCTGAGGTTTCGGACAAGAGGTTGACAAGCGAGCTCATGGAGCTCCAAACACCGCTCGAGTCATCGCGAACCGCATCGCGGAACCACTGCACGGTGGAAATGTTCATAAACTGTAGGAGGTTGGCAGGGGTGGCCACGAGGACGGTCGCCGTGGCATTCACGTCGTCGACGTCGTTGAAGTGGCCATCGAGGCCCCAATCGGAAAAGTAATAGCCGTCGTCATCGGAAGGGGTCTTTGCGTAAAGTGACGTGTTGACGGCGAAGGCGGAGTAAACGTGCCCTAGCGTGAAGGTCGTGCGCGACGTAAAATTGGTCCAATTCATGAACCAGTCGGCACTATCGCTGCCACTGCCTCCGCCGCCTGATGTGGCGCCATTGTGATACGGCTGCATGGAGTCGACGTAGCAGCGGGCCCAGTCGGGGCTGACGAGCGATGCGGCGGACATTAAGAAGGCCAGCAACACCAGCGTCCAGGAAATCATAATGGTCGTGAACACGACGGACACCGTATACGTTGAGGTCAGCGGTCGTGCCATCGCGGTGCGGTCAAGAGCACCGGAGAGGCCAACCGGGGGGGATGGGGCATCGTCGTCGTCCGGAAGCCATCGCGGCGCGGTGCCGCGAAGGGCGCCGGCAAGATTCAGTGTGCCGAATGCGCCTGCCACGGCGATCCCCGTCGGCGTCGGTTTAACTGGCGGTCCGCTGCGACTGTTTTTGCGTGTCGCCTGATCGTCTTCATAGAGTTGGTAGTCCGACGAGGGGGCATCGGCGGCCGCGACTTGCGCTGCTCCACCTCCCCTATTCCTTTCGGCATTTGTTTTTTTAGGGTCACGACCTTGCGTAACAGCGTCGGCAGAATTCGCCGATGCGAACGGCTGATGTAACACTCGCGAGGAGTTTGGACGAGACGAGTTGTGAGCCCCTGGCATCTCGCTGCCGTCTCGGGCGCGGTGGGCGGCGTCCGCGTAGGCGGTCTGGGAGTCGCATTCGCTGTGTTGACGGTCCGACGGAGGATCGGCGGGTGCTCCACCTCCGCCATCGGCAGCCGCGGCGCTCGCGTCTGCTGCGGTGGCAGCAGCGTCGTGCGGTGGTTGGCCGTTGTTGGGCGGAGGGGCAGCGACCGCTGTTGCTGCCGGAGGTTGCAACTCCATCGCGCCGTCGCTGCTGCCGTTAGAAGAAGCCGCCCGGAGGGGTCGGTCGACGGGGACCGTCTGCTCGTGCCGGTCGTCGCAGGCAGAGGGATCCGCCATCTCGCTGGCTTCGCTGGTGGGAAAGGACAGCTTGCGACGACTGGTCATGCACTGCCCTTTGCCCCCGAAGAATTGGGAAAGGGAAGTCGCGACGGTCGAAAGAGGGAAATACACGTGAGTGGCAACACCCGCTCTTTGCTGCGTGATTCACGCGTAGGGGGAGGCAGGAGAGTCTCCAAGTAAGGAAAAGCATATGGGATACGTTGTTGAAGAGAAGGAAGGAAAGACGATCGTTGCTAGAGACGTGGACCGAGAGTAGACAACGTTGACTGAATACGCTAGGGAATTTTTTTTGGCAAGAAATGTCCGAAAACTGAGGGCCACGAAAATTGACACATAGTGCAAGTCAAAAAGTCGGAGGCCTGCTGCCACACACTGGATCCACGCCTCGCGCCAAAAGTTTGATCCGCACACACGAGCGGCTCACGCTCTGGACAGCGCCAGCAACCGCACTTCGAGAGCATCGCGCGGCACGGTGATAGGGGGAATCGACGGTCCAGCGCCTGACAGTGACGCGGCCGCATCGGCGCCGGACGTGCCCAAGCCGGCACCGGGGACGTTGACCCCCACCAAGGGTGCGTCGCACACTAAGGTTGACCCGGGCGTTGTGAACGCGCTCCTGTCGAAGCTTTCGACCTGATACTCGTCCGCGATGCCTTGCAGGTAGTCCAAGCACTCCGACGAGGGCGGCAACTCGCCACCGAGCTTCTCTATCACACGACTATTCACAGACAATTCGCCGTTCTCCGCGCACATTTCGCAGAAATGTTTTCCAAACTTCAGCGCGAATTGTAGCCGAATCGACTGCAGTTCCGGGATGTCGTCGATGCGCGGCACGGCCCAAAGGATCGACGAAATCGCCTCCTTCAAGTCAGGAGGGCACGTCTTGACCTCGCCGATGTACTGCGCTCGCGTGACCACGAATTCAATGAAGAGCGCGAGGGCGTCCAAGCCGTCAATCGATTTATGTTCTCGCATCACGCCTTCCACTTTGATTCGCGCAGGGTCGAGTTTCCCGCCTGCCAGTAGCTCGGCGATCTCTCGGCGGGTGCGGCGCACGTTGTTTCGCCGCTTGTCTTGCTGCATTCTGATGCGGGTGACGGACATCTTCAAATTCGCCTTGAGCTTCTGAGACTCGAACACCGGCTCTTTCTTCGTGAAGAAACTGAACATTGAATAGTGGAACCGCCCGGTGACCAACAGACCTCCGATGCAATAGAACGGCCGCTAATTGAGCAAAAGGAAAATGACCGTCTGTGTGGTTCCTATTTTCGATTACTGCAGTTGCTGCGATTGTGGAAGAATAAAAAAAATCAATCAAATCAAAAAAGTCGACTGCGCGTGCCCTCTTCTTCTATTTGACTGCCACTGAGCGATTGTCGATGGAAAAAAAAAAGTCGAACGTCCAATTTTTTCCCCGATCGGCTCCCTCTCTCACCGACGCCGCCGGCGTACACAAGGCACACCGTACTCCAAATGATTGAACCGAGCGACACGAAAGAGAGAGAAAAGGGAGAAACACTGAACCACCTCGAACGTCCAGAACGTCTGCCACCTCGCGCGTTATCTCTCGCTCTCTTTGTTTTTTCTTGTTAAGAACTTGCGGTTCGGCCGCAACATCGGTCGCCACATTACCAGTAGCGCCGGAAAGCGGTTTCCGTCACGTTGAAGGCCTCATACGAGCAGCCTGAAAACAGTAGCGGACTCGAAGGGACTCCGGTCGCGACGTTCAGCGCACACTGCAACTGCTTGCGCCCATTGAGGTTGAACCACTGTGGTCCGGACTTTGGCGCAACGGCTGGGCGCCACGTGAGCGAGTCCCCTGGCAGCACGGCGGTCACTTCGGGAAAGGGTCGACTGCAGAGGGGACGAAAGCGAGACCCGTCGTTGCCGTACGCGTCGGATCGCGCGTGGGACAAGACGAAGGTTCGGTTCTCGGTTCCCATGGTCGTGATGTTGACGACCCAGCGCTCCACGACGCCGCCCGCTTCGCTCGGATGCTGCGTGATGAAGCAGCAAGGGGTGCTGATGGTGCCCACACCGGAGAACATTTGATCGGAAAAAGGCAGTGACGTGTGGTCGAACGCCGTGTTGAGCGGCCCGATGAACGGGAACAGACGCGTGGTGGCGGACGACTTCGAGCCATAGGACACCAGCAACGATGGCGATGATGAGGAGGTCGCCGCGGACGAGCCGAACCGCGCTCCGCTGGAGTCCGAGCTGTATCCCACGCCCGCCGACTGCTCCGTGGTGAAGAACGGAAAGCTGGAAAAGACGGGAAATGCGTAGGGGAACTTTTCGGGCAACGTCTCCAAGGACGTTGACGCCGCGACGGTCACGGCATGGGTCGCGACAGCCAGAGATGGGGTCGTGAGCAGGATGATGCAAACGAAGGCCAGGAAGGCCACAAAGTCTCGCAAGGACTGCCGCGTGGTCCGCGTCGCGACGTAAGCGATGGCGCGCGACACGAGACGGCCGCGAGTGGTCGTCGTGCTGCGACCTGCACTGTTTGGCGCGGCCTCGTCATCGACGCAAGAAGCGGCTGGAAGTGTCACCAGGGCATGGCCGTCCTCCGACGCCGCGGCGCAGTTTGCTTTGGAGCCGTCGCCGTTAATGTGGTCAGCCGTCTCTTTCATGTTAGCCGCCGCCTCGACGGCGTTCGTCGTCCACGGCAGAAAGACCCGTTGGAAAACGATGCTTTGGCTGATGGCGGCGGCGGTTGCGTTCGCGCCCCAGTTCGCCTTTCGAGGGGCCCGTGAACGGTCATCACGATAGGCCATCAGGGCGTCGAGGGCCGCCGTGTCCTCGGGAGCCATGAGCGGCTCTTCCAGGTGCGAGCTCAAGTCCGCCTTGGGGCTCGCGATTAGCGGTCGCCGTGTGGAAGTGGGCGGCGGGGAGCTGATCAACATGCACCTAGGAAGGCACCGCAGCACGGCAAGCACGGCTCGGGCTTGCGCACTCGGCGGAGGACCGGTTCCGTCGCCACCGGCCTCTGATGCCACGCGATGCACGAGCAGTTCGTCCAGGGCTGCTAAAACGATGGCCTTCGCAATGGCCGCCGCGATCAGAAACAGTGGTAGCGCGTTGATCGCGGCGACGGCGCCACCGAAAAAGTTCCATCCTTGATTATCGAACGCCACTCGAATGGTGGAGGCGGAGCCGCTGATCCCCACGAAGCCGTTGCACACGTTCACGGCCGCGACGGCGACGGCGATGGATTGCGTCACGTCGTGTGCGAACGGGCGGCGGGCGAACAGGACCAGCAACAAGGTGACGTGACATAGGCAGGCGAGCACGTGGCCCCAGGTGGGGTACAGCGGCCCGATGAGCGCCGAGACGAACACGATGACCACGCGGTAGCCCAGCAGCCAGGCAGGCGCCGTGAGGGCGGAATGCGCCTGATACGGGGCGAGGGAGCCCAACATCGGAACTTGTCGGTGCCGAAAGAGGAACGTCAGCCACGCGCTGCGGGCGGCGACGCTGGTCGGAGCGATGGTGAGCGCCTCGAGGGGTGACATCGATAGCCGCTGGCGGGGACCGGGGGACGGTTGCGGCTGCCCGTCCGCTTCCGTCTCGGACTGATGCCGCGTGGCGGCGGAGGCGGCGTTCCGAGCCCATCGGTTCCACATCCATAACAGCGCGACGATGTAGCCGCCGATGAAGACGAGCTGGGCGAGAATGGAGAGGATCGCCGACGTGCGCAGCAGCGAGTAAGGGGTACCCGACGTCGACACGTCACAGACGACATAGGGGGCGGCCGTCAAGCGCGATATCGGGCGACCGTCCATGAGCTCCCTTGGCACGTGAACCGTCGCCTTGCATAAAGGAAATCGCAGCCCCGCGTAGTCGGGAGACGAGTTGACTGGGTCCACAAAGTCGATGCCAAGGGCGTCGCACACCGGCGAGCCATCAGTCCGGAGGCTCGCGAAGGGATTTAGGATCGTGCCCCATGGACAGGCGAACTCCTTACATGGGATGACGCCGAGCGCATGCTTCAACGCCGGGATGGCCGTCCATTGGAGCGCGATCGAAAAGAGCAGGAATGCCAAGGGTTGCACTCGCTGAGAGTAAACGTCGGACACCCACGCGCGTAGCCGCTGAACAGCCGACACCGCCTGCGGCGATAGCGGTAAGGCCGACAGCACCACGTCGGAGGATACCAAGAGCGCCGTGAGGCCGATGACCACCCCCGCGATGGCCACGCCTCGGACAGAGTCGTGCACCTGGAGAAGGAAGCGGCTCAGCTCGTCGAGCCCCGTGGTTTGCGAGTTGCTGGACGAGGAGGTGTTCATGCCAGGCGCGGCGCTGATGGTCATGAGTACCAATATCAGGGCAAACGCGTAGATGGCTTGGAAGAGACCGTTAATGTTTTCACGGAGATCACTCCTCACGAGATGCGGTGGTCGGAGCGGCCGCTGGGAGGCCGATTGGGCAGAGAGCGGAGGAGGCTCCTCCGAGGCGCCTCCTCCCCAGCTCCCATGCATCCGATGAGTATTGTTGTTGCCACTTTCGGCGTCGTCGCGTCGATCATCAGCGCCGAGCGTGCCGAGGAACGCCGGCCACAGCTGGCGCCAGCGAACGCCCGCCACGAATTTTAGCGTGAGAACGTGGGTCACCAAAAGAAGCGAAAGCACTGCCGGAATGACGGCGCTCGACATGGCGATCAACTGGAAGATGCGTGCTTCTCCCTGCGTCAATCCCGACATGTAGGAACCGCCGCCCGATTTGGCCTGGTGTTGCAGCTGCTTGCTCACGGCGTCCGCGAGAGACGTCACGTACGAGACGGCGACGGTGGCGATCGAGAACGCGGCGACCACGATGCTCGGGCCGATTGGGGACAGACTGATAAAGCCGAATACCATCACGCTGTAGGGGAGCAAGACGCCGAACGAGAAAAAGTCTCGCCGAATATCCGTTGGAGCGTCGGTGATCGCCGAAAGGGCGTCGAGATTGAATGCCGAGCCGAGGCCCCGAAGCACCGGGAGCCATGGGCGCGGGAGATCGCTGTTGAGCGCCGACAAGGCGGCGACCTGGTACTGCAGCAGCAGCAGCGAGGCGATGGGGATGACCAGCAGCTGCGCCCACGGCCACCAGCGCTCCAACAACGACGGAGACGACGATGCGGCGGCCGGCTTTGACGTAGCAAGTGTCCCCTCCGCCCCCGCTTGGGGGACACGTCCGGCCCCCGCCGCTCGTCGTGAAGTTGCGGCGGACGTTAGAGGAGACGCGCCAGATGGCATACGAGAACAACACGGCGCCGACGATGACCGCGACGACGAATGCGGCTATAGACACACCACAGAGAGAGAAAGGAACCTCTCGACAGTGTCGGGGTTATCGGGTATCTGTCCATATCCCACAACCACGCGAATGAAGACGACATGCTTGCAATGGTCGGCGGGGGCATGTCAGGTGTGTGTTGGGGGTGGGCGGTGGAAGGTGTCGACATTTAGCCACACATCCCTCTCTCCCAATCACACTTTCCGATCGGCGACGTGCGGAGCTTCCCTCCTCCCCTTCAACAATTTGTTCTTCACTCACCGCGCGCGCTCCTCGTCCTCCAGTTGGCTTCGAGAGCCAAAGAGGACAAAGAGGACGAGGATCCCTCTTCGTTGTGCCACCACGAGACAGGGGTTGTTTATCGCGATGACTTCTGCCAGCACACAACACGCTTTGAAAAAAAGGGAGGAGACGTTGGAAATGCACCGTCGAGTGCGTAGTGTGCGAGCGACGTTACGCAACGGAAACGGGCGAGGGAGTCGCCTCGTCTCCAGCCGCGGCTGGCTGTGGGTCCGCAGCCGCAGCCGCTGACGTTGAGGCAGGCGGCGCCGCTGGCCGAGTCGTGGGAGCCACGCCTTCAAATTCGGCCGCGCCATTCTCGTCCTCCTCGGACGCCAACGCGACGTATTGGTGGCCCCGCACGAAGCGCACCGTGATGACGATCGCGGTGATCAGAAGGATCACTACACCGACCGAGACGGCGATGGCGAAGGCCGTGACGGTGTACACGAACGGCGTCGGCCTCCACACGCTCGGGGCCACGGTCGTCGTCGGAAGCCCCGGCAGCGTGACCGGCGTCGGGATGATCGGGTACTTGGTGAAGTGGAGGCCCCCGGTGCTCCACAGTACCACGGCGTGACTGGCTGGAAGCAGCACGTGGGGGTGGGGGTTCGCCGTGCTGGTGAAGGGTTGGGCCGTGTAGGGGTTATAAACGCGACGTGCAGCCCCTAAGAACAGTAAATTGTCGGCAAGCACGACGTCATCGCAGCGCATGACCGCAACGGAGACCGTGAAGGGCGTCCAAATTGTGGTCCAATACTGCCGGTTGAAGCCGTAGGCGGTGGACTGCCACGTTGGGATGCCGCCGTCTTGACCGGAGCGCGTGGTACGTACGACGACCGCGATGTCCAGGGCGTCGCTGACCGTGACGCACGTAATGGCCGCGTCTCGTGCACCAGCGACTGATGCTTCAAAGCTCGTAATGAGCTTGCCGGCGGCGCTACTGGGGGACGTGGAAACGACGAACAGGGAATCGGTCGACGTGACGAACAACGATGCTGTCGGTTCGTTGACGTGGATCGGATGCGCGGTGCTGCCCAGGTCGATGAGCTGCGTGGCCACGAAGGAGCCATCGCCGAAGGACAAGGCCGTGAGATAGCCACTGGAGGAGCCAAACCACACGTAGCCGTTGCCAGCAGCTGGCGTGGGGTCGCCCACGAGGTACGGCCGCTGGCTGGTCCAAGCGATGGTCGGCGCGACGGTCGGATTGCCGGCGTTGGTCTGGACCGAGTATAAATTGTTGGCCGCATCGGCGAAGACCGCACGCCCGCCGGTGACCACGACGCGGCGACTCGTGCACGACGCTGGGAGCAACAGACGCGTTTGCGACACCGCCGTTGCGGGCACCGACGTCGCAGAACCGCCCTCGATTTTGATAAAAACATTATCGAAACACAGGAAAACTGCCGGGGCGAGGTCCATGGCGGTGGAGGCATCGATGACTGCGTTCGAAAACTGCACGCTTGTCATCGGGATCTCCAGCTCGGACACGAACGACAATACGCTGCCTCCGGTCGCGTTCGCGGTCACGTCGAAGACCTGCATCACATAGCGGCGCAACGTCTGACCGGCCTCACCGTCCAAGAATCCCACAAAAACGCGCGATCCGAACGCAGCTGAGAAGGTCGAATCTTTTCGTCCGCCCGCGAACGCCGTCGGAGCACCTCCATTTAGGATGGCGCCCGTGTTGGCGTCCAAAAGCAGCAGTCCGAGCTCCTTCATCACGACGACGAGATCGTAGCCATTGCCGTCCGCCGCCGGTAACCTCAGAACGTTGGTGACGTTGACGTAGGAGCTGTACCAGATGGGCAACCAGCGGAGGGCGGAGGATTGCACCACCACGTTCATCTCCGTCCACGCCGGGGCTGAGCTTGGCGGCGGCGGAGCGGGCAAACCTTTAAAGAACGAGGTGGCTGCGGCCCCGCCGTTCACAAGCGTGTCGCGCGTAACGTTGTACACGTTGCCGATGATGGATGTCGGGGCGTTCGCGGCGTTTTGCGTTGCGTAGACGTAGGCCCCCGTCTCAGCGTTGATGAAGCCGCTGATTTGGCCCGCGATGAAGGCGGCGAACGGCCCCGTGCGCTGCGAGCAGAATTGGACCATGGGCGACTGCCCTTGAAACGTCGTACCGGGAATGTTCTCTTTCTGCCAAGCGAAGGTCATGCTGGTCGCCGAGACGTTCAGCGCAAAAAACGTCGTCGCAGTGCTGTTGGCGTTGATCGCGACGCCCGCGATAATCTCAATGCCCGCCGCGGCGATGCCTGGCACCGCAGACGGCGTCGTGCGAATGTACGTGAGGGCGGTGACGCTGCGATCGGGGAACTGCTGCATCGAGGCGCCCTGGGTTGTCGGGAAGGAGATCAGGTGGACACCCTCATAAGCCACGTAGAGCACATCGGTGATGCCGCCGGACGTCGTGAACGGCCCGGACAGGCTAGGCACGACTACGAGCTGCGGAGCGATGCCCTTGGGGTTTGGACCGACTTTTTGATCCGAGAGCTGCACTGGCTTCTGCGAGGGCGTCAACTGCCACTGCGCGACCCGCACGTTGTTTTCGACATCGGCGTTCACGCCGTAGGCGATGTACACTGCCGCAAAAGGCGTTGTGTCCGGCGCGACGGTGTTGCTCGGCGCCGACGCGGGCGGTGCGATCACCGTGCCGTTGCGCTTGGAGACGACCTGCGCGGCCATGTAGGTGTTCGCCGTGGAGGAGGTTTGGTTGCTGCAGAACTCGGTCCCGACGGAGTCAATGCAGATCAACACGGACTGAAATAGGAACGAGACGAACAGCGGGTCGGTCGATGGCGACGGCATGAAGGCGATCATGTTGCCCTGCCCTTGGGGCATGGGGATCGGCGCGGGCCACAGCGCGTCCCCGGTCCACGCCGACAAGAGATGGACGACGCCGTTCTGGGTGACGACCACGATGGAGTCCATGGCGTTCTCCGTGTTCCCTGTCGCGGCGGTGCCTTGAAAGACCGTCGACGGGTACAACGTTGGGGCGGAGCTGAAAGGCGCGATCCACCGCGTGCGAGTCGTCACGGAGGAGCTCGTGTCGATCGCGACCACGTGGTAGCCCGACTGAGCGTTGCACGCCGCGAAGATCATGCCGCTCGTGCCCGGAATGGGACAGCCGAACAGCTGTTTGCTGCCGTCCGCGCAAAGGTTGAATGGGATCGCCGCGGACCACGGATCGATCGGCGAGGGGTATAGCGACGTCATCGACGCCTGCGATGACGTGCCGCTGAGCACTTGGACAAAATTGTTCCCCGACACAAACGCAGGGCAGCTGCCGGAGAGCGAACCAGAGTTGGCACCGGCAGCCCAATGCAGCCCTAGCGGCGTCGGGGGTGTGTTGACATAGTCCGTGCTCACCCATGGGGCCTGTGCCGCGGCAAGCATGGCGGCCACCGAGAAGGCAACGAGAAGGAAGACAGTGGGCATTTACCGTGCCTTCGTTACTTTCTGAGATTAGAAGCCCCCGCCGAATAGTGACATCCATGGCAGATGGATAGCGTGGCATCGAAATGCGTCAGGTCGGTCTGCCCCACCCACTTTTGGAAAATTGCTCACTTTGTACACAACACAGACAATCAAAAACATTCCACAACTACGCTCTTTCGATCAGCTACAAACTTCCGCGCCAGCGCCGGCCGTGTACCGAACCCGGGGGTATTTCAGGGTAATCCCCTCGGACATGGATTAACGGTTACGTCGTCACCCGTTGAACGCTGGCGATGTGCTGCGGTCCTGTTTGTGTCTGCGGAAGCGCAATCTCACTAAATTGGGGCGGGCGCGCTTGCAGTCGAGAGTTAGGGAGGGTGGTCTACACCCGGTGTATTCCCGAAAGCTGCAGATGCATCTCCAGTCCTTGGCGCACTAGCGTCATGCCTGCGACAGCCGCCGTCGCATGTCCAACGCCTCGCGTTGCAGCACCAAGCCGGCCGCGCGGTCGCCCGAAGCCACAAGCGAACTGCCGAGCTTGTTGAGCGACGTCGCCAGGTGTGGGTCGTCCACACCAGCGAACAGCCGCCGAAACATTGCGAGCGCGTCGCGCTGCAGCGCTACGCCGCCTGCAAGGTCACCCATCGCTACCAGCGAGCTGCCGACGTTGCAGAGCGACGTCGCCAGGTGCGAGTGGTCCACACCGGCATGAAGCCGCCGCTGCATCTCCAGCGCTTCGCGTTGCAGCGCCAGGCCGGCCGCGCGGTCGCCCATCGCTTCGACCGAGCCTCCGACGTTGTTGAGCGACGCGGCCAGGTGCGGGTCGTCCACACCGGCATGAAGCCGCCGCTGCATCTCCAGCGCTTCGCGTTGCAGCGCCACGCCGGCTGCGCAGGCACCCATCGCCTCCAGCGAGCTGCCGACGTTGTTGAGCGACGTGGCTAGGTGCGGGTGGTCGACGCCGGCGTACAGCCGCCGGTGCATCTCCAGCGCCTCACGCAGCAGCGCCACGCCGGCCGCGCGGTCGCCCATCGCTTCGAGCGGGCCGCCGACGTTGTTGAGAGACTCGGCCAGGTGGGGGTGGTCCATCCCGGCGTACAGCCGACGCCGCATCTCGAGCGCCTCACGCAGCAGCGCCATGCCGCCATCGCGGGCTCCTATCCCTGTCACCGTCAGGCCGACGTTGTTGAGAGACTCGGCCAGGTCCGGGTGGTCCACCCCGGCGTACACCTGCCGTCGAATGTCAAGCGCGGTTTGTTGTGCCTTTAGAAGCGTGGCCCTCCCATCCGTGTCGGATCCGGCCCTCATGCCACATCTTCCAAAAGTGTCGAGCGACTGCGAAAGTTTCAAACGTGCTGTCGGATTCGTCAAGGCCTCCTCCAGGTGCAAAGCGTTCTGCGCCAGCGTGACGCAAACGCCTTCGAACGAGCTGCCGAAGTCGAATGCCGCTTTGAGCACCTCGCCCGCCGCGAACACAACTGCTTGCAAATCATCGATAATTTCACACTCGATGGCTCCGGAGTTTCGAATCAAAATATCACGGCCACCAACCACACCACGCACACGCTGCAACACGGATGTCAAAGTCACTAGTCCGCGTACGACGGGACGCCACGACCCGCACAGTGCGGTTTGGTGCTCCAACGTGATAAACATTGGGCGCAGTTGGCGTAGCGCCCCGCAGGGTGACTCATGTTGACTGGCGAGTAGGGAATCCTTCGCGGAAGGGTCGAGGTCCAGTTGATGCAGCGATCCGTTAGCGGTGGTGGTCACCTCGGCGAGTATCGTCGCAACTCGTCCGACGTCGTCTAGAGCGTCAGTCTGCCCCGCGTCGGGCGAACGCGATGGATCGTACGCATGCTGAACTGCGCGCAGCAGCATGGGCGAGAGGTCCAGCGTCGCGCTGCACGAACAGAACGACATGGCGTTGTCGTAGAGTCGCAGAGCCGAAGGAAAATCCTCGAGCCGACTGCGGATCGCCTCTCGGCAGCGCGCGCGAATGCCGGCGTCGATCGCATCTGAAACGGTGGCGGCGTCGCGAAGCAGGGTCTCTGCCTCCGCCACCAGTGACCTCCCTGTGCATGCCGCGATGGCCACGAGGCGAGCTACGGCCCACGGCCGCATGCCCGTCGCCTTGCGTAACGCAACCACCGCCTCATCCAGGTTCGACAGCAGCCTTGTCTTGCTCAGGAGGGTTGACACGTCGTCATCGTCGAACGCCTCCACGGGGATCAAATTCACACCCGTCGGTATCAAAAAGGAAGGCGGAGGTGCAATCGTTGTGACGAGCACGACAATCGAGGGCCGCGGCACCACTGCAGAGTGGTCCGGAGCTGGCGGCCGACTCGAATCTATCAGCTCGCGGAGGACCCCATCCATCCCTGCCATGTCGTCGACGCCGTCCAGGAGGATCAGAAAGGGCCTCGGGTCGTCCAGTCGTACACGGGCGCGCTGCAAGAGTTGCTTCAACGCGCGAACTGCCGCCAAGTCGCCCCCCCTGACGCTTTTATAATCGAGCGCGGTCACCGCACCTTGCGGCTGAAGCAGCGGCAGCAGGGTGAGGTTCACGGCCTCGAACAAGTCTTCGACGATAGGAGCTGCCGACGCGCCCCATGCCTCGAGGACGTGGCAGTAGTCGGTCAGGCAAGCCTCAGCGTGCCGCCGGGCGAGCACCGATTTGCCCATCCCCGGCGGACCATGCAGCACGGTGACAGAATGAGAGGCTAGGGAATCCCGCAGCTGACTAAGGTAGCCGTCACGTGGCACGATGAATCCCCTCCCGTCGCCGGATCGGACGGCACCAACGTCGGATAGATGACCAGCCACGATTCGGTGCGCCCGCGCCAGCGAGTCCCTCACCGGTAGCGCGGAGGGTCGCCTGCTCGAGTCGGTGGCGGTGCACGTCGCACAGAGGCCCAGCAGCTGGTCGCGGATGGTGGGCTCCAGGCTGCCCCATCGTGGCGTGAGAGCCGCAGAGCGGATTCCAATTTCGTAGAGACGAACGCTTCCGTCAGGCCGATTCACAGTGCCACCGGTGAGGGCTTCGAATAGCACGCCGCCGAACGCGTAGATGTCGCATGCGAACCCCTCCAAGTAGCTGCGCAGCCTGCAGCTGGTGAGCTGCTCGGGTGCGGCGTACTGCAGGGTGTGCTCGTTGAGATCGAGCGCGTCAGGAGCGCGAAGTGAAAGCGCCGCGCCGAAATCCGCGATCTTCGCGACCCAGTCACCCCCGCCCTTTTGGAACAGCAGGATGTTGTCAGGTTTGAGGTCCAAATGGGCGCAGCGCATGCGGGTGTGCAGGTGCACGAGCGCCTCGCTGACCTGCAGCATCAAGAAGAGCACCTCAGCGGCGGAGAATCGACCGTGCGGATCGCGCAAGATGGTTTGAGCGCATGTCGCCGATCGCTTTTTCCATCACGAGCCAGACATCATCATCTGGGTATGCGGGGTCCGCTGGGCAAATGCCGAGAAGCCGAACGACGTTGGGGTGCTCCACCTGCCGCAGCATCGAAGCCTCCGGTTGGTGACGGTGGCCCTTGATCTTTTTGACAACGACCACCGAATCCGCGGGACCCGCCGCAACCCCAGGGCCTGAAATGACGGCGAGGTAGACGCGCTGGCGCCGATCAAGCGGCGGCTCGCGGAGCTGCACCTGATCGCGTTTCAGCCGTGTGATGGGATTGGGATACCGATGGTAGGTGTAAATGGACGGCCGCGGACGGACGCCGCGCGGTGCATCATCGTCCTGAAGGAGAGCTGCTGTGTTGCTCATGCACTTGTTGACTACTTACCTACGGTCGGAGGGAGAGTACGATCGTCGGTGAAACGGAACTCATTGCCATTTTTTGTGGGATGCTCCTACCCCCCCCGCCGATCTCTCAGCTCTCAAACTTCTTTTCCAGAGTTCGGCAACTACCGCTTTGGGTCTAACTTTTCGTTATCAATATGCCAAACCACCCCTCTCGATGTTCCGTACAAAGCTCCAAGCTCCCGTGAAGTTCCCGCCGGTGACGTGTACTATGCACTCAAAGTTGTAAACGCCACGAGAGAGCTGATGCCCGAGAAACGTAAGTTTGAGCAGCTAATGGTGGCGGCGGCAACTCTTCTTACCTTTTGGTGGTGCCTTTGTTAGCATCCTTGGAAAATTTTCACACACGCTCGGCTAGAGCGTGTCTCGACAAAACTTTCGGCGTTGGAAGAACAACAGGTGGCACTGATTCCCGTCGCCGTGGCGGCCGAGCCGACGTCGGCTACGACAACCGCGTAGGACGACGACGGGGCGAACGTGGGTGAGTTTTTCCTATGAGAAACCGCCGATATTATTCATAACAATACGGAACGACATTTCCACGGCGAGGCGCCGAACATAGACGGAGGCCGCTCGTTGCTCAGGCGTGGTAAGCGACAAGGCCAACAGAAACGGCGCCATGGCGAGGTTGGGATCGTCGCGATGGGGCATGATTCGCATCAGCAGTGCCGCGGCCTCGCGAAATAGGGGGGCAGCGGAGGTCGAGTCCCCGGCGAGAAAAAGAAAAGCGACGAGCCGACGTTAATGAGCGACGCAGACAAGCTCGGGTGGTCCACGCCGGCGTACAGCCGCCGGCACATCTCCAGCGCTTCGCGATCCGGCGCAATGCTGGCGCGTGGTCGCCCATCACTCTCAACGCGTTGCCCACTGCCGGGACCCACGTCACACAAGGAAGGATGTGCCCTCACTAAAGTAAAGTATCGTCATTTTACAAATCGGGTAGGGGGTACTTCGCGCCGAGGACGTTGCGGACGGTCCAGCACCTCACCAGGCGAATAGCCGCCGTAGCATTTCCAGCCCCTCGCGCACGAGCGCCCCGCCGGCTGCCCGGTCTCCCAACATGATCAGGCCGTAGCCAACGGCTTTGAGCGACGTGGCCAGGTCCGGGTGGTCCACGCCGGCGTACAGCCGCTGCAGCATCTCCAGCGCCTCGCGTTTTAGTGCCACTCCCGCACCGCGGTCGCCAGTCTCTTCCATCGCATTGCCGACGTTGTTCAGCGACTCGGCCAGATCGGGGTGGTCCACGCCGGCGTGCAGCCGCCGCCGCATCTCCAG
>ERZ1292630.2678-Hain-H41-02um-R3-2678-length-16205-cov-14_pt1 | contig 16205 bp, 15 predicted proteins | sample MGYA00564408_ERZ1292630 | MGnify/ENA primary metagenome ERZ1292630 (study PRJEB36523, sample SAMEA6512641) | groundwater metagenome | collected 2019-01-08 | study: AquaDiva: Metagenomics assemblies of 32 groundwater samples | reverse complement strand
TTTCATACATCCTCCTAAAATTTCAGAACCCACCTGCCGATTGCTCGGTTCAGGATTTACGGTTCATATTTTTTGAAAGAACAAAATCTCTACAAGATTTCAAACACTTTGTTTAAAATCTTGATAAAGATGGGGAGCAGGTTTTGCTCCCCAATATAATTGCAACAACCGTTTCGGCTGAGAATTTTTGAATGGGCGTTGTTTTCCTCGAGATATCAACGACCGCCCCCCCCCTTCACTTTCTCGATAAGCTAGCGCTTTTATTTTGTATCGGGAAGCGAATCCTCCGATATCAGCGGTTTCTGTTGCCATGCAATCCGCTCCCTGCCCCGTCTCCATTAAGGTGCAGTTTCCCCTAATTTCTATGTTTCTTTAGTATCTTCTGAAAAATGACCGCTTTCACTCTTTATGACATAAGTGAAGGTTTTGCCATTATCAGAAATACCTTTCGGAAACATCCTCCCGCGGATAAAAGTCTCGTCAAGAACTTTTCGGGGTGAGTTTTTGCCGTTAAGGACATATATAGTATCATGCCCCGAGCCTCCGCTAGAGTTTTGTATGCCAATGACAGCAATGTCTGCGTCTTTGGCAATATACAAATCTGTGCTTGACCGGCTACTCCGAAGTCCTTCACGAACTTTTTCCGCGTGTTTTTGGAAGTCCTTACTTGCCATATTTTTACCTCCTTCGTGTTTGAATCTGAATGAACACGGTCATTCACCGTTTGGGGTTATCCCTATGCAGTCCTTGCGTTAGCTGGCTTTTGCCACAGCCGGTCTTTTGTCACCCTTGCGGACGACTTTGACCTGCCGGGCAAAAGCCTCAAGGAACGGCTTCAATCTGCCGATCTCTGCATTGCGCTTGGCGACCTCGTTCAGAGACGCCCCGAGCTCATACATCGGTATGAACTTTTTCTGAGCGCGCGCCTCCTTCCCGAGGTTGTATCGGCAAGACCCGCAGATGGGCTTGACCACCCATTCACCCTTTTCCTTTTTCAAGGGAAGAGCAAACTGTGGTTTCTCCCCGCCACAAACTGTACATGTATGCATAATAACCTCCATAATTTCAGAACCCCCCTGCCGATTTCTCGGTTCAGGATTTACGGTTCATATTTTTTTTGAAAGAACTAAATCTCTACAAGATTTCAAATTATTTCTAACTTAAAATCTTGATAAAGATGAGGAGCGGTTTTGCTCCCCAATATAATTGCAACAGCCGTTTCGGCTGAGAATTTTCGCGTACATTTGGCATGGGCACTAACTCGTATCAATCTACCGTCTGGGGATCAACCAGATCGGTGATTGCTTACTTGCTAGTGTTTCTGTTCACCATGCCGTTCTCTTTTTGCCAATCCACCCCGCTAAGAGTGTTGGCGCCCAGAGTCAGGACCAATAGATGCAAGGTAGGGCATCTATTACATTTCCTTATTAAGACCTATTTTCTCGTCTCTTAATAAGGATTTCCGTCTTTCACGCCCCATGAGGACGAGGAACAGGTTGGGCTATAGCGAGCCCTCAAAACAGATTTGAATGTGCAACTTCAATCTCACGCAAACGCGAGGGACTTTGGGGCGAGAGTTTCGCCTGAAACTCCCCCGTATTGCGTGAGATCGTTAGGTTTCTTTCAAGGCACTGTTCGAGTCGCGGCCAATGTAAATAATTAAATGCCGGCTGTGGAATGTGTCACTCGCTATCAACTTAACTTTCTGAGGGTATTATAGCAAACCTGCAGGATTTGTCAAGCACTTCTGACATTTCATCTCCATCTCGTACTCAAATATGTTGTAAAATAAGGGTTTTTGCCGTTTCTTATTGTTATTTAGTTTGTACAAAATGGCACTATGCGAACACAAAAAACAATAGTGTCAAAGTATTCTTGTTAATGGTGCTTGACAAAAGGAAAGCAATTTGCTACACTCATGTTAGAAAGGTTTGGATTGTCCAAATCTAGGGCTTCTAAAAAGGAGGTGACCCATGCACGGATAACTCTCCACCAAAAGGTTCTCGACAAGAGATTCTTTTGATGGAGGGTTCTCTGCAAGCAATGGTAAGCCGAATGGACAGAATACCCAAAAAAGAAAGGAGGTGGGACAGATGTGGGGTTAGAGAATGAAAAAAAGCAATTTTTTTTGCGGTAGGTAAAGTTGGCGCTTTGCAAGTTAGCATAGCTAACACGAAAGCGCCGAAGTAGGTAGCGCCGAGTCGGGGATATTCTATTCCCCGGCTTTTTTTTGTTCTTTTTGTGCCTGAGCCCCTATTTTTGCGAGCTTTATTAAAGTTTTGAGAGTATCCGCGACATCTCGGCTTTGGATGAAGATGCTGGAAATACGCTTGCCGAGCGTTACAAACTGAACACGGTCTTCATATACGGAAAGGTCACATTTGATAGGAAAATCTTTTGCGTCGACGCGAGTTCGGTCACTCAAGCTATCACTTGGCAATTCTTGTTTTGAATAATTGTAAACTGAAACAGCTTTGATCTTTCGCGCGGGACGATCTTTTGCAATGGTCTCTATTTCTCTTTGCGAAAAAGCTTCTTCTATCAGGTCGCGGTTGAACGCAAAATACCCCGTGTCTTCTTTGGATTCGTTCCCGGACGGAAAGAATGCGAGACTATCATGAAATGCCGCCTCTTTGCCATCAAAATATTTAAGGACCGGTCGTTCCCCTAGCTCTCGTTGAACACTCTTCATTTGCGGAATGATGTCTTTGAGGCGCTTCGCCGTCTCTCCGAGGATAAGCTGCTGCCTCTCCACAAAAGTCTCCAACCTCTCCGGCGGCTCCGCCGCATAATGCGTCTTCTTCCCAATCTCAACCTCTGAAACCAATCCTTTTTTCGCAAGTGTTTCAAGCACAACATACACCGTAGGGCGTTTGATCTTTGTCTTCTCGGCAATGTCCACAACAGAAGCAGAGTCCACCTGCAAAAGCGCCAAATACACCCCCGCCTCCTTTTCATTCAACCCGATCTCTTGGAGATATTTTTCAAGCATAAAATTATTATTTTAATTTCTTCATTGTCGGATTATTTGAAAGTGATTTCATTTGAGTTATTGCTATCGCATTTAGTCTCAGAAGTCTCTCTTTTTGCTCCAAACCTTGGCGGATAAATTCTGCGTTTAACGATTCGAGGTTTGCCAAGCACACGAGCTGTGTCACATCCGCATAGTCACGCATATTCCCCTCTTTGTTTTTATTTTTTGACTTCCAGTCTTGTGCGGCTATGCCAAACAAAGCCATATTCAAAACATCCGCCTCGTTTGCATATACAATCGTGGCGTCTTTAACAGACAATTTTTGTGGCAATACGATATTTTCTTTTATGGAATCCGTATGGATTTTATAATTGATTTTGGTGAGCATCCGCTTTGCATCCCAGCCCAAAATAAGCCTCTCGTTTTCCTCTACTTTGAGCCTCTGGAATTCTTTGATCAAATACAACTTAAACTCCGGAGATATCCATGTGGCAAATTCAAAAGCAATATCTTTATGTGCAAAAGTTCCTCCCCCGTAGCGCCCTGATTTATTTATCATTCCAACAGCCCCCACTGCCTCAATCCACCTCTTTGGCGTAAGGGAAAAGCTGTTGGAGCCGGCTTTGTTTTTAAACCCATCGAATTCGATGGGTTTAAAATTTTGGTTGTTTATCTTCTCCCAAATGCCCAAAAATTCAACGGTGTCCATCGTACGCATCCAGTTTTGGATGATATAATCGGTCCTTTCACTGTCTTTATATTTTGCAATATCAGTCAACGAAATATAATCATTTTCGTTCCGCTGAAATGTATATATTTGTAACCCCCGTGCATTTATTTTTTTCATAAGATATTTTATAAGTATGCTTGTATTGTATCACGCGCTTGCATCTCGACAAAGGTATGGTACAGTAGCCGTATGTCATATTTAATACCAACCGTTATCGAGAAAACGACGCAGGGTGAGCGCGCGTACGATATTTATTCGCGATTGCTCAAGGAACGCATTGTTTTTCTTACCGGAACGATTGACGATGATTCGGCAAATATTGCCATCGCCCAACTTCTTTTTCTTGAGTCTGAGGATCCAAAAAAAGACATTTGCCTGTATATCAACTCGCACGGCGGCTCAGTAACCGCAGGCCTTGCTCTCTACGACACAATGCAACATGTGAAGCCAGATATTTCAACAATTTGTGTCGGGATGGCGGCATCAATGGGCGCAGTGATTCTTTCTGCCGGAGCAAAAGGCAAACGATTCATTCTTCCGAACGCAGAAGTAATGATTCACCAGCCGCTTGGGGGGACCGAGGGGCAGGCATCAGACATCGCCATCACTGCAAAACATATTTTGAAAACAAAGGAGAACCTGAACAAGATACTTTCGAAAAATACCGGTAAACCTCTCGCACAAATAGAAAAAGACACCGACCGCGACTTCTTTATGTCCGCCGACGAAGCAAAAAAATACGGCATCGTAGACGAAATCTACAAACCAAAGAATCCCCGCGCGTAAAGCGCAAGTCAAAAGTCTGTAAAGTCCTTAAGGTCAAAAGTGGGAGCATTTGCACCCGCTGACTTTAAGGACTTTCGACTTTATAGACTTTTAGACTTATTAGCGGTAATATGAACGAGTTCCTCTTAAAAATTTAAATTGACACCTTTTAACAACAGTAACCGCTCGCAGATCTGGAGAAAATCCCTTGTTTTCAAGGGTTTCAAGGCTTGGCGGGTTTAGAATATGGACATTAACATTGCACTCACCCTCGGCGGGGTGATGGCTATATCGGTCGGTGTGGCACTCGGCTACCTTTTGCGCTGGTTTATTTCGATAAGCAAGCGCGGATCGATCGAGCTCGAGGTCAAGCAAGTGCTCCTCTCCGCAAAGGAAGAAGCGCAGAAGATCATCGAGGAAGCCGATCAGAAAGCCGAAGTATACGAAAGAGAACTCCACAAAAAAGAAAAAGAGAGCGATGATCGTTTCAAGAAAACCGAGGATCGCCTCATCAAAAAAGAAGAATTCCTCGACAAGCACCAGACCGACATCGACAGCGAGGTTGCGCATATAAAAGAAAAGGTTGAGGAGATCAAAGAGATTCGCGAAAAAGCAAATAAGGAAAAAGAACTCGCCGTCCGCGAGCTCGAGCGCATCGCGCGCCTCGAGGCACCTGAAGCAAAAGAAGAGCTCTTGAAGCGCACGGAAAAGCGCTATGAAGAAGACCTCCTGGCGCGGATGAAAAAACTCGAAGGTGAGGGAGAAGAGCGACTCTCTCAAAAGGCGCGGGATATCCTCGCCTCATCGATCCAGCGCCTCGCGACATCGACCGCGGCGGAAATGATGGCGACGACCGTCCCTCTGCCTTCCGACGAGATCAAGGGAAAGATCATCGGCAAAGAAGGTCGCAATATCCGCGCGTTTGAGCGCACGGCGGGAGTGGAAGTCATCGTTGATGATACGCCGGGCTCTATTCTCATTTCATCGTTCGACCCGATTCGCCGACAAATAGCGCGTGTGGCGCTCGAAGCCCTCATCGCCGATGGGCGTATTCAGCCGGCAAAGATCGAGGAGATGGTGGAAAAAGCGCGCGAAGATGTGAACAAGATCATCAAAGAAGAAGGCGAGCGAGCGGCGTACGAATGCGGAGTTTTCAACTTGGACCCGCGCATCATCGCCATTTTGGGTCGCCTTCATTTCCGCACCAGCTATGGGCAGAATGTGCTTCAGCACTCGGTGGAAATGGCGCACATTGCGGGGATGATAGCCGAAGAAGTCGGGGCAAATGTAGCGGTGGCGAAAGCGGGAGCGCTCCTCCACGACCTCGGCAAAGCCGTCGACCACGAAGTGGCGGGCACCCATGTGGAGATCGGCAAGAGAATTCTTCAAAAATTCGGCGCAGACACGCGCATCATTCAGGCGATGCAGTCGCACCACGAGGAATACCCATATGAAACGCTGGAGTCCATCATCGTGCAGACCGCGGATGCCATTTCCGGCAGTCGCCCAGGTGCGCGCCGAGATTCAGCAGAAAACTACATCAAGCGCCTCGAAGACCTCGAGGGAATAGCAAAATCCTTCCCCACCGTCGAAAAAACCTATGCAATACAAGCAGGAAGGGAGCTTCGCGTCTTTGTGAAGCCGGAAGAAATCACCGACCTTGAAGCAAAAAACCTCGCCCGCGAGATCGCGCTCCGCATAGAAAAAGAGCTCAAGTACCCGGGCGAAATAAAAGTCGCCGTCATCCGCGAATCGCGCGCGATAGAGTACGCGAGATAAAAATTTCAAAATAGGTAAGGTAAATGGCGGTCTTTTTTAAAAAAGACCGCCATTTACATTACCACTCCAGCAAAAGAAAAAAGGGGCAAGCGTAAAGCTCTGCCCCCTTTATGATTTTAATTACATAGGGTAACCCTATGTTTCTACCGCAAGAACATTCATGGCGTGCCTTTTCTCTTTCCTTCGGTGAAGATATCGACCGAGGAAATAACAAGTAAAAGACAAGATTCCTAACTCTCCAACCCCCTGTGCAAATGCAGTGTCCCACAAAAGCACCGCTACTACTGCCAAGATAGAGAAACCTGTCTCAATAAAAAAGATTGCTTCATTACCAAGATACTCCGCATAAAAACAGTAGATTAGCATAATTGTGAGAATGAAGAGGGAGGATACCGACAACGATTCATTGCTCACTTCTTCTGTTGTCCATCCACCCCTGAAGAAGACTGTTGTGTCCGTCTTTATCGTTGTAATTGGAAGACCGAAACGGTATCCCCCCTTCTCGGCAGATAACTTAACCGCCGGCACCCCCTCCTCCACCAACTGCCGAGCTTGCTCAGCGGTAATACCCTTGGGAACATTGGGTATCACCTTTGTCTTTGTCTTCTCGTAGTATACAAGGTTGCCGTCTTCGATTTGAACTATCGTCTCCCCCGCATGGGCGGTGGCAATGGGCAAAAAAATCAGCGCCATTATCGCCGCAACCGTGGTCTTTTTGGGGCCGAATTTCATGAGGAATTTTTGAGTTGCCCCTTTCAGTAATACTGAGACAACCCATAGTAACGCCAAGCAGCCAACCATAATTCCCAAAATACACAAAAAGGCATTCTGCAACATCTTCCGCAACATATCATCCTCCCTTATTTCTTGCGCGTACTTTTAGCTCGCCAGCCGAATTTAAGAGAACATCTGGTGAGAAGTAAAGCACTTTTACAAGCATTTGTCAATCTCCCAGAAAAATCCTTGTGGCTATTGCACAAAAAAACATAGGGGGGTATACTATTCGGCAAGGAGGTCTGACCCGCGTCGAGAGGGTTCGACAACTCCCCTTCCGCAAAAAACGGAGGGAAGGGTGTGGGCTAAACCGTTTTGTAAACAAAACAGTCGCCCGAACATTTTCCTTAAGAAAATGTTTTAGGGCGGGTCAATAAGTTTTAGTATTAAAAGTTAATTAAATATCATTATATGAACAAAGCAGCAATCGCAGAGATCATCCACGAGAAAATGGGTGGTACAAAAGTATCAGCAGAGCAGACACTTGACGCAATCCTCGAGGGGATCGTAAAGACTCTCAAAGGTGGCGGTGAAGTTTCTATCGCAGGGCTCGGCATCTTTTCAACAAAGGCACGCGCCGCTCGCACAGCACGCAACCCAAAGACTGGCGAGGCAATCCAAGTTCCCGCAACAACAGTTCCAAAGTTCCGCGCCGCAAAGGCACTCAAGGATGCAGTAAAGTAAGTATTCTTGTTTCTTAAACAAAAAAGACCACTCGCCATAGAGTGGTCTTTTTTGTTTGTTGCAAACAAATTCCCCAACTCAGACCCATAGGTCTGAGTTGGGGAATTTCACTCACCCATATAACTGGGTACAATATTTCGTCTTCGTTCGGACGCTGTGTACGAGATTACTCGTCCACGCGTTCCCGAATCAGCTGATTCGTGGCTTTGCCATAGACTTGAGCACATTGACCTACTGGGTCGCTAGCCGAAATAAAATCAAAAACTGCATCACCGATCTTTTTGATTGGGAACCGATGCCATGGGTGCCATGATTTTGAAATGGACATCACGCAGACAACGAAATGAGTATCCTCGTTCCGTACAACACCTACATCGTGACTCCAGCGAATGACCGCCCATTTGCCGAGAAAAATATTTTTTAATGCTGAAAGCGGTGAATGTTCCCACAAGTTTGTCTCAAGCCATCCACCTTTGCCATAAAAAGAGACGGGCGGTTTAAGCAGAAACCCTCGCATACTTTTCCTCCCCATCATATACGCTTTCAATTTTTCAGAAACGAACGGCGAGACCATTTCATTTTTTTCAATAAGAAAAAAGAATTCCGCCAGATGCCTCGCGCACGACATCGTTGTTTCTGAAAATCGATACGACTCTCCCTCTTTCGCTCGGTCGAGAAACTTTCGCGTTACTTCACTTCCCGCCCATCCATACCGATGGATGATATTTTCGGTGATGCTCTCGCGCGAAACAAGGTCCATGAGGCAGTTTGCCGCCGTATTGTCCGAGCGCGTAAGCATCAGGTCGAGCAGACGGTCCACACTCTCCCTGTCCCCCGCTTTCAAAAGTGGGCGACGGTCCTCGGGGAAAATTCGTGCATCCTTGTCGACATCATTCGGCGACTTAACCTCGACAATATCCTGCAAAGAAAGCTCCCCCTTCTCAATACGGCGGAGGACTTCAGCACCGATGAAAACTTTGTAACAGCTTGCCGGGTACACAAATTCGTCCATTTTATAACCAAAAACCTCCGGCTCTTTTTTTGAAAGATCAATAACACACGCCGAAACGACGAAATCTTCCGCATACGAACGAAAAATCTCCTCAAAAAACTCCTCACTGCGTTTTTGATTGTAGGCAGGTAGTTGTGTCATTTTTGCAATATCTACTTTCCCATCCTGCCGATACCTCAAGGGTATGTACAATTTGTACCCACCCTTTAGATAATCTCCCGTCTAAACAATGCTATTTTTGTAGTTTCCATTATTTTGGTGCGGGCAGGGAGAATCGAACTCCCGTCAAAGGATTGGAAATCCCTTATTCTACCATTAAACTATGCCCGCTTAACCTCGCGCTATCATAGCAGTTGGGCACGACTTTCGCAACGCTGTTGAAGTCAAGCTTCAACAGTCAGTTGTTAGTTGTTAGTTGTTAGTTGTTAGTTGTTAGTTGTTAGTTGTTAGCGGTATACTACCCTTATGTCGCAAAATATTCCCGCTACCACGCTCGGCTCGTTTGCACGACAATTTCTCGAGTATTTGGAGATCGAGCGCGGACGAAGCTTGAAAACTATTCAAAACTACGAGCACTACCTCACGCGCTTTCTCTCTGCGAGCGGGGCAAAAGAGCCGGGTGATATTACCGACGAGGTGATGCGCTCATTTCGCTTGTGGCTCAACCGCCAAGAAGCGGGCGTGCGCGAGGGTCGCAATACGACACTCAAAAAGAAAACGCAGAACTACTATCTCATCGCGATTCGCAGTTTCCTCAAATATTTGCGTAAACGCGGTATTGAATCATACGCTCCCGAGCGCATTGAGCTTGCAAAGGTTGCCGAACGCACAATCGACCTTTTGAGCCCGCAAGATTTGCGCCGACTTCTTTCCGCGCCCGACGGCGACACGGTAAAAGCGCTCCGCGACAAAGCGATTCTCGAACTTTTCTTTTCCACCGGACTTCGCCTCTCCGAACTATGTTCGCTTTCTCGCGACATTGACCTTTCGCGCGATGAAATATCCGTGCGGGGCAAAGGCGAAAAGGTGCGCGTGGTCTTTATTTCCGACGATGCCAAAACTGCGATTACCGCATATTTAAAAAAGAGAACAGATATGGACGATGCGCTTTTCGTGCAAGAGAGCAGGAACACAAGCAAAGACGGCTCCCTCCGCCTCACTCCCCGATCAATAGAACGAATGGTGAAACATTACGCCGCAAAGGCGGGCATTATGGACAAAGTCACGCCCCACATCCTCCGCCATAGCTTCGCCACCGACCTCCTCTACAACGGCGCCGACATCCGCTCCGTACAAATAATGCTCGGCCACGCCAACATTTCCACCACGCAGATCTACACCCATGTGACAGATAGTGAGCTACGCAATGTTCACAAGAAATTTCACAGCAAGGGGCGGTAATTTTTTGCTATACTGCACCTATGAAACTCATCTCATGGAATGTAAACGGCTTGCGTGCGATTCACAAAAAGGGGAACTTTGGAGAGATACTCAAAGCAAATCCGGATATTTTATGTTTGCAGGAGACAAAAGTGGAGGAACAGCAGCTTGACCCGGAGTTGCGCAACCCTGACGGCTACTTTTCATATTTTACTCATTCAAAAATGCGCAAAGGGTATAGCGGGGTCGCCGTGTATACAAAAATAAAGCCGGAAAAAGTCGAGGAGGGTATGGGTCTATCGGACATGGACCAAGAGGGGCGCCTGCTTGTCCTTTACTATCCGGACTTTGTCCTTTTGAACGGATACTTCCCCAATGGCGGAGGCGGGCCCGAACGATTGAAGTACAAACTTGATTTTTACGATGCGTTCCTCAAATTCATCGAAAAATTACGCAAACAGGGCAAAAAGATTATTATCTGCGGTGATATCAACACCGCGCACGAAGCGATTGACCTCGCCCGTCCGAAAGAAAATGAAAAGAATACCGGTTTCCTGCCCGAGGAGCGCGCATGGATAGACGAGCTCATCAATCACGGATACATCGACATCTTCCGCCACCTGCACCCGCACACCCGCGACGCATACACCTTTTGGGACAGTAAGACCCGCGCTCGCGACCGCAATGTCGGCTGGCGCCTCGACTACTTCTTCATCTCCCCCGACCTCCTCCCCCGCGTCAAAAACACCTCATTAATGTCCTCCTTCCCCGGCTCCGACCACTGCCCGATAGTGCTGGAGGTGAAATAAATTAGGAAGAATAAAAAATCCAAAGGTAAACCCCGAATTTTAATCTTTACAATTTCTCAGCCATATCTATTTACTTGCGGAGCGCCACTGTGCGCTTCAGATAGTCTGCAACATTCTCTCCCTTTTCCGGCTGAGCCCCTGTTTCTTTAAATGTGGCGGTGAGGTATTCCTGCATATCTTTGGTTGCCGCGGAGCTCTTTATGCCAAAATTCCTTTCTACTACTCTGCCATAGCTTGAGACACGAGGTTTCCCCGATGTCGTTCCCATAACCTCAGCAACCGTCTTATTTGCAAAGCCAACCTTTGGGTCGCTCCAGTCGGAGGACTCCATTCCAGACGCCTTCCCGATGCCGAGAAATCCCCTCGACCCGAACATCTTATCAATATCATTGTTTATTTTCTGTGTTTTTATGGCGAGTACTTGCTCGTGATCAACACTCGGCATATTGCGGGCAGGTTCTACTTTCGGTTCGACTCTTTCTTCAGGAGTTTCTTGTTCTTCAGAAATGGTTGGTCCTCCTGTCGCCTCGGCGCGGTCCTCTAATGTTTGGTATTCTGCCTCCGGCGCATTGACGGGCTGTTCGGGAACGATTGGTCCCCTATTTATCTTTTCCATCAAAGCGCGCGTGAGGAAATCCCCTGTTTTCTCTCCCGTGTTCGGGTTGATACCCGTTTCCTCAGCGACTGCCTTAAGATAATTTTGCATTTTCTCTGTAGAACCCGAGTTTTCAATGCCAACACCTAAATCCTTTTGTCCGGTTTTTTCATACACGGATAAGTCTTTATCTAAAATATCTTTTACGGGTATGTCTTTAAATCCGGCTTTTGGTGCGTTCCAGTCCAAAGAATCAACTCCCTTTGTCCCACCAACTCCGAAAAATCTTTTGGTACCAAAGAGTTTATCGATATCATTGTTAGTTTGCCGTATCACTGCTCCGAGTATTTGTTCGGAATCGATACTCTTTGGCATATTGTAAGTGTATTTTTGCGTTGGCTCCTCAACCCCCTCCGCATACACTTCCCCTCTTCCCAAAGTTTCTGACCCTATTGCTGATCTTGGGGTGTCGTAAACTGGTGGTTGGTATCCTGCGATCGCCTCATCCGATGATTCAGGAACGATTAACGCTTCTTTTATTGGTGCTTCTATCACAGGACCGGTCGCTTGCTCCTCCGGCTTCTCATACTCGTATTCTTGAGACTCTCTATCTGTTTCAAATTGAGCACTCTTAAAATCTTTTGCTACTTCGTTTATTTCTTGTCCTTTGAAATTTCCTTGATCATCCTTTAGATATTCATTGACTTTGAAATTGCCGTTCGAATCTTTCACTATTTCGTACGCAGCGTCACCGCCTTTTCCTCCTACCCTGATCTCATCCCCCGTTTCCATATCAACATATCCGGCCTTGATGGCAATGCGGTGCGCCTCTCCGCCCGCCCACTCCATGACCGCTTCGTCGTTTTTTGAATCACCGGTAAAGCCGAATTTCTCCGGTTTATCTGAAAGTTGACGGATGAAAGCGTGTTCGATACCCTCACCTTTTTGTATGATAGACGACTCCTGCAATCCCTCCAATTTCTCAGGCACGGGCGCAGGGACGGTGACTTCCACCGGTCGTTCCCCCATCGGAAACCTCTTGCCTTCTTGGTATTCTGTCAATACATCATTCCCGCCACCGGGAATTTCTTCATCCATTCCGCCACCGGATGCACCGAGTATTGCACCGATTGCCGCGCCCATAACCGCGCCCTTTTTACCCCCAACTTTTTTCCCAACAAACCCTCCGGCCAATGCGCCTCCCGTAGCTTTCGCAAGCCGCCCCATTATATCGGGGAAACGATCAAATAATGCTTTTACACCTAAAGTTGCTGTTTCTATCGAAACCGCGGCGATCACGGCCTTTCCTGCTGTCTCCGCATATTTCGCGCCCATTGCCAAAGCGTCAACGGTGCCATACCGGCTTACTAAGCGGTCATACTCTTTGAGCCGATCGTTAAAAGAATTTTCAAAAAGTTTCTCAACTTTTCCATCTTCTCCGATTTTAATTTTTCCGTGCTTTATTGCAAATTCCAAATCTTTTCTCAAAACTTTCTGTAGAATCCCCGTAGCCATTCCCGGCTCTGATTTCTCAAGTCTTTTTAAAAGGTCAGCGGGCAAATTTTCAACATAGGATTTTTCCAAATTTTGTTTTGAAACTTTTTCTCCTTTTCCTTCAGCTTTTGCTTGAGCGTTTTCATATATTTTCCAAGCCTCTTCCGCGGCTTCATCCATATCTTGAATCCTAGTTTTATCAATGACTGCCGTATTCATCAACCTCGCTTCTTTTGCCGCCCCCGCTCCTCTTGCGAAAATCTGCGCGCCGAACATTGCGTACCTCAATGGCGAACCTGCTGTCCATCCGAGAACATCGGCAACCGTTCTCCCGTGCTTCATTGTTTCACCAGCCACAAAACCAACATTCCCAACCTGCTTTAGTGATAATTTAAATTCCTCAGTTTCTTCTATGTTCTTTCTCGCAGCTTCTTCGTCTTTTCTATAAGATTGAGCGTACCCTTGCATCCATCTTTTTACCGAGCCGGTAAACCCTTCAGCTTCTTGAATTTGCTTTTTGTCGCCCGCACTTTCAAAAATCCCAGCCATCACCTTGCTTTTATACTCTTTCGCAAAAAACCCGAAGTTACGCAAGCCAATGCCGACCTCTTCGAGCTTTTCTGTCGGCATTTCTTCCAGCTCTTTTTTAATTTCTTCCGCTTCTTTCCCTAATTTTTCTTCTTGCTGTATTTCAGCTTTTATCTCGTCTATCCTTGTATTTTTGTCAGCTTCGTCGGGCGTTTTTTCTATTTGTTCTTTTGGCGACTCTTCTTTTTGTCCAAGTTCATTCCTAATGGCATCTATATCTTTTTGGATTTTCTCACGAGTCTCTCCTGTCACATTTACCACCTCCCTTTCGAGATTTTCCATCTCTCGTTTGAGTTTTTCTTTTATCGTTTCTTCTTTTTGTTTTTCTGCCTTGCTCTCATCGCCATAAAAGGATTCTATATGAGAGGGCACCTCTTTGTCACTTGGAATAAACGCTGTACTTATTGGCTCAACCGTCCCTTCTGGTTTACTAAATTTCATATCTTCCATGTTTTTATAAAAATTTAAGACTCCTTGTCCGTATAAGATCGCCGTAAATTAAGAACCCATACTTTCAGTACTCCAAGTATATAGAGAAAGTGCCCCTCTCGCAATGCTTTTTTACGAAGGACTTGTTTTACGAAGGACCGCCCTTCGTTACGAATGCAAGGCCTTCGTAAAATTACTTCACCCCATGCTTTTTTCTGATTTCGGCGAGTTCGGCTTCTTCGGTCTCCTCTTTTTTTTCTTTCCCCTCTTCACCGAGCTTTTTTAGCTCTTCGATGGGAAGTTTCGCGAGTTCGAGAGTGCGTTTCACGAGAAACGCCTCGGTATTGCGCTCCGGATCGTCCAAAACCTCTTCGAGGAGGGCGTGTAGTATGAAACCAAGCTTTGGTCCGGGTGTTTCACGGGTAACATCCATAATCTTTAGACCGTCGATTTTGAGCATTCCGACAGAAACGGGCGCGCGCATCGCTTCCTCTATCATTGACTCATACTTACGCAGGCGATAGGGGGTTTCCTTTGGGCGCCCCATACCAATACGGTCGCAAGCGCGGACTTTCATAAGGTCCCAAACATTCTCAGGACCAACATTTTTCACGATACGACGCACGGCAGAAAGCGTGATTTTCTCAATATCGGAGAAAAACAGGTGGTAGCGGACGAGAGCAGAAGCCACTTCTACTATCTTTTTTGGGTATTTTAGGCGCTCCAGCGTTTTTCGTGAAACCCTTCCGCCGACGACATCATGACCGTAAAAGGTCCAATCTTTCTTTTCGTCCGACCAGCGACGCGTTTCCGGCTTGGAAACATCGTGAAACAGGGAGGCGAGCCGTACATGAAGCGGCCATTCGCGGTCTGCCGAATGCTGAAGCGCGCGCAAATTGTGCTCCCAAACCGTGTAAATATGGTCGCCATTTTGCTCGACACCGATACCGCTCTCTATTTCAGGCACAATATACTTGAGAATTCCGAGTTTTTGGCACATCACGATGCCAATCATCGGGTTTTTAGTCATTATAATCTTGGAGAACTCATCGCGGATGCGCTCCATCGAAACATGCTTCAAGTCCGAAGCTTTTTCGATGATCGCATTTTGGGTATCCATTTCGATAGTGAAACCAAGGTCGGTGGAAAGGCGCACCGCGCGGAGGATACGGAGGGCATCTTCGTTGAATCGTTCGCGCGGTTCACCCACGGTTCTGATGATTTTGTCCTTTATGTCCTTTAGACCTTCGAACATGTCCGTTAGATGTCCTTTAGACTCATCATACGCAATGGCATTGATCGTGAAGTCGCGACGATTCAAATCGTCCTCGAGTTTCCCGTGAAACGATACGGAGTCCGGCCGGCGTTTGTCGGAATACGCCCCCTCGGTGCGATACGGGGTCACCTCGACCACTTTCAGTGTTTCATCATCCGTTTCATTGACCACACCCACCGTGCCATAGTCGTTCTCATAAAATGTCTCTTCAAAAAGTGCTTGAATTTGCTCGGGTTTCGCATCAGTCGTGGCGTCCCAGTCCTTCGGCTTAAAACCTCTCAAAATATCCCGCACACAGCCACCCACCAAATACGCCTCAAAACCGGCGTTTCTCAAGGTTTCTGTTACATGTGAAACCTCTTTTGGGATTGGATAGGAGATGTCTGCTTTTGTCGCGCCTCTTGTCATATACAGCATAGTTTAGTGTATTTTTGGCTTTTTTACCAATTCGCGGTATGCTGGCTCTAAGCAAGTTACCCGTTTCACGAGAAACATTTGCGCCCGTAGCTCAATGGATAGAGTACTTGGCTTCGAACCAAGGGGTTGGGGGTTCGATTCCCTCCGGGCGCACAAAAATAACGAAACAAATACAGAGCATTTGTGGAGTATATTTTTGTAGCGCCCGGAGGGAATCGAAAGACGGAGCCGGTATACAAGATGAGCGAAGCGAATACTTGTCGGCGACGAATCAGCAGATTTGTGTCTTGGACTCCGGGTCGGGAGTACTTAGCGAGTGAGCCGTAACTCCAAGAGCTAACCTGCTGATTCGTCGGCGAAATCGCTTAGTAACTCGTGACAGATTCCCTCCGGGCGCACAAAGAAACAAAAAGCACCGAGGAAATCTCGGTGCTTTTTGTTTCTTTGTGCGGATAGGGAGAATCGAACTCCCACTCTCTCGTTGGCAACGAGGAATTCT
>ERZ1292630.2324-Hain-H41-02um-R3-2324-length-17725-cov-7_pt2 | contig 16207 bp, 9 predicted proteins | sample MGYA00564408_ERZ1292630 | MGnify/ENA primary metagenome ERZ1292630 (study PRJEB36523, sample SAMEA6512641) | groundwater metagenome | collected 2019-01-08 | study: AquaDiva: Metagenomics assemblies of 32 groundwater samples | reverse complement strand
GGGGATTCTAACTGAACAAAGCCGAACGATAGGACAGCGGGCAGCTCTCACTTGGGTCGCGACGGTGCCACTCCGAGGTACATTTTAGCGATTCGCATGGCAGAGGCGCCGTCTCTTCTGTAGGCAACGTCGAGGCATTGTCCGGGCACGGACCGCTCGAGGACGGTGATGAAATCCGACTTGGAGCGAATTTCTGTGCCGTTGGTTCGCAGAATGGTGTCACCGACGAGCAGCCCTGCTTCCTCGGCCGCGCCCCCTGTTTTTAACGCCGAGACCCTCACACCCGTCGGCGTCTCGGTGAGTTCAAACCCCGCGACGGGTCGCGAACTCTGCGAAGTGACCGGCGCAGCGGATGGCGGAAAGGACGCGGGCGGGGCACCGATGGGAGCGCTGCTCAGCGACTGACCGGTCGCCGTGCCCCGACTGGGGCTCAGCATGCCCTCCATCGCCCCCGGAGGCGGGGCCGCCCGTGAGGTGCTTCCTCCACTACCCGCCACACCACGACTCGATGAGACTGGCGTGGTCGCCCGAGAGCCGCCAGCGACGGCGACGATGTTGTTCGCATCAGACAGCGGTGGGTTGCCCGCTGAAGACACGGCAGAACGACCGTGGGCTGCGGCGCGAGACTGGGAGGCGAAGCGGAGCATTTCAACCCGCAGGTCTTCCACTTCGTTGCGTAACTGCTCGACGACGCGCGCTTGCTGCCGTCGCTCAGCGTCGGCCCGCTCAGCGTCTGCTTGCCAGCGTCGCGCCTCGGTTCTTGCGCTTTGTAGTCCGTCGACCTTTGCGGACATGCCATAGACCTCTTGCCGCAACTCGTCGATGACCTGCGCTTGCTTCTCCATCTCCATTTGCTGAAGCTGAATCTTCCGGGACAGCATTTGCAGCAGCTGCTTGAGCGTCGCCGCCTCGATGTGAGTGGTCTGGGTCACCTGGATGATGTTTTCGGTTCTTCCCAAAAGCTGATCGACCGCGGACGAGAAATCAAGGGGCGGCGACGTCGTCGCGGGGGGAGGGGCCATTCGGACGAAGGCGTTGTGATGAGGGACCGGTTGGGGCGACTCCACGTCATCCGGCACCCCTCCCACGCCTCCAGGGGGGTCGTAGTTGGCGTTGAAATATGAGTCGTGTTGCATTTCGATTCGCGAGAGGGGCACGACAGGCGACAGAATTGATTGGTCTCTTGCAACTGCCACTCTAAATTCTAGAAAGACAAAACGGGAGTGGCAAGCCAGTGGAAAATGGGCGCGCCCCGCTTCTGAAGCGTTCGGCCGCGGTGTTTAACAAATTTCGTTTTCACAAACCAGTCCCAACGTTCATACGCACGACCAATACGATCGGTGCGAACCCCTAGTCGTCGTCGCTCTTCACGAGCGTTGACCTCCTCGGCCCGTCGCGAGCGTGCTTCCCCTCGCCGCGCCGCTTCCTCTGTCTCAGGTTGCAAGCCGACCCGATCCCCGCCGGTGACTGTTCTTGCGCGAAACCGCTACAGGAACCGCATGAGCATGGGACACGGGCCGCGTCGCCTCACCGGTTTGGCTTCGGCGTTCCGGGCTCAGGTGCCCGGGAGTCCGCAGCCGGCGCGTCAAGCGTGTGCGCGGTCGGCGCCGGCGAGTACGCCGTCTGCGTCGGTGTGTGCACGGTCGGGATGCGCCAACCGGCGCGGTGCCATGCCGAGTCAGTGAGGGCAATCGATTGGCGTCCAGTCGTCAATTGCGACATGCTAGATAGCTGAGCGGGTGCCCTGTGTGTTGTGGCAAACACAAACAAACACTTCGTAATGAAACGCGCGATTGCACGCGGGGCGTGGCCCCGCGAGACGGGCACTCGGCTCGGTGGGGCAACCATTAGTCAATCGGCATCATAGTGTGGCTTGGGGCGGGGGGGTCAGCCGGCGTTGCGTGTGCCTAAGTGCAAAAGATGGGTTCAAGCCAAGCGCGAAGAATCAAGGCCCGGTCGTCGGGAGGGGGGTGGTGGACAGTTGGGGAAGAGCCGCCGCGCCGCTCACCGCGGTGGGTGGCCTCGTCGGTCAACGGCGACTGGATAGGCGACGGAAGGAGGCCACCGGGTGCTCCAGCAAGAGGGCGCGCTGATTCCGCAGGCCGGTGTTGACGAGGGCCCACAAATCAGGCCCATCTGTGACGCTGGACGACGCCGCGATCGGCATGGGAGAGGGGCGGAACAGCAGGCGCCACCCTGCGCGTTCCGTTGCCGCCGTAATGCCAAGATGCGTCGCGATCCGGTCCAAGACGGTGCCGCAGGTGTCCTCCGGCCGCAACTGGACGACGGTCGGTGTCCCGAAGTATGCTCCGTCGTACACGTGCTGCACGTCGATCAGTAACTGCCCCGCCGACTCCGACTCCTCACGCGCTCCACGCTCCCGACTGGAGGGCGGGGCGCCGAAGTAGGAGCGGGGGTGGGTGACGCCGATGGGGAGCAGGTCGAGCGTGACATTGCCGAAGGACCAAACCATCTCGCAGTGAGCCGGGCTCGCCGAGTGCAGTGACGATTGTTCAAGTCGCCCGTCATCCAGGAGGGACAAGAGACGAATTCTCTCGGGCGGCAGGTGGAACGCCTTGGCCGCCGTGTTGATGAAGTCCTTGAGCATCTCAGGAGCCGTCGGCACGAATGCCCTAGCGGCCTTGTCTTTGGGATGCCAGTAGAAGTGGAGCGCCTTGCGGCCGACGTAACACGTGAAGTCCCAGAGCGTCTCGCGCCCGATGCGCTGCGCCGTGAGCTCCTGCGGCAGAATCTCGTAGTACACTTTGCGGACTGGAATCGGATTTTGGAAGCACAGGAACGTCCTCAACGTTTCGCCCACCCACACGTCGTCCCGCTCCTGCTTTTCGGGCAGCTGCATGTGCGGCGTCGGCGCGTCGTTCATCACGTTGTGGTTCCGCAGTCCGTAGCGTTGCGGGTCGAAGCCTTGTGCTTCCCCAGGCTTACCCAGCGCCTCCCAGATCGCGTGCTGCACCTGCTCGTACGTCATATCCTCCAGCAACTGCAGCTCCATCGTCGTAGCTAGCCGATCCGTCTCGTCGACGGGGTTTAGCTTCTCCACGGTCACCGAAACGCTGTAGTGCTTCAGCGCGTACGCCCGCGCGGCAAGAGACGCGCCCGGAAGATCGGGGTCGATCAACAAGACAATATCGCCAGACACAAGTTGGGTGATGGATTTGATCGGCGGTGAGATCTTCTTCTCGGCCGGAAAGTCCACGAGGATCAGTAGGTTGCTGCGCTGCACGACGGTCAGCAAACTAAACTCGAGCCGGGTCCTCGTGGCACACTTGAAGCGGAACGTCCCGACCGCTGACCCATCCGAGGGTGCCACGTACTCGAGGATGTGCAACAGCATGAGCTCGTCGAGAGGACGACGATCGGCGTCTCCAACGTCAATGACGACCGTGGAGTAATCCGCGGTTGCCTCCTTGTGACCATGACAAGTGGAGAAGGGCATCGCGACCAACGTCCCCTGACATGATATCCACAGCGTCACGGGTGCCAACTGTCGGTCGGATTCACGAACGAGTCTCGATTTAACTCGGTCGCGAGAATTGAACAACGAGGGCTCGCCGGATACCCAGCACTCGCAGGACAGCAGGTTGAACTGATCCCTGACGCGCAGCTCCTTGCCAAAGTACTTGGTCGTCGCCGCGGCTGCTGGGTCGCGCAGCTGATTAAGATATCGGCCCTCCTCGTCGTACTTCACGACGTAACAGGGGATCTTTCCGACCTTGAAATTTTCGTTTCCATCGTCGTGGCGGCTCAGCACTTCGACTTGCGCGCGCAAGTGTTCCACGAGCAGCATTAGCCCACTTCGTTCCGCATGGGCACGGTCCGCTTCGCTTCGCCACCACGCCGCTTCGGCGATCGCAGCTTGCAACACGGCGGTGCGATCTTGTGACGCATCGGGGCAGGTCGGGGGGGCCTCGCAGGGCACCTCTTCACGTGCGATTGCCGGCATGTGCGTCGACCCAATCGCTTCCCGATCCGAGCCATCAAGCGCCGCGTCCGACACGGCGGGAATGCAATGGTTCGCCATCGAATCGTTTTGCGACATTTTCTGGGCGGTTCTCTTCGGGGGTGGGGCAGGAGGGAGGGGGGAATGTCGAACGCGCGGGCTCACTCCACCAGCACTGAAATAGGGGGTGACTATAACGGTGGCAGGAAGGAGGGAGAGGGACTGATTACAGTACTCTTACAGGCGCTGTGACGGCTTGATGGGGAAGGTCGCCTTTCTCTCCGTCCGCAGCCGCGCAGCTTCGGCTTCCGTAGTCGTTAACGGCTCCGATTGCGGCTGAACGAAGAGCACCGACGATTTTTTCGGTGCGGTTCGGCGCCGTTCCACGGGCGGGACGGTACCCTTCTTGGGGAGAGGAGTGACCGTTCGTGCATCTTCGTCGACAACGGACCGAAAGACGCCGCATGAGCTCGCGGGTCGCAAAAACAAACTGGGGTCATTCATCTTTGCCTCCCTAGGGGAAATTTGAAACGACCACGACGGCGCACGACGGCCGGGGGAGATGGAGGCCACGTTTTTCTGGTGGGGAGGAGAGCGGCTGATTGCGCTCGTGGGAGACCGTGACGACACGGCGGTTGAGACGTTGGCAGTGCGGTTGACAAGGTCGAATTCACGCTGAGCCGTCGCGGCGTTCTCGATCAGCAATTGAAGTTTCGAACGCTTTCTGTCGTGCGGGGCATTGAGCACTTGGTACTGCAGTGATTGCGCCCGTTGCACCCGCTGGCTGCCTTCGAGGTAATAGGGAAGCAGCCGCTGCCGGTTCGCTCCCTCATCCAAGGACGTCAGCAAAGGCAACCGCTTCGACGGTGACGCCCCCCGCCGCCTGCTACCCGGCGAGGCAAGCCCCCCTGCCCGCGACGGGGGCTGGCCGCCTCCGGGGAGGCTGCTGGCATCCTCCGTTTCCATGATGTCGAGAAATCCTTTCATCGATGTAAAAAAGGGACAGAGGCGCTGCATCGGGTCTTTGGGCAGGATTTGGCCCTTCACGGCAGCCGGCACGTTTCTGAGCGAAGGAGGACTGCCGCCGCCCGAAGCCATTGCCGTCGCGGTCGCCCCGCCGCCATCGGCCGTCGACGACGAGGTGGAAGTGTCTCCCTGGCGGTTGTCGCCGACCAGCCACGGCGCTTGCACCTCGTTTGACCGGGGCAGGAAGCCAACGCATCCCAGCGTTGTGGTCGGAAGCGCCGTGTCGTCATCTGCGATGAAGGTCGGAGATTGAAAATCGATCGCGTTTCGCTTCTGCAACTGCGTTATGGCCGCAACGCTATGCATTTGCAGATGTCCCGCGCTGCCATTGTGTTCGCCTCCCACGATAACATTGACGCTCGAAAGAAGTCCACATGACGTGAACTTTGCCCCTTGCCGGAGTGGTGGAACGAGCGGGGTGACCACACCAAGACGACCGGCGACTGTCACGTCGAGATTTGGAACTTTCACCACCGCCGGTGCAGGTGCGACTTTGGCGTTGTTTTTCGTCATAGGTCCCCGCGCTCGAGAGGCTCTCGGCGGAGCGCCGTCGCTGGCGGTGGCTTCGCTGCCGCGGCGCGCGAGCGTGGAACGGCGCCGGAGGGCGGCGAAGCGGCCGGCGTGCGTCGTTTGGTTCAGCGCCGACGGATGGGCCGGCACCGTGCGAGTGGCGCTGCCAAGCAAAAACCGCTGCAAAAATGAGGGCAACGACGATCGCACCCCGCTGGCAATGTTTCCCAGGAGGCCGCCGGGAGGGATTTGGGCATCGGCAGCGTGATAATCCCCAGCCGAAGCCCCGGACAGTGGGAGTCGTTGCATGCGGCGCGACCACGACATGGAAGAGAGCGACGCAGGACTCTCACACGCGTCGTCCCAAAAGGCAGCGTCGCCCACCGACACCGCGGCGAAGACCGAGTCGATGAGCAATGCCGCCGCCGCCAGCTGGGCGAAGGTGGAGCTGGTCTCGCCGCCCTGCTGCGCTAGGATGGCGCAAGCGTCGTCGAGGACGCGCAAGGCGAACGCATGCATCACCAACGCCAGCGCCGACTCGACGGTTGCTACCTGCGGTATGGGGGGGGCGTCATGGTGTTGGGAGGACGGGACGTTGTCGTGGGCTCCGAAGCGCCGACGCTGGCGAGACATCAACTGTTCCACGAGTGGTGAAAAAAGAGCTTCTGTGACCTGAAGTGCGGCCTGCCACAGCCACCCAGGTGACTGAGCTGGTGCGCCGCCGGTCCCGTCAAGTCGTCGCGAGACGTCGGCGAGTGACACGGACATTGACAGCAGCGATGCGGTCTCGTGCCACTCGATTCCAAATCGCGGCCGTACTGACAGCTGGTCGCCGAAGGTGAGCAGATCGGCGTCGGGGTTGATCATGATGTGCAAGCCCCCGACGAAGCACTGCCTTAGAACGTCGACGGACGCGGACAGAAACACAAGGAATTCAGCGATGCCGGAAATCGCGGTGGGCTCTGTGGCGCTGGCGACGGTTTTCGTCAACGCCGTTTGCGCCCTCATGGGTCCAACGGAGGCTCCCCCTCCTCTACCGCCAGGGGTTTCGCGTTTCCACTGGGTCACGATGACGCGAACAAAGTACTCCACGTTGCTGGGGCGTTCGGATGCGTCTGTCACCAAAACACCGAGACCTGTTTCGCCTAATGCGCCAACGGCGTGGACGCTGGCCAGAAAAGATGAGCATGGTGGAGTCGGGTGGCTATCGGCAGGTGGCCTCCCTCCAGTCGCGATGACGCCGGTAGGAACCGCGGCGCACCGCTGGTAGTTGCGCAGCCGAGTGATCAGTGTTGGGCCGCTTTCACGCGGGGTTAGTATTCGCTTTTCCTCGGCGGCAAGCATGGAGTCGCGTCGTTCTCGATTGAGGGATACGGTGAACGGTCCATCGACGGAGTTTGAACGGAACGCGTCGGTCATGTGCCACTCAGGTGCAACCACGGTGAGCTCCAGTGGCACAATGAGGCCTCCGTAAGACCCAGCAGCGGTGGAGGTTGTGGTGTCCGCGGTCCGCTCGAAACACAACATACTTTGCTCGCAGGAGGAGGCCATGGGCCGCTCCACGACGAATCGTTTCCCCTCCAACACAACTATTTGCGGCTGCTGTCCAGATGGATGGCTGGCCACGCTGCTCTCCCAGATTTGCGTTCCGATGAAATGCCGGTCGGCGACACGGAGCATCCGAGACACGTCGATACCCGCAATGTGCGTGGCGGTCGCCATCGCGGCCCAGGTCGAGAACAAGCTGCCCGCGCCGGCGGCATCGGTGGTTCCAGGAGACTGCGCCGTTACAATCGCCGCGATAGGCCCTTCGATGGACAGACGGGAAATCTTCAGGAGCGGCTCGTTCGTGGGTGACCTGAAGCAATACACCGCGCCGTGGGTGTCGCCTATCAGCAGTACCCCCACCGTGTCGCACACTTCCACGACGGAGACCAAGTTGTCCGCACGCACGGAGAGAGCCGGTTTCATCATGTCCGTCGACAGGTCGCAGCAATGCACGTCGCACCCAACCGCGACGTACACCGAGCCGTACAGCACACTGACGGCGGCCGTGGTCGGATGTCGCACCTTGGTATCGACTTCGACCACCGGCCTTGGAGCATGGTCAGCGAGCAATCCATAAGCGAAGTGTGTAACTTTTCCATTTTGTGACACAGTCAGTGCCCGTGCGTGGCTCGGAGAACATCGCGCTGCCACGCCGGCGGCGCCCAGATCTGCAATGCATAACGGGGGCTGCGAATCCGTCGTGAAGAAGCTGCCGACAACGGACCACGCGGCTAAATTGAGCACTGTCACCGCCCCATCCCGCTGAGAAAAAAGAAGCGTTGTTTCGTCTCGAGAGATCACGACGCGATCGATGTCCACATGACCCTTTGCTGCAAACGATCGGCTGATGCTTCGGTCTACCAACCGGTACTCGACGAGCGACGTTCCGGTTGCCACAATGACGGTGTGGCGGATGCTGGCGCCCACGATGGCCGTAATCGGGGCCACAATGCGAGTGTCAGAAGATCCTCGCAAGGGGGTGAAGACGGACAAGCCCTGTTCGCCGAGGGCGACGATAGCCGACAGGTGGTTGCAGTAACATGCGCTGTTGACCTCGCCAATACTGACCGTGTCTGTCGAACCTCCAACGGACTGTGCTACTTGTGAGCGCAGCATGTCCCAGATGCTGACACGGCCCGCTTGCTCCACCGTGACCAGCTCGGGAGAATCAGGGAACGTCAACGTCGCGATAATCGTCGCGCGGTCGGAGGCGTGGCTCAGTGTTTCGAGGGGGCGTGACACATATGGATTCCAGACCAGCACCTCCCGGCCCATCGACGCGCGCGTGACTAACGTGCGCATTTGTCGTGAGTAGCTCAAGTCCTGAAGCGGCTTCCGATCGACGTGACTGGACGAGCCATCTCCATCTGAGCGGTTGACCGTTCGGCGTTCGGCCTCGTTTGATCTTTGAGGGGAAGCCGTGGGAGACGATGCTGGGGGTGGTGCGGTGCTCAGTGTGAATTTCACGTGCCGCATCTCGCGATCCCATAGCAATACCGTGCCATCGTAGCTGGACGTGGCAACGAGATCCATCCCATCGTAGAGCGGCAACACGCCCGATACCCAATCTCGATGCCCACGGAACACGCGCAATCGCCGCAAGGGGTTGATGGGGTCCATGCCCGACGTGTCGTACAGCGTGATCGAACCATCCGTGCTGCCCCCGATGATCCACTGCATGAGCACGTCGTACGCCAAACACGAGTGTGGCGACATGCACTTGAGGAGGGCGACGTGTTGGCCTTCATCCGTATCCCGCCAAGCGACGAGGCAGCGGTCCGTCGAGCTCGTGAAGATCAACTTCAGCTGAGCGACATGGATGATGCAAATTGGGGGAGACGAATGTTGACCGCGCAGGAGGCCGACGATGCGCACCGTCGCCGGGGGATTGGCAAGAAGGTAGTCGCAGCCCACGTCCATAAGCACCACATCATTGCCGCACACCATCGACAGGCGTTTCAAGCTTGGGAGGTACGCGATGCTGTGGCAATGACTGAAATCCAAGTGATCCACGCACTCTTTCAAAGCCGGGTCGACGTACGTCGATGTGCGATGGTACCCCGCTGTGACGGTGACCGGCCGGGGAGTGTCGTCGTACACGGTGACGTCGGGTGTATGGCCACCGACGAATCGCGATGAGCGGCTTTTGTTGGTTCGCCTCTTGGCTCCAATGCTGGTGTCTCCCCCGATCAACACGCTCAGCAAGTTGAGGTCTGCAAAGGTGATGCCCCGCAGAACTGGAACACTCCTATCGCCCGACCCGTCGTCGTCGTCGCGAGGCTCTTCGCCGCAGCGTTCTGGATGGAGGAACAGCTGTTCGAGTTCGCGCTCGACATACGGTCGCTGGCGAAAGTACGTGACGCTCGCCGCGGCCTTAAGAAACGCATCCACAAATGCATGTAGAGGGAGCACCTCATCTCGCATGGCCGACTTGAGCCGAGTGGCTTGATACGGGCTGAGCGATCTCAACAGCGCTCTCGGGCCCTTCGGAAGTGACTCCCACTCGCTGTGCGCACCATTGGCTATAACCAGCACAGAGCTCGACGAGTCACCTCCAGTCGACGACAAGGCTGAGAGTGAGGACTCGGTCGTCCCCGGAGAGGCGGCGGTCATGAAAAAAAATCTGTTCGCGTTTGCTTTACGTTCAGCAATAGCGGTTCTTCACGACCAACGACAGTGCCAAATCGCTGCAAAGTCGAATGCGATCGGCAACGGTTCGTTGGAGGGGGAAGGTAGGGAAAGTGGGAGGGGAAACATTGGCGAATGACATTTTCTGTCTCCTCTCTCCAAAAATAGAAGCACTGAAAACAATAAAATCACAAAACTTGACGATGCGAGAAGGGGACGGGGGTGGGGGCGGTGAAGCTGCAGCTGCGAGTGTAACGAGAAATCGAGGAGGCGTGCCAAAAAATAACGGCGGTATCTTGATTGCGTTGGATGAGAGGAGGATCGAGATTTTTTCAGGACGGAACCAACGCGACTTTCCAGCTCGTGATGTAGTCGTAACGCGCGCAAAAGCGTCAAATGAGAAACACTGTGAAGGAACAAAGCACGCTGGAGGTGTCACACGCTCGAGGTGTCACACGGGTGACAGTCTTGCTGTCAGTATGGAAACCGTGAACGATTGCTTTGCTGGCGGACAGAGCATGTCGAGGGGATGCCACGACGTTCCCGGTGCGGCCAGTGCGGAAGGCCGGCCTGAAGGCTGAATGCCGGGCGGCAACGTGGGATGTTCGAGCTGAGGAAGCATCCTCGGCGATTTCGTTGCCGCAGGGACCATTTCGCGTCTCGGCGAGACCTGGAGTGCGCTAGCGAACGCCGACAGTCCCAGGTGGTGGTTCGGGCCGCCGCTGTTTCGAGGACTCGTGACTGACTTCATCGGGTCCACATCCGTGACGGCGTAACTGTTGGTGGTGCTGGCAGGGAGCATGAGCTGCGGCAAGGGAGAACGAAGAGACTTCGTTGAATGAGCAGCGACAAGCGATCCTGATGGTGGCGGTGCCACCCCGTCCGTGCTTGGCAGCATTGGGACAAGGGCAACACGACGTTCGTTCAGCGAAAAAGACCTCGTTTTAATTTTTGTCTTCGACCCTAACGCGACACTGGAGGGGGGGGGGGGGGTATTATTGAGTGAAAATACTATGTACTATCATCATCCGCAATGTATTTACGGGTACTGTATGTCTCGCGCGGCGCCCTTCGTTGCGAAGCAAAGGGGACGCAGTGCCAGGACCGAGCAGGATGGACGCGTCATCGTGTCGGGGGTCAATCAATTATAATGCCAGAAAAAAAAAGAGAAAAACTGATTGAACGATCGCGAGACGCGAGAGGCAGAGTCCACCTGGGAGGGGGAAAAACGCGCTGATGCACACACCACACGGAACACATTCCACACTGTCAATTAACGATTCTTCGCCACGTTCGGATCGGCCGTTTCCGGCAGCGCTACGGAACGACCTCACCGGACCCATCGTCCGTCTCCGCTGGCAGTGCGGAAGACGCTGACGTGGCTTGAGTGGGCTGCACTCGTTGGTGAATCCTGAGCTCTGGTTCATAGCCACGGCGTCCACCTTTCTCCCCACCCGCTGCGCCGCTCACCGTGATGAGGGACTCCGTGGGGTGGTCGAGCAAGAGGGTCCGTCGATTTTCGAACCCAGTTTTCACTAGCGCCCAGAGATCGGACTCTTTCGTGACGGGCGTTGGTGCACCAGAAATGTACGACGTGGTTCGGAAGAACAACCTCCATCCTTTTCGGTCGGCTTCATCTGAGATGCCAAGGTGCGCCGCGATCCGGTCCATGATGCTGTCGCAGGTGTCCTCAGGCCTCAACCGAACCACAGTGGGTGTCCCGAAGTAGTCTTCGCCGCTGCGCCGGCAGATGTGCTGCACATCAATCAAAAGGCCATCCGTGCGCTCTGCGAGCTCTGCCACGGCCACACGCGCGGCCTCCGCCGCTCGCCGACGGTCGAAGTCATCAAGGGGGTCCGTGGACGAGGATTGCCCATCCGATGCAGTCGGTTGGGTCGACGCCTCATTGTCGCCACACTGTTCGACGGTGGCGACTCCCGCGAGGGGGTCTCGGTGCGTCACAGACGCGGCACTGCCGTCCTTTGGTGCGGAAGACGAGGTCGTTGCGGCGGCGTCGTCGAAGGTGAGCGGCTGAATGTCGGTCATCTCGATGTCCTCCGTCAGCGGTCCGTTCGTATCGGTCGTTGCCGTTGTCGTCGTCAAGCTATCCTTTTCCGTCATCGACGTAAATATAGAAGGCGGCCGCTGCAGCCGATTACGACGGACGCTCGAAAAGGTCATTTGTGGCTTCGTGCCAGACGCCGATCCAAAGTACGACGGCGGATGGGCAATCCCCTCAGGGAGTAGGTCGAGTTTGACGTCCGAGAAGGACCACGTCATCACGTATCCGGAAGGGCTTTCGGAGTGCAACGACGATTGTTCAAGTCGCCCGTCATGCTTGAGCGACAAGAGACGAATTCGCTCAGGGGGCAGGTCGAACGCCTTGGCCGCCGTGTTGATGAAGTCCTTGAGTAAGTCAAGGTTGCCTTCCACAAACGAACGAGCGTCTTTGTCTTTGGGATGCCAGTAGAAGTGCAGCGCCTTGCGGCCGACGTAACACGTGAAGTCCCAGAGCGTCTCGCGACCGATGCGCTGCGCCGTGAGCTCCTGCGGCAGAATCTCGTAGTAAACTTTGCGCACCGGAATCGTGTTGTGGAAGCTCAGGAAGGTCCTCAACGTTTCGCCCACCCACATGTCGTCCCGCTCCTGCTTTTCGGGCAGCTGCATGTGCGGCGTCGGCGCGTCGTTCATCACGTTGTGGTTCCGCAGTCCGTAGCGTTGCGGGTCGAAGCCTTGTGCTTCCCCAGGCTTACCCAGCGCCTCCCAGATCGCGTGCTGCACCTGCTCGTACGTCATATCCTCCAGCAACTGCAGCTCCATCGTCGTAGCTAGCCGATCCGTCTCGTCGACGGGGTTTAGCTTCTCCACGGTCACCGAAACGCTGTAGTGCTTCAGCGCGTACGCCCGCGCGGCAAGAGACGCGCCCGGAAGATCGGGGTCGATCAACAAGACAATATCGCCAGACACAAGTTGGGTGATGGATTTGATCGGCGGTGAGATCTTCTTCTCGGCCGGAAAGTCCACGAGGATCAGTATGTTCCGATTTTGCACGACGGTCAGCAAACTAAACTCGAGCCGGGTCCTCGTCATACACTTGTAGCGGAACGTCCCGACCGCTGACCCATCCGAGGAAGGTGCCACGTACTCGAGGATGTGCAACAACAAGAGCTCGTCCACGAGCGTCGGACGATCGGTGTCCCCAACGTCCATGACCGGGCATTCCGTGGAGTACTCAACCCTCGCCTCCTTGTTCCCATGAAAAGTGGAGAAGGGCATCGAGACCAATGTCCCTGTGGAGGATACCCACAACGTGATGTGTGATAGCTGCACATCAGATTCACGAACGAGTCTTGACTTGATTCGGTCACGAGAGTTGAACGACGAGGGCTCGCCGGATACCCAGCACTCGCAGGACAGCAGGTTGAACTGATCCTTGACGCGCAGTTCCTTGTCGAAATACTTGGTCGTCGCCGCAGATGTTGGGTCGCGCAGCGCATTGAGGTATCGGCCCTCCTCGTCGTGTTCAACGACGTAACAGGGGATTTTGCCGACCGTGGAATTTTCGCTTGCTGCGCGGTCTGCCGCTTCGGCCACTTCGAACAAGTGTGACGGGATCAAGCTTTCTGGAATCTCGAAAACGACCGTGTCGATTTGTGATTTTCTCACATACACCAACATGCTGGCCCGCGTCGTGGACGCACGCGGGTATTTGCTGTAAGTCGACATCACCTCGCCGCCCTGGGCGTCCGCCATCACCGTGTCAAAGGTCACGTCGGTGACCACGTCGTCGTTGAACTTCACCCATGCCGCCCCATCGAAGCAGATGTAGCAATAATAATGCCCTGCGGTCGCGAAGCCGCTGTGAATGACCACCGCTCGGAGGACATAGTGATGCGTTTCTTGAATGATCCCGCTTGCCGCGCGCGAGGGAGTGGCACTGCCCCCGCCCATCATGCCACTGCTCTCGCGATGCATCATGCCGCCTCCATCGCCCTGCGCGGTGGGCGGTGTGGAGGGCGCTTGGGTCGTTGTGGCTTTCGGCGGCGGCGTCTTCGAACCCTCGTCGCCCGTGGAAGGCGCATCACCATTCGCGTCAGAGGCGGCTTTCGCAGGGGAGGCCGCCGCCGCGCACACGGTGGGTGAACCATCGGCGACGTATGGAGTCATGTCGATTTCGGTCGGAAATGTCCACTTGTCGTTCACCGTGACTCGCTGGAAGGTGTTCATATCGAACTCCAAGCGGTTGGGGTGGATCATGAGCACCGGGGGTAAGGATTGAAACGCGACGCCTCGGTCCGCATCGTGATACGACTTTCGCGGCTTCTTGGTGACCGGGTCGAAGTCATCGTCGTGTTCCCAGCAGTACTTGTTCGAGCCATCCATTCGCTCGGGCTTCACGAGCGCCTGTAGTGACCCCTCCAGGGAGCCGTTGCCCTTGACCACGAGTTCGACGTCGTAGAAATTTTCCAATCGACGGCTCGTGTAATCCACGTCGAGGCACTTGGTGTAGTAGAGCATTTGACCACTGAAAAGGCGCTGGATAGCGTCCGTCATTGGCGGAGGGCTCGTCGCCGTTTCGTTTTCGAGGACGTCGAGCAGTTTTCGCAATAGCTCGTGAATGTCGTGTTGTACGGCTGCCTCTTGCCGATCCCATCCGAAAGCCGCCGTCAGCGATTCCGTTCGCACGCTGTTTCGTTTGCGCTGCAAGCCGAGAAAGACGAGTTGTAGTGCCAAAGGGATGGATTCCGACGGTTGGACGGTCGGGTCGGTAGGGACGCGATAGATGATATCGCGAAATATTGGCAGGTGAAACAGCGACTGGATGAGGGCGTTCAAGTAGCAGGTGCTGCTTTGGTTCTTCAAGCCAACGAACCTATCCGAAATGCGGATCAAAGGGAGAGACGACATCGAAATGCCTCCGCGCGTGGGCTGCGGGGAATCACCGTCATCGGAGACCTCGCGCTCGTCTCCGTTGAACAGAGCCGCCGTGGTTCGCAAGTTCTTGATCGCAGCGGTGATGCGGCGTGCGACCGACGTTCGCTTCCATGTGTCTCGGAGTCGCCGACTCTCGGCGGCAATGTAATGTTCCAGCTCCACGGATGCGTTGTTTCCCGCCTTCACTAGACGGTAGCATTCGGCTCGCTCGCTGATGGTCATCGCACAGAATGATGCCCAATCCACGTCGGTTTCGTCGAACATGTTCTCGAATGTGTCGATGCAACCCAGCGGCGGATTGCAATCGAGCAATGGGAAGTGGCTCATCGCAAGGAGGGGGGGATTAAATGAGGGAGAGATTGCAAATTGACTGACTATTTGTCCGCACGCAAGAGGCACACACACTACTGACAGTAACTGTATATTGAATTAATGATCCCCAGAGAGCCATTGGATCGGTGGTTGTTGTCGCGAACGGGGGGTGTTGTAAGCACTGACTAAAAATTTACAAAACGCTGGTGCCCGTCAACGATGACTTCGTTGACGAAAGGGGTCGAGTTGGGTGAAGTCGGAAGCCCGAGGGCGGGGGTTTGTACGCCAACGACGCAGCCCTGGCGGCTGCAGACGTCAAGCGAGCATATCGAGGCGTTTTTTCCTCTTCGGCGATTCGGGCGCGCTCTTTCGATTGAGCCACGGCGGCCAGTTGCTGCTCAATCGCGCGGACTTGGGCGAGCTTGGAAGGTCCGTCAACAGTGTACTGCCGGACGCTAGGCGGTCCATCAAAGTGCAAAGACGCGATGTCACGGCTCGTGATGGCGTCGGTCGGCAATGAGGCATTTTGCTGCTGTGCCGCGCGGCGCACCGTAGCGGCGTTGCCCGACTTCAGGGACAATTCGGATGAACGGAGGAATGTGTGGATTTCGTCAATCGTGTTGAGTTGCCTCGCAGCGGCTAAGACGTCTTGAAACTGCGCGACGACCGCCTTTAGCTCACGGATGTCCTCGCCATACGTCCTGCATCGCATGTGCATGGCAACGTTGTCGTCGTAGGCGGCTCGCCACATGAGATTGAGCGAATCCAGATTCTCCTCTACCGTTCTCAAATCCCCAGCGTAGCCGCCCGACGACACGACCCCTGTCGCCGACGCAGGCGGTTCCGACTGGCCGCCGCGACCTTGGCCAGCACCGCCACCACTGGCCACCACACCAAATTTATGAATCGACTGAGTCGGTGCACGGTACACGAGCGTGGGATACTCACTTGCCGCGCTCACTGCGACTGCCGCCGTCTCGTTTGCCGCTCTCAGTTCCGTGAATGACGAAAGCGGCGGGAGGCCCGCCACCGGTTCGACGAAACCCGTGTTCCCTTCGCCCTTGAGCGCGTTGGGCGCACCCGATTTAAAAAAGTGCCCTCTTGGATATTTTTCAAGCCAGCTGCCAATGATATGGGCGGCGACGTTGACGAAGTGTTCGTCGCGATTCGTAAATCGATGGGCGTTCTTCGGAACGTTTGACATGGCTGTTCCTTCTGTGCCTCTGCTGGATCCGAACGTGGAGGAGGGATCGCTGTCTGTCGCCATGACGACGTCGCGTTCGATGC
>ERZ1292630.2676-Hain-H41-02um-R3-2676-length-16222-cov-6_pt1 | contig 16222 bp, 20 predicted proteins | sample MGYA00564408_ERZ1292630 | MGnify/ENA primary metagenome ERZ1292630 (study PRJEB36523, sample SAMEA6512641) | groundwater metagenome | collected 2019-01-08 | study: AquaDiva: Metagenomics assemblies of 32 groundwater samples | reverse complement strand
AGCGGGTGGCTGTTAACCACTAGGTTGCAGGTTCGAGTCCTGCCCAGGGAGCCAGCAATTTTCCGGAGAGCGTGCCTTCTTCCACGCTCTCCGTTTTTATCTAATTCTTCCCTTAGTCCTCCCCGGGGCGCCTTCATCGGCGCAACCTGATCGCCAGCCGACGAAGATCCCGCCGGAACGACGATCCTTGACATGCTTCGTAGATGTCATTATATTCCTAAATAGGTATTATATGCAGATAGGAGCCTGTCCTTGAAAATCGGGAACGTCGAAGCCGGGCGGCGGCTCGAGCGGTTCCAGGCCGCAAGCCGGAGGGCGGGCGTGAAGCTCACCCACCAGCGCCTCGAGATCTTCCGCGAGATCGCAGGAAGCACGGAGCACCCCGATGCGGAAACTGTCTACCGGGGCGTCCGTGCGCGGGTCCCGACGGTATCCCTCGACACCGTGTACCGGACGCTGTGGCTCCTCGACGGACTCGGGTTGATCACCACCCTCGGCCCGCGCCGGGAGAGCGTCCGTTTCGACCCCAACCTCGTGCACCATCACCATTTCCTCTGCGTGCAGTGCGGGCGGGCCATGGACTTCGAGAGCCCGGATCTGAACGCGCTCTCGATACCCGCCTCCGTGAAGAAATTTGGCAGTGTCCTGGCGACGCACGTCGAAGTCCGAGGGTTATGCGCAGCCTGCGCGAAGGAGACCGCCACCGGAAGGACCAAGGCGAAAGGCCAGCCACGTCGTAAACCATCAAAACCGTGAGAAAAAAGACGAGCCAGAAAAAGAAGCTGACTATCAATGCGGGCGCCCCTGTCGTCGACAACCAGAACACCATGACCGCCGGCCCCTGCGGCCCGGATTACTCGATGTTCAACGAGCCACACAACGAAAGGAGCAAATATCATGAATGAAGATAGCAAGTGCCCGGTCACGGGCAGGGCTCGCAAACACACGGCCGGCGGCGGCACGTCGAACCGGGAGTGGTGGCCCGATCATCTGAACCTGAAGATCCTGCACCAGCACTCGTCCCTGTCCGATCCCATGGGTCATGGCTTCAACTACGCCGAAGAGTTCAAGAGTCTCGACCTGAAAGCCGTGAAGAAGGATCTCCTGGCGCTGATGACCGACTCGCAGGACTGGTGGCCGGCGGACTTTGGGCACTACGGGCCTTTGTTCATCCGGATGGCATGGCACAGCGCCGGCACCTACCGCACCGGCGACGGCCGCGGCGGCGCCGGTGCGGGCCAGCAGCGCTTCGCGCCTCTCAACAGCTGGCCCGACAATGCGAACCTCGACAAGGCGCGCCGGCTGCTTTGGCCGATCAAGCGGAAGTATGGCCGGAAAATATCATGGGCCGACCTCATGATCCTCGCGGGCAATGTCGCCCTGGAATCGATGGGATTCAAGACGTTCGGTTTCGCCGGCGGGCGGGAGGATGTCTGGGAGCCGGAAGAGGATGTCTACTGGGGTTCCGAGACCACTTGGCTGGATGCCAAACGCTACTCCGGTGAGCGGGACCTGGAAAAGCCGCTCGCAGCCGTGCAAATGGGTCTGATTTACGTCAACCCGGAAGGCCCGAACGGCAACCCGGATCCGATCGCGGCGGCCAGGGATATCCGCGAGACTTTCGCTCGCATGGCGATGGACGACGAAGAAACTGTCGCGTTGATTGCCGGCGGCCACACTTTCGGTAAAACCCACGGCGCCGGCCCTGCGTCCCATGTGGGGCCGGAGCCCGAAGCGGCCGGCATCGAGGAGCAAGGCTTGGGCTGGAAGAGCAGCTTCGGCACCGGCAAAGGCGGTGACGCGATCACCAGCGGCCTGGAGGTCATCTGGACCACCACGCCCACGAAGTGGAGTAACAACTTCTTCTGGAACCTGTTTGGCTACGAATGGGAACAGACGAAGAGCCCGGCCGGTGCGCATCAGTGGCAACCGAAGGGTGGCGCAGGCGCCGGCACGGTTCCGGATGCCCATGACCCGGCCAAGCGTCACGCGCCGGCCATGCTGACCACGGACCTCTCCTTGCGGTTCGACCCCGTCTACGAAAAGATCTCAAGGCGCTTCTTTGAGAACCCGGACCAGTTCGCAGACGCATTCGCCCGGGCGTGGTTCAAGCTGACGCATCGCGATATGGGTCCGCGCGCACGATATCTCGGCCCGGAGGTTCCTGCCGAAGAGCTCCTCTGGCAAGACCCCATCCCCGCGGTCGATCACAAGTTGATCGACGAGCAGGACATTGCCTCCCTCAAGGGCAGGATCCTGGCTTCGGGGCTGTCCGTCTCCCGGCTGGTATCGACCGCCTGGGCGTCGGCGTCCACCTTCCGTGGTTCCGACAAGCGCGGCGGTGCGAACGGCGCGCGCATTCGCCTCGCGCCGCAGAGGGATTGGGAAGTCAACCAGCCGGCCGAACTGGCGAAAGTGCTGAAGACTCTCGAAGGTATCCAGAGCTGGTTCAACAGCGAGACCTCCGGCGGCAAGAAGGTCTCGCTTGCCGACCTGATCGTTCTGGCCGGTTGCGCGGGCGTCGAGCAAGCCGCGAAGAATGCCGGTCACGATGTGACGGTTCCCTTCACGCCGGGACGCATGGATGCCTCGCAGGAGCAAACCGATTTGGTCTCCTTCGCCGTGCTCGAACCGATCGTCGACGGCTTCCGCAACTACCTCAAGGGCAAATACACCGTATCGGCCGAGACGTTGCTGGTTGACAAGGCGCAATTGCTGACGCTGACCGCGCCCGAGATGACGGTGCTCGTAGGCGGTATGCGCGTCCTGAATACCAACGTCGGACAGTCCCGGCACGGCGTCTTCACCAGGCGGCCGGAGGCGCTAACCAACGACTTCTTCGTGAACCTGCTCGACATGAGCACGGAGTGGAAGGCGGTCTCGGACGCCAAGGACTTGTTCGAAGGGCGCGATCGCGCAACGGGCGAACTCAAGTGGACCGGCACGCGGGTCGATCTCGTCTTCGGTTCAAACTCCCAGCTCCGGGCCCTGGCGGAAGTCTATGGAAGTTCGGACGCGCACGCGAAGTTTGTCCAGGACTTTGTCGCGGCCTGGACCAAGGTGATGAACCTCGATCGCTTCGACCTTGCATGATCTCAGAGGATAGGCCTTAACGGTCTTGTCCCTGGGCAAGAAGTAAGCCTCGCCCGCCAGACGCAAGGTTGGGCGTGAGAACAGCCGCCGGGGCGTTCGTCCCGGCGGCTTTTTCGTCGGTGCGGAATTCCTGCGAAATTGGGGAGCTCAGAGCGTCAGCGGATCCGGAGGAGCTCGATTCCTCGATGTGTCTTCGATTCCTTGGGCGTTTTCGGTTTGTCACGGTGGAGTGGGACGGCGCTCACCACCTGATCGGTAACCACCCTGCGTATCAGAGTGCTTGTGGCACCGTTTTCGAAGGACCCCTTGGGCCCGAGTGCAATGTCGACCCTCTGTTCGCGGCAGGCCGCCACGGGGGCGCCGTGATGGCGAACCGGGGCGACATGTACGACCCGGAAGTAGACCTCCGGCTCGACCAGCCCCGGGCGGGTTCGCATACTGTTACATTTGGGGAGCCAGATGTTACAGTCTTCGAACCGTCGGGCATTCGGTAACATGTACCAAATCTCGATGGTTTGCCGACTATGAATAAGCACCTTCTTCACGAGCTGGTGGAGAAGGTGCTTTTTTTGCGGGTTGGTCCCGTTCGCCATCTTCTCTTCGAACTCGCTCAAGATCCCTGAGAGCATCTCCTTGTCCACGGGCGGAATCGCAAGCCGGCTCTGCCGGGCGCCCAATTCCCGCCGCTCGACCTCGGTCGCCTTCCGGATGCGCTCCCGGAACACTGCATCAATTAGGCTGCCACCGGGGGGAGCGCAACGACATCATCGCGGCATATCCGTAGCTGGCGAGGAGCCATGGCCATGTTCTGCCGTGGCCGTGCACGCGTGTCCGTCGTCCCTCCGGCGGTTGATGGAACGTCGCCAGTATGACAACATGCTGTCCGCGGGGCTCGCCCCGCGACTTTGCGCCGATGAGGTGCTTCGCAATGCCAACGAAACGCAGTCCCGCCGCCATCCTTGCGGAGTTGCGCGCCATGGGCAGCGAGCGAAACCGAGAGGGCATGGCCCGTTACGGCATCAACGTCGAAAACGCGTACGGTGTCTCCGTCCACGAGCTGCGCAAGGTCGCCAGGCGCCTCGGCATCGACCACGAGCTCGCACTCGCGCTGTGGGCCACGGGCAACCACGAGGCGCGGCTCCTGGCATGCTTCATCGACGACCCGGCGGCCGTGAGCGAGGCTCAACTTGAGGCTTGGGCCGGCGACTTCGACTCTTGGGACATCTGCGATCAGGCGACGACCAGCCTCTTCGACCTGACGAAGCACGCGTGGTCCAAGGCTGCCGAGTGGGCGAAGCGCGACGAGGAGTGGGTCAAGCGCGCCGGCTTCGCGTTGATGGCGGGCCTGTCCGTCCATGACAAGACGGCCGCCGACCAGGCATTCCGGCGACTGCTTCCGCTGATCGAGCACGGTGCGTTCGACCACCGCAACTTCGTCAAAAAGGCGGTCAACTGGGCATTGCGCAACATCGGTAAACGCAACCGGAATCTGAACAAATCCGCCATCGCCTGCGCCGAGAAGATCCGTGCCGCCGCGAACAGGAGCGCCGATGGGGAGCGAGGCGGTGACCCGGGGACGCGCAGCGCCCGCTGGGTCGCCACCGACGCCCTCCGAGAGCTCGTCTCCAATAAGGTTCAGGCGCGCTTCAAGGACAAACGGCGATAGCACAGACCCCCGCGCTTGTCAGACGGTTTTCCGCTTCGGTGGCGCGATCAGGGCTTCCCAGAGGTCCACGACATGGAGCGGATTGAAGATGCGGACGCCTCGGACATTCAACCGTTGCTCGCCGTTATGGAGGACCGCGCCCGCGGTGACGCGTCGGATCCCCATCCCCTGGAATCTCTCCAGTCCCTTGACGAAATCCGCGGAGAACGTCCCGGCGGACTTGATCTCGACCGGCGTCAGCATCCCCTTTTCCCTGATGAGCAGATCGACCTCGTTGCCATGGGAATCGCGGAAAAAGTAGATTTCCGGCCGGATCCCTTTGTTCAAGGCGCTCTTTATGATCTCCGCAACGATGAGGTTCTCGTACAGGTTTCCACGCAAAGGATCGCGGAACGCCTGTTCCTCCGTGTGGATGCCCAGCAGAAAGGCGGCGAGGCCCACATCCGTGAAGTACATCTTGGCAGACTTGATCACGCGCTTTCGGATATTCTCGAAGAACGGAGGCAGCTCGAACACGACGTAGGAGGCTTTCAGCACCGAGAGCCAATTCCGGATGGTCGTGTTCGACACGCCCACGTCGTTCGAGAGCGATGCAAGGTTGGCGACTTGGCCCACCCGACCCGCCAGCAACGTGAGGAATTTCTGGAACTGCGACAGGTCGCGTAGCTGGATCAGCGCCCGCACATCGCGTTCGACATAGGTTTGCAGGTAACCGTTGTAGAACCTGCGCGGTTCGAGACCCTCTTCGTGAAGCCGCGGAAAGAATCCTCTCACGATCAGGTCGAAGGGCCTCCACGCCGACTCGTAATGACGAAGTTCATGGAGGGAGAAGGGCCACAGCGTCAGCATGGCGGTTCGGCCCGCCAGCGACTGGCTGATCGCCTCGTGCAGTTGCGGTTGATGGCTGCCGGTCAGGATAAACCTGCCGCGCCCGCGGCCCTTGTCGACTATTCCCTGGATGTAGGAAAGCAACGCCGGAAGGCGCTGTACCTCGTCCAGGATGCCGCCACCTTCCATCTGACTGAGGAATCCGCGCGGGTCGGCCTCGGCCGCAAGCCGGACATCCGGGTCCTCCAGGGAAAAGTACGGTTTCCCCGGAAAAGTCATCCTGGCCAAGGTGGTCTTGCCCGATTGGCGTGGACCCAGGATGGTTGCCACGGGATATTCCGCGGCGGACAAGATCAGTTCTTTCGAGATGTCCCGAGTTATCATACAGCGATCGTACGCCCAAGTTGTGCAAAACGAAAGTTTTTATTCTGATTTGCACAGCACTCACGACTTCGTCAGTTGCCGTTCATCTCCGAAACAGCAATGTTCGCTCTCTTTTTAGGTGTCAACCGGCATTCAATTTGGCCTCTTTGGGCGAGGTGGACGATCCGGAACCAGGCCTCGGGCTCAACCGTTCCCGGGCGGGTTCGCATACGGGTACACTTGGGGAGCCAGCAAAGTTCCGGAGAGCGTGCCACTGCCGCGCTCTCCGTTTTTATTTGATCCAACCCGTCAGCTTCCGATTCCTCCCGGATTCTTCCTGGGGGGATGGCCGTACTCGTGTGGGGCCGTCATCAGGTTCGAATGGGGGAAATCTTCCAGGCAGGAACCCGATTCAGTTATTGCACCATCGTATAGATAAATTCCTGGAAAGATTAGGACCGTTACAAGGCAATCTGAACGGAATTCTCCGGAATCACGGGGTTTTTTTGGAGACGGGCTGATGGATTGTCGGGGAATTCTACCTACCTCGTTGCAAAGGAGGCAAATCCATGTCCCGAAGGATTCTGTTGCTTCTGCTCACGGTGATGTTTGTTGGGCTTACCAGTTTGCCGGTGTCAGCTCAAAAGACCGGCAGCGAACCGTTCTTGCTCTGGGTGAAACCCAATTTCGGCAGTTGGGACAACCCGCTCCATAGCGAGTTCAGTGTCAACGGGAAAACGGTGAACATCTTCACCTCGGACACCTTCGAGCCGATCGGGCAATACCTGAAAGAGGGGTGGAATACGATCACGATCAAGACGACCCCACAACAGCCGGCAAACAAGAGCAACGGTTTGATCTTCCGTTTGGGGCCAGCGCACAAAACGCCTGGGAAAGATCAATGGATCATGGAGCCGATCATTTGGGAATTCCGCAATGACACGGATTGGAAGTTCGACAATGGCAGGTACTCTCACCCACTAGGACCGGATGTGAAGGAGGTGACACTCTCTTATAAGATTTACTATGCCGGCTTGCAGAATGAAAATCTCAAGCTCAAGGCGGGCGATTTCATTATCAGCGGGAAACCTACCTTTTCCAGTTGGAACTCCCCGATCACCGCAACCGTTTTTGTGAACGGCACCCCCCTGAACAGTTTCCTCCTGGCGAAGCGAGGAATGGTGATTACCCCATTCCTCAAGCAAGGGAAAAACGAAATCAAACTGATATCCAGCCGAGTGAAGCATAGTATCGAAAAAAATGACATCGAGTTCGAGGTTGCCGGCCCGGCCGAGTGGAATGTCGGGAAGGGACAATACCTGCTAAAGCCGATCTTGAAGTTCAAAAGCATGCAGGGATGGACTTTTGATTCGAAAACGGGAATACTCGTCAATCGCGCCAAGCCCGATTCAGAGAGTATCGAGCGCGTGATCCCGTTTTTTTTAAAAGAGGTTCCAAAACGGGGGGGAGGAGAATAACGGCTCTCGAATCGGTCATACTCGGGATCGTGGAAGGGGTGAGCGAGTTTCTCCCCATCTCTTCTACAGGGCACCTGATCCTTGCATCCGCATTGTTGAAGCTCAAGCAGACGGATGCCCACAAGGTGTTCGAGGTCACGATCCAGTCGGGCGCGATATTGGCGGTTGTCTCTCTATATCGCAGACAGCTTGCCTCCCGTTCGGGCCTTCTGCTGAAGCTTGGCGCTGCTTTCCTCCCCACGGGCCTTTTGGGGTATCTTTTTTACAAGACCGTCAAATCGTTCTTCCACCCGTCGATCGTCAGTTACATGCTGATCGCCGGAGGAGCGGCGCTCATCGTGATCGAGAGGTATCTGAAAAACCGCCCCGCTGCAGCAGGGTGTCTTCAGAGTGTTTCTTACAAAAAGGCCTTCACAATAGGCCTTATCCAGAGCATTTCCATGATTCCGGGAGTTTCGCGCGCCGGCGCCACCATCATGGGAGGGCTGCTGGTCGGACTGAACAGGAAGGATGCCACGGAGTTCTCATTCCTCCTTGCAGTGCCCACCATGCTCGCGGCCACCGCCTATGACATTTACAAGAACTTCGGCGTCTTCAGCTTCGGCGATTGGGAAAACATCCTGGCCGGTTTCCTTACCTCCTTCCTCTTTGCCGTCATTGCCGTAAAGGCGCTTCTGAAATTTATCACCAGCCATACGTTCATTCCCTTCGGCATTTACAGGATCGCCGCCGGGATTCTGTTCCTGTTGGTGCTGTAATGGTCTCGGCAAAACGAATATCCATTTTCGGGGAGATTTGCAGGGACGATGCTCCTTAAGGGCAGGTTTATCCAGGTCGGACACTTTTTTCCGGAACAGAAACTAACAACCGCTGCCGATGCTGATGAACGTCGCAGCGAAGTCGGTCGGAAAAAAAGGAAAGGATGAATCGGGAGGACCGGCCCGTTGGCCACCCGCCTCCCACCTGGAAGACTGGCGGAGGTCGTCGCCCTGGCGACCCTATGCATCTTTCTGCCCTCCTTTCTCTTCGTCGCCGTTACCTTTCCGCTCGTCCCCCGGCTGCGAAGCTCGTCGTTGGCCGGCGGGTTTCTGGACGGGATCAACGTGGCCTCGCTGGGCTTGATGGGTGCCGTAACGTGGCACTGGGCCGCGCTTCGCTTACAGACCTGCCGGCCGTCGTGATCGGTCTCGTTTCGGCGCTGTTGCTGATCCGGTTCAAAGTCAATTCCACGTGGCTGGTGCTGGGGGGAGCGACGATCGGTGTGCTGAACATGCTCCTGCGATGAGGTCGGGAGAGGCGAATGGCCGCCGGATACGGTTTACCCCCCCCCGAAATATTTATCTTGACACCCTTGACAATTGGGTGGTACATGTGAACAACCATTTCATTTCAGGGGCTCCACACATTGGGTTCACCGGTCAGGACACACAACGGCGTCGAAGCGAAAAAACCGGAGTTCATCGACGGCGTGAGCGCGCGCGCCGCACGGAAAGCCATGCCGAGCGACCGGATGGTCCGGGCGCTTGCGGAGACCTTCGGAACCTTGAGCGACCCCACCCGCGTGCGGATCATCTCCGCCCTTGCGGGGGAGGAGCTCTGCGTGTTCGACCTGGCCCGCCTGCTGGGCCTTTCCGGCTCCGCGGTCTCGCACCAGTTGCGGCTCCTGCGTGGCCAGCGCCTCGTGAAATACCGCAAGGAAGGCAAGATCGCTTTTTATTCCCTCGACGACGACCATATCCGGAACCTAATGGAAGAGTGCATCAAGCACGTCACCCTGGAGTGATTTTTTTCTTCCATGAATGAAACGTATGCTCATCCTTACGAAATGACACGAATGCTCAGTAATGCCAAAGGAAGGTGGGAGGGACATGTGCATTGCGCTGACAGGGGGGATGGATCGGCTGGAGCGGTGCTACGTCATGGAGGCCGAGCGGGTCGGAATAACCCTGAAAGTGTTCAACGGACCGGAAGCCCGGCGGACCTCAAGGAGTCAACCGATGATGTGGAAGAGGATCCTGTGGACCGTCTTCGTCCTTTCGATCCTTGCCGGCGTATCGTCCGCGGCGCAGGAAGCGCCTCCCCCGGTGAAGCTGGGGCTGGACTCCCTGGTGCGGCCGGAGACGGCGACGAATTTCAGCCTCGGGAGCTTCTTCTTCACGCCGGGGAACGACGAAGGGCGGATCCTGTTCCGCCTCCGGCCCTCGGTCGCCATGACGCCTTCGGAGAATCTCACCGCCCGCGTGGAAGGGCAGTGGTACGCCTTTTACGATGACAAGGATTTTTCGTTCTTCAGCCTGTACCAGGGGTACGTGGGAGGCGTCGTGCCCGGCGTGAAAGGAGTCTCCCTCAAGGCCGGGCGCCAGGAGTTCGTCTACGGCAGCACTTTCCTTCTCGGTGCCGACACGTTCTACGACGGACTGACCTTCGACGCGGCGAAGGCTGTGCTCCATCCGGCGGACAATCTCACGATCGACCTGTTCGGCGGGCGATACGTGAAGAAATGGGCCGGGGGGATCGAAGGAAAGCTCTACGGGGTCTACGCAACCTATACGCCCAAGGAGGCCATTTCGGTCGATCTGTACGGCTTCCGCGATACCGGCGGGGCCGGGGAAACGCACGTGGGCGGGGACCACGAGGTGACCTATTCGGTGGGGACCCGGCTCTCGGGCAACATCGCCGGGAAAAAGGCGGCCTTCGAAGTGGAACCGGTCTACCAGTTCGGCAGGAAGAACCGGGACGGAGCGAGCCACGACCACATCAGCGCCTACGGCGGCCATGTGGACTTGACCCTCGATCCCGCACTGGGGCGGTATCCGGGAAAGGTCTTCCTTGCATACGCGTACGGTTCCGGTGACGGAAACCCGCAGGAGGGCAAGCTCACGGAGTTCCACAATCCCAACAACGACACTTCCCTGATCGGGGACATGAACGTCATCGGGGAACTCAGCGGGATCGTCGTCGGGGATTCGGCGGCAAGCGGACTCCATGTGTTCACGGCCGGCGGAGGGGTCGATCTCACGGAAAATCTGAACGTGTCCCTGGATGGGCACTTCTTCCGTGCCGTCAAGGTCCCGGCCGGGTTCAGCAAGGAGATCGGTATCGAGACGAACCTGATTTTGACCTGCAAGATCAAGGAAAACATTTCCGTGCTGCTCAGCGGAAACCGGTTCTTCACCGGCGGTTTCTTCAAGGACGCCGCCGGGAGCGGCAAGGACATCAATTATGTTTATGCGCAGTTTCAGGCCACGTTCTAAAGGGGGTGGAACGATGTTTCCTCTGGGGCTTCTGGGAAGCGGCGAGAAGGCCGAGGTCGTGGACAAGGTTCCGGTCGGCAGCCACGCTCTCCGGCAGTGCCATTGCGATTCCGCAGGGAAGGGCTGCCGGAAAGGCTCCACCGTCCGTATCGAGGACATGGGGATACGGCCCGGCAAAACGATCGAAATGCTGAGCAACGAGGGGGGCGGAGCCCTCCTGGTCAAAGTCGACGAGGCGAGGATCGCCATGGGACGCACCATGGCGATGAAGATCATGGTGAGGAGGAAGGACGGATGAACCTGGCGATGCTGAAACCGGGCGAAAAGGGGAGGATCGCGAAGATGGGCGCGGTCGGGCCATTGCGAAGAAGGCTCATGGATATGGGTGTCCTGGTCGGCGAGGAGATCACGATGGAGAAGATCGCGCCCCTCGGAGATCCCATCGAGATCACCGTGAAAAACTACAACCTCTCCTTGAGGAAAAAAGAGGCGGAGGGGATTCTGCTGGAGGACCCGAAATGACGGCACCGACCTCCGCCCGTCCGTTCTCCGTCGTGGAGACCGCGGCCATCCGCGTCGCGGTGGCCGGCAATCCCAACTCGGGGAAATCCACTCTGATCAATTCCCTCGCCGGGACGCGGTTGCAGGTGGGAAACTGGCCCGGCGTGACCGTGGAGAAAAAGGAAGCCGTTCTCGAACATAGGGGGCAAAGCATCGCGTTGATCGACCTGCCCGGCACGTACAGTCTCAGCCCCTATACGGAGGAAGAGATCATCGCCAGGGATTTCCTGGTGCACGACCCGCCGGACATCATCGTCGACGTGGTCGACGCGACCAACCTCGAGAGAAACCTTTACCTCACGTTGCAGCTGATCGAGCTGGGGATACCGGTCATCGTGGCCCTGAACATCTACGATGAGGCGGAAAAGAAGGGTTACAAGATCGACGTCAAGGCGATGGAGGCGGCGCTGGGGGTAAAGGTGGTCCCCACCGTGGCCACCCGGAAAACCGGGATGGACGACCTGCTGGAGGCGGTCACCGGGGCGATCGCGAAGGGGTCCCGGAACCTCCCGAGGAGCCAGAGCTACGGCGAAGACATCGAGGCCGCCGTGAAGAAGCTCACGGCCGGGATCGTGGACCGCCATCCCGCCCTTGTCGAAAGGTATCCCCGGAGATGGCTGGCCCTCAAACTGATGGAGGGAGACCGTCACGTCCTGGCGGAGGCGAACCTCCCCGACGTCGATTCCCTGATGAAGGACGCGGTCGGCCATTTACGGGAGGCCCACGGCGAGGACCTGGAGTCTCTCATGGCCGACGCGCGCTATTCCCTTGCCGCGGGCCTGACCCGTGAGGTCCTTCAAAGACCCTCCGTCCGGAAAACGGAAATCACCGAGAAGATCGACCGGGTCGTCCTGAACCGGTTTCTCGGGATCCCCATCTTCCTTGCCGCCATGTGGTTCGTCTTCAAGCTGACCTTCGATCTGTCCGCGCCGTTCGCCGACTGGCTCGACGGCGCGATCAACGGACCGTTGACGAGGTGGATCGAAGCGTCGACGAACCTCCTCCACGGCCCCGAATGGCTCGTTTCCCTGATGACGAAAGGGGTGATCGCCGGGGTCGGCTCGGTCCTCGTGTTCGTGCCGGTCATCTTCGCCATGATGTTCTTCATCACGTTCCTGGAGGGGAGCGGCTACATGGCAAGGGCCGCCTTCGTGATGGACCGGGCCATGCACAGCATGGGGCTGCACGGGAAGTCGTTCATCCCCATGATCCTCGGGTTCGGATGCAACGTGCCGGCCATCTACGCGACCCGGACGCTGGAAAACCCGCGGGACAAGGCGCTGACCGCCCTTCTCATACCGCTCATGTCGTGCGGCGCCAGGTTGCCGGTGTACATCCTCTTCGTCGGCGCTTTCTTCTCCGCGCATTCCGGGACCGTGCTCTGGTCCCTCTATGTCATGGGGATCGTCCTGGCCGTCCTGATGGGCATCCTCTTCAAGAGGACCCTGTTCCGGGGGGATTCGCCCATGTTCATCATGGAGCTTCCCCCGTACCGGATGCCCTCCGGCAGGAGCCTTGCGATCCACACCTGGGAGAAAGGGAAGCACTTCCTGATCAAGGCGGGGACCTATATCCTGGCGGTTTCCGTGCTGGTGTGGTTCCTCCTCAACCTCCCCTGGGGAGTGGAGAACAAGAAGGACTCTTACCTTGGGAAGGTGGGAAGCGCGATCGCCCCGGCGTTCGTGCCGCTGGGGTTCGGGAACTGGGAGGCCTCCTCGTCGCTGATCGCGGGCGTCATCGCGAAGGAGATCGTCGTCGGCACGATGGGGGAGATCTACGTGAAGGAGACGGAGAAGAAACCGGCGGGGCCGGTCCCCACGTTCTCCGAGGACCTCCGGGAGATCGGGACGTCGTTCGCGTCGGCGGGCAAGGAGGCCTTCACGAACGTTTTCTCGACCGTCGGGATCACCAGCCTCAAGGCGGAGGAGAAGGAGGAGGAGGCGACCCTTCGCTCCGTCGTGGCGAAGACGTTTACTCCTCTGAGCGCGTACGCTTTCATGGCATTCGTCCTGCTGTACATGCCGTGCGTGGTGGCCGCCGCGGCCTTCAAGCACGAGTTCGGCACATGGAAATGGTTCGGGGTCGCCTTCGTTTACCAGACGATCCTGGCCTGGAGCGTGGCGCTCCTCATCTACCAGGGGGGAACGATCCTGGGAATCGGAGGGTAGCATGGGTATCGTCGATTTCGTGCTGATCGGATTGATCGTGGGAGGAGCGTTCTATCTCCTTTACAGGTCCCTCTGGAAAAAGAAGGGCTATTGCCACGGGTGCGATTCCTCCGGGAAATGCAAATAACCTTCTGATCCCGGTCAATGCGTCCCGCCGCCGGTTCCACAGCCATCACCGGGATGGTACTATGCGGGTAGACGGCAGCCATGGCGGCATCCTCGGCTACGAGCCGAACAGTAAGGGGCTTTTCGCCAACACCGCCCGGGCCATGGGCGATGCTCCCGGAGGGGGAAAGATCCGCCACATCGGCAACTGCTTGAAGGCCGATCCGGCGTACGTCAAGGGGGTGGAGGACGCGCCGGGTATTCGGCTGAGCGTACTGCCGAAAGGAAAACAGGAAATCGAGTGGAGAAAGCCGCAACTCATTCACCTCAGGAGGAGACGTCGATGAAAGGAAATGAAAAGCTCCTAAAAACGTTGAACTCGCTGTTGTCGGATGAACTCACCGCCATAAACCAGTACATGGTCCATTCGGAAATGTGCGCCAACTGGGGGTACGAGAAACTGCACAAGCACTTTGAAAAACGCTCCATCGATGAGATGAAACACGCCGAAAAACTGATCGGCCGGATCATCTTCCTTGAGGGGACACCGATCGTCAACAAACTCGGACAGATGTCGATTGGAGCGGATGTATCCAAGCAACTCGCCAGCGATCACGCGCTCGAGTTGGGCGCCATCAAAGCGTACAACGACGCCATAAAGCTCGCCGGAGAGGCCAGCGACTTCGCCACCCGGGAGATCCTGGAGCATATTCTCCAGGATGAGGACGCGCATATCGACGGCATCGAGGAACTGCTGGACCAGATAGGACACATGACGCTTCCTATCTTTCTCTCCACCCAGGTCGGCGCCTGATACTGTTACACTTCGGGAGCCTCGGCCTTCCAAATCCGGACATCCTGCTTGGGTGTCCGGATCTTTTTTCCCGCCGGGAACCCCATCAGTTCTCTGTAGAATCTTAACTATATAAACGAGTTACCCGTCAATCTCATGTGGCATATACATCGGAACGAGCCGGTCCCCCAAGGACTAAGCAAGGCGGGCCTGCCGTAAGAATTAGAATCACCGCCCGATCGTCGCGCCTTCGATCTCGAGCATCTTCGCTTTCGTCTCCACTCCTCCGTGAGCGGAAAATCCCCCTGCTTTATTGCCGCTCGAAAGGACCCGGTGACAGGGGATGATGAGAGGGATCGGATTCCTTCCCAGGGCCTGCCCGACCGCCCGGGAAGCAGTGGGCCGGTTCATGGCCGACGCAAGCTCGCCGTAGGTACTGGTCCGTCCCGCCGGGATTTTTCGGACCGCTTCGTACACCTGTCGCGCAAAGGGGCCCGCGCTATCCAGGTCGACGACGATGCCCAGAAAGTCCTGCACATCCCCGCGCAAATGCTTCTGGACTTTCTTGATGATCCAGGCAATGCGGGGCGGAGGCACGCGCGTTTTGCGACCTCCGGACCTCCCTGCGATTCTCGTGTCGGTCAAGCTCCTTGTCGCTTCGGGAAGCTGAAGGATCGTCACCCCCGACGGGATGCGGGAAGTCTCCTTCTCTTTCCAGGCGATCCCGCAGGCGCCCAGTGGGGTATCGAAGAGACAGTATGCGGTTTGTGTCATTAAAATTGCTCCTTTCCCGCTCGACTGCGCGCGTGCTTCCGATTCAGCCGGCCCGTCCTGAGGAAGTATCGCGTTCCGGTATCTTTATTATGACATCCCACGATCGCTCGGCGAGCGCGGTGTTGCAGTTTTCGAAGATCCCCTTGAGCCAGAGGGAGATCTCAACCGCCTGTTCCCGGTAGACGGCCATGGGGCCGTCGTTCCGGCTCTCCAGGGCGATGTGGACGATACGGAACCAGATCTCGGGCTCCGGGGCGCTCCCACGGCGGTTAGTAGAGCGGCACATTCGGGGAGCCAAATGTCCCGGTGTACTAACCGAGGCCCGGTTCGGTAACCCGTACCAGATCTCGACAGTACGCCGAACATTTGCCGGTACCGGGAATTTCCGGGAGCTGAAGCTGCGGCCACCATTGGTCGAATACGCGATCTGCCGGTACTGGATGATGACACCCGACTGGCCACCGGCCATGGCGTAGCGCGCGTGCTCGCCCCCGAACGGGGTAACGATGCCGTTCCAGGCCTCTCCGTCGTCGGTGGTCATCAGTGTCTTGCCCGCGTACATCGTGACCAGGCCAGTGTTCTCATTCCAGAAGAATGCCTGCCTGCCGCTGTCTTCCATGTTTTCGGGAGCGGATCGGGATGCAAAAGGGGAAGGACTTCGCCGCGGACTTCGGCAACGCCAATCCCCAAAAACCGCCACTTCAGGGCACCGAAGATGCCATTATCGAAGGAGCCTTTGGCCGGAGAGGGTGATCTCGACGGTCTGTTCGCGGTAGTACGCCACCGTGGCGCCGTTGTGAGCATTGTGGGATTCATGGACGATATTGCTAACCATTACTGTATTTTCGGGGTGAGAGGCAATCAATGAGGATTTTCCGTCTCATGCCATTCATGATCGACAGGGAAGGTGGTACGATGACTCTCGGTTGCTCCGATGAGTCCAATATCCGCCTGGAAAGGAGAGGAGCGATGGACAGCGTTTACAAAGTAATCGATGTCGTGGGGACGAGCAAGACTTCGTGGGAGGAAGCCGCGAAAAACGCGGTGGAGACCGCCGGGAAGTCCCTCGAGGACCTGAGAGTCGCGGAAGTCGTCAAATTGGATCTGGCGATCGAAAAGGGGAAGGTCGTCGCCTACCG
>ERZ1292630.2675-Hain-H41-02um-R3-2675-length-16228-cov-7_pt1 | contig 16228 bp, 4 predicted proteins | sample MGYA00564408_ERZ1292630 | MGnify/ENA primary metagenome ERZ1292630 (study PRJEB36523, sample SAMEA6512641) | groundwater metagenome | collected 2019-01-08 | study: AquaDiva: Metagenomics assemblies of 32 groundwater samples | reverse complement strand
GGCCGAGGGCGACAGCGGTTCGGACGAGCCCAAGAAGGAGGAGCTGTAAGGCTCCTGACGGTCCCCTCTCCGTGCGCACCATTTCCAATTGACTTGATGATATGTGCGTACCTATTTTTATTTTATTTTCGTGTATGTTTGGTCGCCTCGCGCGTTGCGCTGCGGCGTTTGCCTTCGGGGTGGCAGCGATGTCGCCGAGCATCCGAACGCTTTGATCAATTTCTGTGCGACATCGGAATTTATCCAAGAAGCAGATACTGGCTCCTTCCGTTGTCTGAACGTTTCCGCACGGTACTTGGTATTTGGAGTCCTGTGTGTGCCATCAAATGTGTGTCTCACAGAATTTTCTTCTCTGCATTATTTGTCATCGACAAATTCGGCCGAGTTTCGTGGTGCTTATCGACTGATCTTTTCCCACAATGTCGATTTCGGTCACTGATCCGTTCGCGATCGACTTGACCCCGCGGTTCGCCATCCGGCAACCTGTGCTTCCCCGCAGCATTTCGCAGGTTCACTACAACGTCCTCGACGATTCTGCCGCACACCGCCTTTCCGTGCTGCCATGTCAACGGGTAGTCGGCCGGGACAAAACGTTCGGTTTGAACGACCCACATTTTGGCGTCTGTTCGAGACAAGAAGTGTGCGCGACGTGCGGCGAAAAGGCCGAAGACTGTGTGGGTCATCCCGGCAACATCGACCTGCCCTTACCCGTCTTCCATTTGGGCTTCTTCTCCGCCACGCTGCGCGTGCTCCGGTCCATTTGCAAGTCTTGTGCCCGTTTGCTGTTAACCGATGAGGAACTGAATAAGTACCGGAAAAAATTTATCTGCCCGGATAATCCTCTCGATCCCACTCAGCATACGGCCCTGGTGAAAACCGTGCAGTTGCTGGCGGCTAAGTGCCGGACCTGCCCACGTTGTGGGGCCATCAACGGCGCCGTTCGTCGCGTGAAGCCCATGAGGCTTCTGCATGAAAAGTATGCTCCCGGCTTAGCCCGTCGAGCGGTCGGCACGGATAGTTCGGTGGATGCCCTTTTCGAATCTATCTCGCAAGCTGTACGTTTGAATCCCGATGTCGCGGGCGCTCGAAACTACGCGGTGGACGTCCTGGATCCACTCAAAGTCAAGCAGCTGTTTGCGCGAATCCTCCCCGAGGAGGTGCTGTTTCTCGGCATGGCGCTCGGCACGCAACCATCTTCGTTGATCATTTCGACTTTAGTGGTGCCCCCTGTTTGCGCGCGTCCAAGTGGACCCGATTCGAACGGCTACGGTGTGCGCGAGGACGACCTCACTGGATTGTACAGCGACATTCTGCTGCAGTGCGATTTACTCCGATCCGACCAGCAAGCCTTGATGCTCAGCAACTCGGAACCGGTGCGCATGGTCGAAAATTGGGAACGTTTGCAGGAACGCGTCGCTCGCTTGCTCGACAGCGCGATGCCCGGGTTCCCCGCCACATCGAAAGGGTTGCTCGTCAAGAGCTACGCGCAGCGTGTGAAGGGCAAACACGGACGTTTCCGTGGTAATCTCAGCGGCAAGCGAGTGAACTTCAGCGGCCGTAGCGTGATCAGCCCGGATCCGAACTTGGAGATCGACGAGATTGCGGTGCCGATTCGGATCGCGAAAAAAATGACGTATCCGCAGCGGGTGTTCGCCCAGAATTTGTCGGAGATGAAGAAACTAGTGCTTAACGGTCCTGACAAGCACCCCGGCGCGTGCTTTGTCATTTTCAAAGACGGCACGAAACGAAACCTGCAATTCGATCGCGAGGGCGTCGCCGCAAAACTGACGACCGGCGATGTGGTGGAGCGGCACATGCTAACGGGCGATTTCATCATCTTCAACCGACAGCCGTCGCTGCATCGCATTTCCATGATGTGTCACCGAGCGCGCGTGTTGCCGTACCGCACGTTGCGTTTCAACGAATGCTGCTGCACCCCTTATAACGCCGATTTTGATGGGGATGAAATGAACTTGCACTTAGTGCAAACGGAGGAGGCAAGGGCGGAGATCAGCACGCTGCTCATCACCACGAAGAATATCATCACTGCCCGAAATGGCGAGCCGATTATTGCTTGCACGCAGGACTTCTTGACCGCTGCCTATGTCATTTCTGGAAAGGATACGCTTTTCACGAAGGATCAGTTCGTTCAAGTCGTGACGGACGGACTTCGACACACCCCATTCGACCTCCCGCCGCCGAGCATCTTCAAGCCCGTGGCCATGTGGACGGGGAAGCAAGTATTCGACGTGTTGATCCGGCCCACGAGAGTTGAGGTACCTCGCGAGGAAGCCGATGCAGCAGGAGGTGGAGAACGACGCTCAAGTAATACCAATATTCTCGATGCGACACTGGCGTTCGAATCGACGACCAAGTTCTACACCAAGGGCACAAAGTCGAACTGCCCGGCGGAGGGTTATGTCGTGTTCTTGGAAGGCGAGCTCCTGTGCGGCCGGTTGGACAAGAAGCTGCTCGGCGGAGGCGCCAAGGACGGCCTCTTCGCCCAACTCGTGAGCAAGACTGGTGGGGAGTACGCGGGCCTCGTCATGGGTCGGATCGCCCGCACCATGTCGCGCTGGTTCATGAATTTAGGCTTCAGCCTTGGACTTGGTGATGTCACCCCTCCCTTGGTGCTCACCCAGCGAAAGGCTGACATTCTCCGGCAAGCCTTTGAAAAGACCCAGTGGCTGATCACGAGTGCGCGTGATGGGACCATGCAACCGGCACCGGGTCTCACCGTGGCGCAAACACTGGAAGCGAGGATGAATAAAGTTCTTTCCGAGGTTCGTGACGACTGCGGCAACACCGCCGTGGCCGTTCTACCCTCGCACAATGTCCCATTGGTGATGGCACTGTCCGGTGGCAAAGGCTCGACGCTCAACATCGCGCAGATGATGGCCCTCGTGGGACAGCAGACCGTCAATGGGAAACGCATCCGTGATGGCTTCATTCAACGATCGTTGCCGCACTATGGCCGTAAGACGGTCAATCCGACGGCCAGGGGGTTCGTGGCGGAGAGCTTTTACGACGGGCTGCATCCCACGGAATTTTTCTTTCACACGATGGCGGGCCGCGAAGGGCTGATCGACACCGCTGTGAAGACGGCGGAAACCGGTTACATTTACCGGCGTTTGATGAAAGCAATGGAGGACTTGAGCGTGCAATACGACTACACGGTTCGGAACTCCAAGATGGACATTGTGCAGTTCGATTTTGGCGAAGACCGACTGGATCCCGTCTTGCTGGAGGGGGCCAATTACCGCCCCGTTGCGTTTCCGTCCTTGTGGCTGCACTGGCTGTCAGTCATGTCACACCATCGCCAAGGCGCAGGTGGACCCGCGGATGATGACGTTATCATGAGCCTCGACGATGCGATGGCGTTATCAGCGGCTGAGGTGACCGCGGCTGCCGGTGGGCGAGGAGCCGTTAGCCGGAGGGCCCCTTTGGCCGCTGGGGCCGCAGCACCGCGAATGTCGCCTAAGTTCCAAGAAGAACTGCTGGCGTTTATCAAATCAAGATTGCTGATGATGAAAAGCACGGAGGCCATGATTCATGTTCACGAGCCAAAAATTCAGGGTCTCGTGAATGCGGCCTCGTCGTCAACTTGCTCGCCACTCATTCGCACACTTGCGGCGCAGTGGCAGAGTTGGAAATTGTCCCTGCTGCGCTGCTTCACGCCACGCTTTTTGACCGCATTCATCGGCGACTGTTGCCGGAAGTATGTGACAAAAATTTGCGAGCCAGCGACCGCTTGCGGCGCCATCGCCGCCCAGTCGGTCGGTGAGCCATCCACGCAAATGACGCTGAAGACGTTTCACTTCGCCGGTATCGCGAGCATGTCGATCACACAAGGCGTGCCTCGACTCGTGGAGATTATCAACGCCAACAAGAACATCTCGACACCGGTCGTGACCGTCCCTCTGTTGGACCCACCATCGGGATCCAAGTCGATGACGGCGGCGTTGCTCGTCAAAGGTCAAATGGAGCGCACCACGTTACGGGAAGTCACGAAATCGGTCGCGGAAGTTGTGACGCCGACCAGTGCCTATCTTGAGTTCACGTTGAACAGGCAACTCATTGACGAGTTGAAGTTAGAACTGTCGGCGTCGATGGCGCGTGAACGCATCCTTGCGTTCGTCAATCGTCCCATGTGCCCGTTGCGGCTACTCACGGCGAAGCACATCACGGCGTCGGATCCGGATACGATCATTGTTTTCCCATACGCCACCACGCAAGGCCAGACTTTGTTCAACATGAAGAATTTACTGCTTGCCATCCCCGAGATTCCCGTCGCGGGCTTGTCGACCATCTCCCGCGTGATCATCTCGACTCAGCCGGATGGACGTCGTGAGTTGCTGGCCGAAGGGGCGGACTTCAAGAGCGTCTGCGCGCTTGCTGGCGTGGACGGCCTTCGCGCCCGTTGCAACCACGTCGCCGTCATCGAACAGGCGCTCGGCATCGAGGCGGCCCGCAACCTCATCGTCAATGAAATCCAAGGCATTATGAACAGCTACTCCCTCTCGATTGACACGCGGCACGTCTATCTTCTCGCGGACGTCATGACCCACCGCGGGGCGGTCTTGGGCATCACGAGGTACGGCATTCAGAAGATGAACTCCGGGGTGCTGACCATGGCGAGTTTTGAAAGGACGACGGATCACTTGTACAACGCCGCCTTGAGCCAACGAGCGGATACGCATTTGTCGGTGTCGGAGAGCGTCATCGTTGGCACCCCGGTGCCGCTCGGAACGGGTAGTTTCGATCTCCTCTATGGCTCGCCGCCGCCGGATATCGTTGTCGGTCGTGGTGCTTCCTCTGCAACGGCGGCGAGGGCAAGGTCGACGTTCAAATCCATCGCGGAGCGCTTCTTCACCACCAATCAGTCGTATGGAGTGGGATCCGCAGATTGCTGAACGGCAATATTTTTGTTTTCGGGTCGCATCTTCACGGTCGCATTCAGGGGCACCGCGTCGAGGGGAAAGGTTTTTGCTGCTGTGTGAACCAATTTTTTTTCTTGTCACTTGGGTCAAAAACAGTCGGTTCTCGTGAACGCTTGTCTATAGGGTGGTTTTGGACGCTAGAAACCGGTGGGATTGTTGGTTGCTGAGCTCGTACGAACACCGCGACCGTTTTCCCCCTTCTTCACCTTTCCCGTAGCTCGTTGAATTCCCCCTGTTCAGAACATGACGACGGTCGCCGAGCACAGTGCTCCTCGTGTCGCGCTCCCAAAGCCGTCGTCGCCGACGGATGTTCCTCCAACATCGTCATCGACGGGAGCCGCGCTTGCCACGTCGTCCGCGGCTCCCCGAAACATCGCGGTGTCTCGCAAGGTGTCGAAGTTGCTGGAGGTGACGCTGAACGATCAACTGCGCCAGGCGATTCGGCACTTGGACGATCGAATTAGCAGCCAGAGTCATACGGCAGTTCCTGGCAGTCCTCTATTATTGTCGGGGAATGTGTTGAAATCTGTCTCCTCGCCAACTCGGGCTGCCTCACCAGCCGATCATCATCCGACAGTGATCAGCAACGCCTCGTCCGCAGCGGTCGCTCCCTCCGTCGACCGCAAGGCCGTGAAGGCCGACATCGACGGCAGCGTCCTGCGGCTGCACCAACAGTATCTCACTCGGTTCGAATCGGTCTATCAACATTTCACGCGTGTAGTCGAAAGCGTCGCAGAATTGGACAAGGAGTGCAATGCCGCTCAGGACCTCCTCCGCAGTCGCAGCGCCGCGAGCCACGAATTGCTGACCCGCGTGGATGCGTTGCACACCGAGCTCCAAGAAGTCAACGAGCGGGAGGCGCGCGTCGAGGCGTTGCTCGAGCAGTTTCAACTGACGGCGGCGGAGCGAGACGCTCTCCGGGGCGACGTCACGGTTAAATTTCTCGCCGCGTTGGCGAAAGTGCGACACGTTCACGAAGCGTGCAAGCGTCTCGTGTCCGTTGAGCATCAGCACGCCGCCGTGGAAATCATGGAGCACATGTTCTTACTTCACTTGTCGTCCTGCGACAAGATCGCGAAGTACATTTCCAACGCGGCCCCGGACATGCTAGCGGGTGACACCATCGAGCCGCAGTCGCTGTGCATTCAGGCTCTGATGGCGCTTCAGGAACACCCTAGCCACTGGATGCGGGCGCTGTTGGAGATCAGTCGCGTGCGGAAAGCGTCCATGGTGCGACGTTTCTTCGACGCGATGGCCAAGGGCAGTTCGACGTCCGTCACTTCTGCAGGAAAGCTCGTGGGCGGCACATCCACAGGTGGATCGACAAGCAGCGGCTCGGGAGGCCAGCACGGCCGCCCGCTGGAAGCATACGCCCATGATGCCGTGCGATTCACCGGTGATGTCTGCGCCTGGGTGCATCAATGTGTCGCCGAGGAGAACGACGCGGCCGCGCTATTCTTTACACCGAAATCACCACCCGAGTTCACGCGCGCTCACTACCTGGATGCCGTGGTGGACGGCGTGGCGAAGCACGTGCGACAGCGACTCGAGTCCGCCATTTCATCGGCAGTGCTTCCGAATCCAAATTCGGGAGCGGACGGCGATGCCGCCGGCGGGAGTGGCACACTCTCCGACGGAACGACGGGTGGACTCGGTTCACTGCGGCGCGCCGCCGGCGGGGGCGTGGGTCCGTCTGTCGCCGGTCCGACAAGTGCGTCCGCCCTACTCGTCTTATTCCGACTGGACAGTCTGTTGAGCTTCTACACCGACATGTTGAAAGCGCTGCTCGGCGATAGCAACCCCATGACGTCCTCCCTCCGCGAATTGCGCCTAGATGTGATGCAGGCGTTTTTCAACGGCCTCCAACGCACGGGCACGCAGCTGCAGCACGGCGTGCAGCTCGACGCCTTGCCCTCGGACTTGTCCGTACCACCTGCCGTTCACGCCGTCCTTCGCCTGCTCAGGTCACTGTTGGAAAGCATGAACACCTCGCTGGTGCCACACGCTCGCCGCGAGGCGGAATTCGCGCCGGTTCTAAGTGCCTTGGTGGATCCCATTTTGAGTTTGTCACAGGCGGCCGCGTTTGATGTGTCCGATCCCGTGACGGCTCGCTTCGTGCTGCAACTAAACATGCTCAGCCTGCTCGTGATTCTTCTAGTTCCATTCGACTTCGCCGCACAGAGGCAAGAGAAACTCGCGGCGCAACTAGAAGCCATCGCCGTCGCCTACGTCAAGCGAGTTGGGGATGCCACGATCGCGAAAGTTGGCTTGACGCGTCGATTGCAAGACGTCGTTGCCTCGGTTGCTGCCGCTGCAGCCACAGAAGGGTCACAGCGGGCGACGGTGGGCGACGGCTCCACCGACCTTCCTACTTCCCAATCGTCGGATAGCTCCTCGAACGGCGTCGTCGACCTTTCGGAGTTGCGCGACGGTATGCAGGGCTTCTTTAGTTACATTTACAGCACAGGGTCGCTGAACCTTCCGCTCTTGGAACAAATCCAGAATCCCAAAGTGAAGGACCGCTGCCGCCGAGATGTCACAGACCGTGTATGCGACGCTTACGCGGCGCTTTACGAGGCGACGGAACGGGTCATGGGCCCGCGCGTAAAAGAGGCACTGCATCACACCCCATCGGAATTGCGACTGCTACTCGACGTTCAGAAAGTCGAGGACGAGGGGCGAAACACTCCGTGACGAATCATAGCCACAGGTCTTGTCGCTGCTTTGAAACATGGCGGCCCTGGCGGATTCATTCGCACTGACCAACAGCCCCAGGTTGCGCAGGTCCCGGTTGTGATCGTTCGCAAACGTTGAATGGGAGACTTTCTTGAATGTGGGAGGTTACGTTTTGTTTCTGCGTGGTGTCCGGGCAATTGCGAATGTTTGCCGTTATGATGTTGTTCATTTGTCGCTTCTCTTGATCTTGAGCATCTTCAGGAGTTTATCCAGAAGGATCACCTCGACTTTCCCAGTCAAGTCAGTCTTCCTAGACATGAGTGTGGTAGCCGTCGACATTCCGACGCCGCCGCTGCGACCGGCACCTAGGCATCCTCTGCAAGACGCGCTGGAGATGACTACTCGCTGGCTGTCAGCGGCCAGGGGTGAAGCCGCTGGTAGCTCGACTACTGGCGACAATCGCATTCCCGCGTCGCATTTGCGTGCGGACGGCCGCATCTCGCCTTCTATGCTTCCCAACGGCGAGCTGAAGGCGGCTCATGGATTTGTCTGCGTTTCTGCAGCAGATGTCGAAAATCTAGTCGCGCTTCTAGACGAAGCCGCTGTCTTGGCTGCTAGGAACCAGCACGCGGCCTCCGTGGCGCCTCCACGCAGCACGTCTCGCCACGGCCGATTGCTGGCCAGCGATGACCCCTTCGCAGGCAACAACGCGGCGAGTTTGGATTTGGATGGCGGCAGCAGTGACACGGCAGTCGACGACTGGCTTGCGACGACCTTCTCGAACCGAAATCCTCGGTCGCGCGCCGGGACCGCCGGCAGTGTTCACTTGACCGCTGATGCGACGTCGTCGGCAGGTGCCCACACCGGGATGAGGTCACCGCAGGGCAACTCGCTCGTCGCAGGCGTCGCCAGTCCGACAAACCGTGGCCGCCGTCTTACGTTCGCCGGTTCTGTGACGCCGCAGGATCGTGCCCTATCGGGGGGCCCTTCCATCAGCAGCAGTCAAGCGCTGCCGCGACTGACGTCGACGGGCACTTCCATCCGAACGATCAGCTCCTCCACCCCTGCGGGTTCGCGACGAAACTCGCTGGAGTCGTTGCCGGCGTCGCTGAGGATCGACCGACAGACATCACAGGCAGCTGTGAATTCGGCGGCGTTGCGCTCGGCCGCGTCCGGCTTGGAAGTGACGGTAGCGCCGAGCATGGGAGATGAGGGGGGTGCGCGCCCACAGACAACAATCGTCGCCGCGGCACTCCCGTCGGTCGCTTCAGCGGAACTACAAGCTGGAGCGGAAGGGAGAAGTCGTCCAGAGGCCGGCGCTCCGCGTCGATCCCGAGGCGAGGTGACCATCTCGGTGATCATTCCTGCTGACGATGCCAAGGTGGTTGCCTCCGAAGTCGCCGAGGCCTCGGCTGCCGCTGAACCTGGCAATCACCACGAAGCGGCAACCTCGAGCTCGTTTCCCGATAGTAGTAGCCCGATGATGCCCGCCGCGAGCGGAATCAGTTACAAGCGCACCCGCCTCGACGCCGCCTTCGGTTTCGCGTCGGAAAGCGAACGACAGGCCGCCTTGCGGCTGCATAATGTGCCCTGCTTAGACATCGATGATCCCGAGTTCGATATTTTCGCCGCGGTCGATCGATTTGGCTACGCAGACAGTTTCGTCTACGTCGTCCTCAACGTATTCTTGTCCTACCAATTCGTCGACAATCTACAACTGCATCCTGCGGCGCTTCACGACTTTCTTCGTGATTGCTGCTCACTCTACTTTGAAGAAAATCCGTATCACAACGCCACGCACGCCGCGGACGTTGTGCAAACCATTCACCAGTTCATGTTGCAGGAAACCGTGGTCGACAATTTCGACGCGGTGGAATTGTTCGCCATGTTTTTTAGCGCGACGATTCATGACGTCGGTCATCTGGGTGTGTCGAACGCGTTTTTAACGAGAATTGGCCATCCCGTGGCCCGGGTGTTTCACAACTCGCCGTTGGAGTCGCTTCATTTGCTGATCGGCTACGCGTTGGCACTGCGAACGAAGGAGGGTGGCAGCAGCACGACCACGTCGCCTAAAGGGCAAGCGACGACCGTGGCGGCAACAGGCGCCGAACCGAAGCGCACCACGGCGTACGGCTTCCTGTCCTGCTTAAATGACGATCAACTCGAACAGTTCGTCACGCTTGTGACCCACATCGTCACGGGCACCGATATGCGTTGGCATGAGGACACGATGAAAACCATGGGCGACGTAGTCGGCGACGGCCAAATTGACGACTCGGAGATGAAATCCGTCATGCGGGCCGTCGTCCACGCGGCCGATATCTCCAACCCCATGAAGCCATGGAAAGTGTATCGCAAGTGGATCACGCGCGTGATGGGGGAGTTCTGGCAGCAAGGTGACGAGGAGCGACGGCGGGGCTTCGTCGTCCCGATGATGAATGACCGTCATACAGCGGATATCGCCAAGGCCCAAATGGGATTCATTCAATACATTGTCAAGCCCCTTGCCGAAGCCCTGTCCTTGTTGATCCCGGCACGATGGTCCTTGACGCTCACCGTGAACATGGGCCACCTGAAGTTCGACGGATGGAATACGTCGGACACTACTTTTGTCTCCGTCGATGATGGAAAAGTGACCGCGAGGTCGGCGACCGCGTGGAGGGATCGTTGGGGCCTCGTCGTGGACGGCGTAACGCGCATCTGTCGGGGTCAGGATTGGGTATCGTCCCGAGACGCTCCGGCGATGACCCCAATGAGTACACGTGACGACGAAGGTTTATCGCTGGGCTTCGGCGTACCAGCGGCCCTCATCAACAAGGTGGCAAAGGGACCCAGTGGCGACCCTCAAGCGGCCGCGGCTCTCGACGACGAGCACGTTGCTGCCTCGCCGGTTGCTCCGGAAGTATGCAGCCGGGGTGTCATTCATCAACAACAGAAGGCCCCACCCCAAACCGCGCCGACGAAACCCCTCGTTCCGATTGACGGACGATTATCGAACACCAACAGTGCGAATGAAGCCAGCCTTCTGTTTCAACAATTTTCCGCGGCGGTGGCGACCACCGTGCATCACACCGCCGTCTTGCAGTATTCGTTGGCCAACGGCACACTGTCGAAGCTCGACCTGGGAGAGGCTCATCAGCGTGTGGTGGTGGCCATGGCCGCCGCAGCGGAGGGCATCGACGAAATCGCGGCCGCACGCGAAGGGGCCATTGCATCATCCCCGTGCGGCTGTGACAAGGCGCCGACGACGTACCCCCTCGCGAACAACAACGCCCGCAACGGAGGCTCGGCCGACGCATCAACGGCGCCGTCGCCGACTTCGGTGGATGCCCCTAGTGCAACCTCGTCGGTGTCCACGTCGGTTGGAACGGCCACCATCGCGTTTTCGTCTCACAGAACGCACCCGTCGTCAAGGCCGTTTGACTTCGACACTGCAGCGCTTGTCGGTCGCAAGGCAGCGTTGGCGGTCAAGCGCCGTCAGACCGCAACACATCCGAGATCGTCGTCGTCCATCTCTCGCCTACTGCTTCTGCAAAGTCTGAATGTTTCCGGCGCGGATGCGTGCGTGCCGGAGGAAACGGGTCCTCACATGGCTCGACGTGCCCTAGACATTCACGCGGCGCTGTGGCAAGTGATTCGCGGCCTATTCCAACCATCCTCATCCCGTGACACGTCACCATGATGAAGATGGACGAGGGCATGAGCGTGGGTCGAGAACCGATCCCCATCTGCGCTCCGCCTCTGAGCTCCGATATCGCGCGACAACAAAGGGGAACACGCACTTTACCGCCACGGCAACCGATCGATCGTACCGTGGTGGTTAGTTCCTTTGTGTCCCGACCTTTTGCTGTCGGTTTCCTCGCACCGTTCTTTTCCCCAGTTATGAGTGTGACACTCCTTCTCTCTCCGCGCAGCTACGCCGTTGTTACCCGGTTCCTGCATCGCGGCTCTGTTCATTCGTCGCCCTCTGTTGTGTACCCATTCCGCTCTCCACGTCGTTCCTCGTCGCTGCATTGGTGTAAGTCGAATGCTATTTGCAGCGCATTGTTGAGTGTGTTTTGGCCCAAAACTTTTGGGAGGCTAACTCACTTAAAGCTCGCTTTTTCATTTATCACGACCTATCAAACTCAACAGTCATCATCATCCCTTCGACGAAGAATGAGTCTCCAAACCTCGTCGTCCAGTTCATCGTCGTCTCAATCGGGTGGCCACCATCACATCCATACGATCGATGCGACGACCACCCCGCCCCGTGGTGCCCAACCCCCATCGAGCGTTACTGTCCCTGGAGGAACTGCAGGAGGAGGACGACGCAATCCTCTATCCCGTGTTGAGGCGACGACCCCTCCTTGCAACACCTCGCCCATGACGTCGACGACGATGACGCAGCCTACCGGCGGCGACGAACCGACGCAGAAGAAGAAGTCGCCATCAGGTCGCCGCCTGTCCGCATCGTCCTCCCCGGTGAATGATGGCGGCGAGGTTCCTTCGGGAGCCGCGTCGGACCATGCGGCCAAAGACCCCTCCTCCTATGGCCCAACAAGGAAGGGCAGGGGGACGGCCGATGGCTCGGCCGAGTCGTCCGCCACGACTTCTCTGCCCGCGTCGACGAGCGCTTCTTCACCGCCTCGATCCCTTCAACCTCAATTTCTTCCCCATTCCCGAACTGGCGTGCCCCCGCTCGCCATCGACATCGCCTCCGCGAGTCAACACGTCGCCGTGTTACCGTCGACGACGACGCCTTGCCCGCCCACACATCGAGGCACGGTGGTCCGGGAAGGGGGGCCCTCCTCTGCATCGATGGAGGTGGCCGCGGAATCCTCCTCCATGGTGGCCTCTGTGCCCCTCACACACAGTGGCCGACTGCACAAGGCGCATTCCTCGCACGGCAGCGGCTTCCAGGTCGCCGGAGGCACACCGGCAGGGCTTCACTACGGCTCGTCGTCCGCGTCGTTTGAGGGCGCCCATCCCTCATCGGTGTCGCTCATGATGCCGATGACGCCTCTTGGATTGGGAGGATCACAGAATACCGCCGCCGCAGCAGCCGCTGGATCTGCAGGCGCTGTCGCTGGCATTCCTTGGGCACCGCAGGTCGCAGCATCCCCCACGCGATCCGATCACAGTGAGAGCTCCAATTCAGAACAGTCCCCAGCGCAGCTCAACGGCGGATCGCCATCGCGGGTCAGGCTGCTCCCTCGCGACGATCCTCGACGTGGTCTTGCCAAAGTGCTTGCTGCCACCACTACAGTTGTGGTAGATGTGCGGCGGCGCCATCCGGCCGCAGGGTCGCAGCCACCCGTGGGCCGCTCGCTCTGGGGCAACACGGTCCTGCAAGATCGCCACGACGACAGCGCGGCTGCACCACCCACTGCCCAAGACGTCAGCGACGACGCCGATGAGATGGAGCGGGATGAAGACCGCGACGACGTGTACCGGACCACCGCAAGCGAAGGCCGCCGGGAGAGAGTAAAGGGTGATGCGGCCACGACGGCGGCCATCGGTTTACCACCTCGGACCAGCAACGATGGTAGCGACGACACGACGGCGGTGTTCGACCTTGGTGACGGCTACGTGCTGGTGCGGCGACCCATGAGGCACGACCGAGCGAGGAAGATCAAGGCCATTCGCATCTTGAACATCTTGGTCGCCTTGCTCGCCGCGGCTGCCTATATGTTCTTTGATACGTTCTACGACATTTTCACAAATCAATTGACATCACCAGATAGGGTTGGGTCCTACAAAATCTTGGCAACCTGGACGCCGGCCGGCCCCCCTGTCACGCGGTCCATGGTCACGTACACCACGTCTCACATGAACATCGGCCTTACCGACGCATTGCCGTCTGGCGTGGTCGTCCCTGCTAGCCCTGTGCTCGCCGCACTGGAGCCTCGAGGTCCACCTTCGCTTGCCTTTGTGACCGGAAGCCCGGTGTGGGTGAACGCCGCGACCGGGACGGCCCGCTCCGGCCGCCGATCCGCCGTCTTGGCGTTCGCCGCCTGTGCCGCATCCTCGATTCCATCCCGGCAGCTCGTGACCCTGGCACGCCGAGAAAAGGACGACGCCCTCCTCAATGACTTTCAACGAACCTATTCCATGTCGGCGTCCATGGCTTCCATCTCGCTGTCGGACCACCGCTCGTACTCGGCCACCTTGTGGTGCATGATCAACGAAACGACCGTGGCGGCGGCATCGGTTGCCGATGGTCAGCGATTTTTCGTGGCTGACTTACCGACGCCAAACGGCGTCGGCGGCACTTCAGCCGCAAGATCGGCTTCCTCCACCACGACACCACCAATCATTCTCGATGTGGTCGCCGAATTCACTTCCAGTACGGCAGCACCAACTTTCTTCTTGTGCCTTTCTCACGCTATTTTCGGCACTTGGTTAGCTAGCTGCGATGGTGCGTCCACGCCTCGTGGGTCTGGCGTGGCGAACCTAACTGCCGTCGCCGCGGGAGGGTGCCGCGTTGTCGGTCGTTTGGAGGTTCGGCGAAGTGCGTGGTGCCACGTGACACCGGCAACAGACAGTCCACCGGTCAGCGCGGCACCATCGATCGCCGCAGTCACCGTCGCGCTCCTGTCGCTGGATACGTCATGGTTCACATTGTCGTCCGCAGGACAGATCGCAAGTTTGGGCAACGCAGCACCGGCCCCCGTGGTCCTTTCTCGCAACCTTTCCTGGTACGCAGTGTCCCCCGTCCTGGGGACGTCGTCGACGACCTCCCGCACTGACATCCCTGCGCTGTGGTGGCGTCCCACTCCGCGTCGCGTCGTACCATCCGTCGTTCGCTTCTTGCCAAGCCGAGGGACCTTTTGGCTCGCGGCCGCCCTCTTGTTTCCTACGACCACCATGGCCCAGATGTATGACATCTACCTCCTGGAACAGCGGGTCGTCTCCACCGCAGAGGCGTCCTCCTCGGCGGGGGTCTACATTGCCGCGCTGTTCGACACATTTCGAACGACTTTGCACGCCTCCCCGGTGCCATATATTCAAGCGCCCTCGACGGCGGTATCATCGCTGCCCTCGGCAGCCTACCCCTTTTTGTCGCCCCGAACGGCTCCCGATGAGTACAAGCAGCTGCAGGAGTTTCGCCTGGCCGGCTTCCTTGAGGCCTCTTCCAGCGACACGACGATGCTGCAGTTCATTATCGTTGTCGGGGTGCAATTTTTCACCGTCCCCTTTTCTCTTCTCGACCTTCCCACGACCACCACTTTTTCCAGCGCGTCGGAGTTTACAACGTCTTTAAACGTGCCCACATTGCCGAGTACCGTGACCGCCACTCACCCCGCCTGGTCGATGTCGCATGCGTCCTCGGTGTCGACACACGTCTTGATGGGCGTGATGGCGACCGCTTGTCCGAGCGCCTTCTCCGGGACGACTGTCGGACGCGATGTGTTTGCATCGGAGTCGGATATCCCACGACCCGCCGAGGTTGAAGAAGCCGCTTTGTCGTCGGCGTTGCGTAGCGCGACCAACGTCACGACCACGCCGATGCTTACCGCGACGCTTCGCGCCGCTTCGCACGCTGCGGCCTATGCCCAAATCGACGATGCCAGCGTCGCGGTGGTCGCGAGCATTGAAGATGTCAGCTGGACGCCACGCCTCGTTGACGGCCGCGGGGCCGTCGGGCACATCGCGTTGATCATCCGCGTCGTCGAGCTCCTCCCCCCGTCGTGGCGCCGCCTGTCGCCCAGCGATGCGGTTGAATCGCTGCCCACCGTCTGCTTCGCGCGGCGCGTGCTTCGTCTTGATTTACAGCCTCCTTTCGTCAACGGGCGACCCTCCACGCAGTCTTCGGTGACCGCGGCGTCGCCGAGCGGCGGGACGTCCAAGGCCAAATCGCTCTTATCCGGTTCGCTATCCCGGGCCAAGCAGTCACTGGTTGGTACCGATCCGGAGTTACCTCGTGTCTTCCGTTGGGATGTAAACGTGCACTCGACGTGGCTGCAGCTGCCTACCTCCGCCGAAGTTGGCATGCAAACCGTGGCTCTCGCCGAACAGGAACGCAGCGTCGTGTCGGCCGTTCTGCGCGGCGGCGATCAAGCGTCGTCGCCAGCGGCGCCGTTGTACGTTCCCACTGCCGCTCCCAGGGTCATGACCGCGGCGCTGGACGGCACCCTCACGGTCATGTGCTCAGGAGGAGGAGGAGGGGGAGGGTCCTCTTCCGCGTCGAGCAGTGGTAGCGGCACTAGCAAGCAGCCGCTGCTCCTCCAACAAACGACCGTCGCGTCCTTCGCCGAGGATGAAGCGTGGGTCTACGCGGGGCGCGCCGTGTCAGCATCGACGGGCGCCGGGGAGGTGCAGGTCAGTCTGACGGGCTGATTTGGTGGGCTCTCTCGTTCTCTCTCTCTCTCTACCCCGCATCACCCCCCCGCTGGCGAGGCAGCTCTATCACGCCATGATCCCGGCTTCTCTTGAGTTTCATTTCTCCACACATGATCTCTATCCCCTCTCTATCTGCCCTTCCCTTTTTCTATTCCTCGCCTAGGAGGGTCCTCGCAAAAGGACGTCGTTTTCGTCACGTCGTGCGGCAGAGGCTATCGTCTTGCCTCCTCCTTCTCGTTGTCATCGACACGCTTTCCCGCTTCGCCCGCACCTCCACTGTCACCTCG
>ERZ1292630.2674-Hain-H41-02um-R3-2674-length-16228-cov-19_pt1 | contig 16228 bp, 11 predicted proteins | sample MGYA00564408_ERZ1292630 | MGnify/ENA primary metagenome ERZ1292630 (study PRJEB36523, sample SAMEA6512641) | groundwater metagenome | collected 2019-01-08 | study: AquaDiva: Metagenomics assemblies of 32 groundwater samples | reverse complement strand
TCGGCGGAGCAGTCGGATGGCTGTTGAGGCACGTTTCCGCCGGCAAGGACGCACAGCTGCTCGCCGACGTCACCGCCATGATGCGGATCAAAGAACAGATGCTGGAGAAGGCCCGGTATGAGCTGAGAGAGGCCACCGCGAAATTGCAGGCGATCGAGAGTCCGGTAACCGCACCCCAAGAAGCCGAACAGCACCTTCTGCAGCTGAAGATGCAAGCGAAAGACAACGAGTCTCTCGAAAAAGCAGCCTGATTGTAACCCACCCAGACATCAACCCTATCCCGCGCCTCTCAACAAGCAATAATTTCTGTCGTGCGGGCGGAAATTCCCGTTGCATTTTTGAATAGATCCATCTATACAAACGACCCATGAACGCCGAGCAGCGGGAAGAGATCAAACGTCATTTTAGCGTAGTATCCGAAGCGCTCCGAAGCGACATCCTCCGGATTGCGGAAGGTCATGCCACTCTTTGTCATGAGTTACGGGAATCGGGTGGGGAAAATCAGGACGAGTTCAAAGAAATGCAAGCCCTCCTGCAGCTCTCATTTCCCCAGCTCGACCAGCACATCCACACTCTCGAAACAGACCTCTCTGATCTGAGAAACCATATAGACCACCTCGAACCAGCCATAGCTAATTCCACCGACTCCGGTCAATCAATTGAAGCAGAGATAGGGTGAGAGCCGCCGGACTGTCTTTCACTGGCACGTCGAAGGAGTACATTCCCATCGTGCGCGTTCCGCGAGCAGGAGGACGACCAGATTACCCTTCCATCCCGGTTATTGCCCCAATCGTCGCCAGGGAATAGCGCTTCCTCGTTCTTCCTCATACTGTTTAAAATCATGAATCTCCGTATCTTTTTTATTTCCATCTTTTTTCTTTCCCGGCAACACCCAGTAGTCGAGCGCGAACCATTTATTCGAGAGGCCTTTCAAATATTCCATCTCAGTGCTGGGCCGTTCTAGATCCTGGCGGAAGGCGGTGGAAAACTCACTTCGCACATACGCGTCGAACACGATCGGTTCGGCGAGGGATTGTCTGAACGGTGTTTGATGGAGAGTCGAGACCTTCCCGCGAATTTGCGAGATCGTGGCGTTGCGGGAACCTAAATGGTCGAACACATCGTAAAACCACATCTGCGCGTGTGCGTTAAACAGGCCCGCGAGGCCCCCGAAGATATATTTCGGCGGGCCCAGTGCGAGCATATCCAACGTCTCAGCATAGGCGCCGGCGACGCCCCCGATCTTTGAGACAATATCTTGCGCGCCGCCGCTGTCGGTATTCAGGAAAATATGAAAAGCATTGGGAAAACGTTGATCGACATAGGCCTGACCGACATTGGGGCCGGCCACCCCAAACACCTTCTGCACCGAATACCCATGGTTTGCGAGAATTCGTGAGGCACTGGCGCTCCGTTGCACGCCGCCGCTGTGACCGGATAGGTACAGACGATCGGCCTGTCCGGCATGACGCATGATGTAGGCCGCCTCGTTATAGCCAGGCCCATGCGACAGGTTGAGCATCGACCACAAAACATCGGTGATTGTCCCGTGACGATAGGGAGGGCTATATACATCGTAGTCCGGGTAGGCCGCTCTGGCCCACGATGCCCACAGTCCTGTGTCCTGCCCCCATTTGTCACCGCCGTAAATCCCTCGCGAGAGAAAAATCTTTTCGCGAGCACGGCCAGACTCCGGCGCAAAATCCCAATCCATGTATTTGGGGCCTGTGTTGAACTGAAAGAGCTGCCCGACCAACGGCACTTCGCTGATGAGGTTCACCAGGCCCGGCAGGAAATAGTAGTGGGGCCGATGTCCAACCTCCACTTCAAGCGCATTCCACGCCGTCCGAATGTTCTGTGCCGGATAGAAGAGAGGATTGTCCCGTCCAGACAGTATGCCTGCGATAGTGCTGAAGGGTATTTTGGCCAGCTCAAAGGCGGCATTCTTGACCCCGATGGCCACGGCAAAGGGATAGCCGGTCCAATATAGTATGCGCCGAGTGGTGGAAAGCGGGGGTGCGGCGGTCTTCGTATCTATGGTGTCTTGTACGTCCGGCCCCTCGTCTTTGCCGGGCATACCGCTCTTCTTGTTATGCGCGAGAAAGGGCTGCGGCGTGGCTTCGTTGGCATAATCCAACTCATAGCCGAGGTATTCGGTTGTTGTCGTACTCGGATCTGGGGCGCTCGCCCCCAGTGTGAGCGTATCGATGAAATAGAACCGCATCCCGTAGCGAATCAGCGTATCGTCTTCGTCCCAGGGAATTTCATATCCCAATACGAAAAACCGAACGTTGCGCGCCTTATCGGCACGCACATCCTTCACTCTGGAGAGCAGTCTGCCGAGAAGATCCTTCGCCTGATCACCCTGATAGGTGTGGTCATCTTTTTCATTCTTGTACGAAAGGATCTTGTATAGGGGCCTGGACTTGATCGAGCACAGGCTCCCCTCTTTCGCTTCCGGATTTCCAAACCATTGTGAACGGCGATCGCAGGATCCTTCATCCCAAATAAGCCCTTCGACTTCCCCCTGCCGTTCATCTGCAACGACCGGCACCTTTAGGGTTAGTTCCTGCGCAAACTGTCTGGAGTTCAGATACTCCTCAAAACGGCGCAGCTCTTGATCCGGATCTGTCGTTTCGTAGGCATAGGAGGCAAGCCATTTGACCGACCTCTTGCTGAGAGGAGTCGTCTCGTCGTCTCTGTAACAGGCCAGCTTCTTCACTGTTTGATGAAGCTGACGCTCAAGTGCAATTTGGAAGTCGCGAATAGTCCCGGGATGGTCTCCCAATGGACCACTATTCTCCTTCAGCACATCGTCCACCACCGACTTCAACACCACAGTGCAGTCGGGCTTCTGAACGGCAGGATCAGTTTCCAGAGCGAGATGATATTGCAGGTCGGAAGACCAGACGGCGCAACCTTGCAACAAGAGACAGAGCCCCAGGGCAGGGAAACCAAGCCACTGTATCTGTACCATTGCCATACTCTCCCTCCAGGTTACGTCATGCTCCCCTAGACCGCGTATCCCTTATAACTACTCAGGTAGATAGGCTAAAGGTGTTCAGACTGAAGTGTTCGGAACTTCGACCTTCGACCTTCAGCCTGAACCCTTGAGTAGTTACATTCTCTTTATCAGCGCAATCACGCTCGCCATCGTCACCTGGTCGTCATCGAAGTCGCCATGCGTCGTGCTTTTTGATTCTTTGCCAGGCGCAGCCCAGGTATAGACGTTTGGTAAATTCTTCGATCCGATCTTGTCGTTGAAAAATTTCTCCAGGCCGAGTATCGGCGTCGACTGTCCATGTTCGAGCGATTGCGACACCAGGTAGAGCAAAGAGCGGCTGTAGCCAAGAATCGGTTTGCAGGTCGGATCTTTCTGTTCCATGTCGTCGGATAGATGGAACTGGTTAAAGCGCTTGACCTTGCCGCTCTTAATGGCTGGGACGACCGTCTCCTCGAACAGATCCACTCGTACCGCCGGCGCCATAAAGTTCACGCTTTCGAACATCCAGCCCTGTCCACCCAGCCGATCGACGACATGACTGTGCAGGATTGATCCGGCAGAATGGCCGACGAGATGCAGCCGTACCTTGGACAGATCGGCAAAGTACGGCGATCGTTGGCAAGCCCTGTAGAGCTTCATGCCTCCACTCTCTGCCGTATTGGAGATCGCGTCCGCATTCTGTTTCATCTCGCTCCAGATCGCCGTCCCAGGCCTGGCCAGTAGTTTTTCGAGCCGTTCATTCAACCAACTCTTGGCGCCGTCGAAGAACCCGCCGGTGGGACGCGGCTGGCCTTTTAAGATATCCTCAAGGCGCCCTGTTAGCGTGGACCAGAGGTCTGTTTCCCACATGAGGAAGATGGGGAAAATCTTCTGTTCGTACAACGCTGGTATCCATGTTGCTGCCGTTTCCCCCGCATCATCCTCGGACGTAAGACCGCCATGCGCATAGATGGCGATATCCACAGGAGCGTTCTTGCCCAAGCCCCAAGCGGTCCGTGCCATGCCGAGATGGTGCGTAACCAGCGCCTCGATGTCGGAATCTTGTGTGCGAAAATCGCCGGTGTTGCTGAGCCTGCCGTTATTCTCCATGTTGATGATGAAGGGGCTGATTTCTCGCCTGCGTAACCACGACTCGCCGGCGAGCTGTACTTTTCCGGCATCCAGGCGCAGCGACGGCGACTGCGCAATCGTCAGGTGCAGTTCAGTCACCACCCCCAGCTGTGCCACCCAACAATCCATCGCGTTGTCGAGCCAGTCTTCATACAGTAATACCGCGCGACCCTTTGTCCCCCAGCCTAGCCCCCACGAGTTATGCACGATGAACCCCACCTGGTTATAGCCGACGACCGCAAAAGCATGGCCACCGTCGCTCAGGCTTGCCTTCCGATGTGGAATCGCCCAGTGCCCGCCTTTGATCTGCGATCTCTTGGAGAATCCATCATCCCAGCCGGAGTGGCAGACCGCACTGGCATAGAGAATACCGATCTCGTTGAGGGCGACATGCATATCGGTGATAGACCGTGTGTCGATGCGGTAATAAGCTCCCAAAGGCCGCCGCACAGCATCGAGCCACCAGTCGTCTGAACACTTTGTCACTTGGTCAGTCGGCATTATTTCCGAAGTCCACAGCCTGTCTGAGCAGGCGCCGTGCTTGTACCACCCTTTCATCGCGCCGCGCAGACTCGACCCGGTATCGACGTCCGGGGCGCCGGGAAATTCATCATAGCGCCGCGCCATGGAATACAACATGTAGGGGGATACGCAACAATCCATCTGCTTACGCTTCGCGGTTTGTTGCAAGTGAGACACAACGCTTGCCAGTGCGAAGCCTGTACAGGCATTAGTCTGTCTCTGATCGAGCACGGGGATGTCGGTCTTTGGATCAAACACCAAGTCCGGCACCACTGCTACTGGCGGCTGATAGAGCCTATCGCGCAGATCGAGGCGATCGGGAACCGCACTCCGTTTTGGAATAGCCGGAGTATTGGACTTTTTGGTTCTTCCTGCTGTGATCTTGTTCTTCGCCATCAGAACCTCCTTTCAGGATGCGTACAGACACTGATCGAGAATCCGCTCTTTGATTTTCATATCAGAAATGCGCGGATCATATTCTCAGGCGATTCACGTATTCCGTCAAGCATCAATCGAACTGAAGCTTCTTACCGTTGCTAGTATTTCGAGAAACTAAAAATGAGGCCCAACTACCGGCTAGCTTCGTTTGACTTCCCCTTCCCTGCGCTCCTAAGATCAGGTTCATCTGGTTGGTCTGGTCTATTTGGTTTGTTTTGTTGTTTGACGCAGAGAATCTAAACAACCAAATAAACGAGACAGATTAAACCAACGTGCGGGCACTAAGGAGGTGAATTTTTGGCTAAAGAGCATAAGTACAAAGGCAAGGTTCCCCTGCATGACAACTATGGTCCGGAAGCGAAATTCGCCGTCGAAGCGGAGGCGCTGCTGCCGACCACGAAGTATGAGGAAGAAATAGCCCGCGGTCTTGAAATAGGCCTACCCGGAGCAGATTCCATTAAGGATCGCAGGATTCCCACATTCAGCCGGGGAGAACTCCCCCACTTCGCCGGCATTAACACGTTTGTCAAAGCACCGTACATTGAAGACGTACGCAAGTGCGGCCAATATGACGTGGCCATTCTCGGGGCGCCGTTCGATGGCGGCACAACCTATCGGTCCGGCACGAGGTTTGGCCCTCAGGGTATTCGCAAGATCTCGGCTCTCTATGGATCCTACAGCTTTGAACTTGGCGTAGATCTGCGGGAGTCCATTTCCATGTGCGATCTCGGCGACGTGTTTACGATTCCCGGCAACATTGAAAAGACATTCGATCAGGTCAGCAAGGGTGTTTCACATGTTTACGCCAGTGGGGCCTTTCCCGTGGTGCTTGGTGGCGACCATTCCCTTGGCTTTGCGACCGTACGGGGGGTCGCCGAGAATCTTAAGGGGGGCAAGCTCGGCATCATTCACTTCGATCGGCATGTGGACACACAAGAGACCGATCTCGACGAACGCATGCACACCACCCCCTGGTTTCATGCGACGAACATTCCCAACGTGCCGGCAAAAAATCTTGTGCAGATCGGGATCGGCGGCTGGCAGGCGCCCAGGCCCGGTGTGAAGTCCGGACGTGAACGCCAAACCACCATCATGACCGTCACCGATTGCGTGGAGATGGGGATTGAGAATGCCGCCAAACGCGCACTAGAGGTAGCCTGGGACGGCGTCGATGCAGTTTGGTTGAGCTTCGATGTGGATTGTCTGGACGCCGCCTTCGTACCTGGAACCGGCTGGCCTGAACCGGGCGGGTTCTTGCCGCGCGAAGTGCTGAAGTTCCTGCAAGTCATCGCGGACAGTAAGCCGATAGCCGGAATGGAGATCGTGGAATGCTCTCCTCCCTACGATTCAGCCGAGATCACTGCCCTGATCTCTACTCGCGTAATCATGGACGTATTGGCCTGCCAGGTGCGCTCGGGCCATCTGCCGAACCGGAGAAAGCCTTAACCAGGATTATTCATGAACACTTGTGCGTGAAGCGTCGCTCGTCCGAAGAAATGAGCATTTGGCGTATGGCTTGTGGCCGATAGTAGGTGCAGAATAGCCAGAGCTTTCTTTGTTCGTGCCATACGCTATAAGCCATTCGTTATCTGCTCCTGTTCACTGAAATCTGAACACTGATCGCACCGGCAAGATCGCCCTCCTGGGCGCCCTCCCGTGGATAGCCAGAAATATCCAAGATGCCTTTGGGGTTGCCATGACAGGCCAGACAGTCTTGCGAATAATATATCGGGGTCAAGGCTCTCAGGGTCATTTCATTATCAATCCATTCGGTGATGGGGGTGTTTGAGGCCGGTTGCGTAGCCAGCCGTTTCAACACGTTTTCTTCGTACGCATCAGGTGTATTTTTCAAATTCCTTGGTTTGAGTGTGATTTGCTTTATTTTCACATGAGAACGATTGGAGAACTTTCGAGCAGCTTGGCTGCCAAAGGTGGCCGGGATAAAATTCTTATACCCAATGCCCCGTTGATTGATCACGAATTGCACATCGGCCACCACCTCCTTGCTCGACTGAAGCAATACCGGCAACAATTCTTTCGCAAGCGAGGGAAGATGCGAAGGGAGATGCTTCAGATCAATGTGTGTCTGACGAGTAAACTCATCGACAACCGCCTGTTCAAATACCTCCGGAGTAAATCCTTTATCGCCTTTCCGGGGATCATCAATCAGTGTTTGATTGCGTTCGACGATGAGACGTCCCACATTGAGCAGTGTTGCTAAATGTTGGGCGGTCGTTTCAGCTTCCTCACGAGGTGCCTGCGACCAACCAATACTTGACCACGCAAGAAAGAACATAAGGCTCAGGGACATGAACAAACACACGCGAGATTTCATCAGTATGTCTTTCTTGCTCACCTTCCGGTCGCGAAACGACACTGGCCCAGGTCATAATGTTCCGGCACTTTCGAAATTTCAAACGGCAGGCCTTCTGTGGCTGCCCGTCGAGTAGGCGCATAGTCCTCTTCTAACCAACGCCTGCGCATCTGCTCCAACCGCCCTGATTCTTCTAGCCGATACAGCAGGTTGTTGAGAAACCACTGCAGACGCCTGTGTTCTTCAACCGTGACAATGGAGAAGTATTCCTGCGTCAGGATCAAGGGCGTTCCATCGTTCCGTGTGAGGAGGTGCCAGTCCGGCCACACGTGCTTCGTCACATAATCGAGGATGGAATGTTTGGACAAAATCACATCGATGCGTGGATTCTTCGTCTCCACGGCGGCTGGAAGTGAATCGCATATGAGCAACCGGATATTCTTAAGGTTGGCTTCTGCATAGAGGTGCGAGGTTCTCCCCTTCTGAGCGGCAACGGTCAAGCCGGAAAGCCCTACTTGGATCGCCGCAAGCGTGTCAAGATTTCCAGCTTGTTTTTGAAACTGCGCCCGTACTTTCTCAGCCACTTCAGGCTTTTGGATCATGGCTCCGATGCCGCCGTTATGAAAATACGGAATTGAGTACCACAGGCCTACGGGTTTTCCGCCAGGAACATTTCCACCGACAGATGAGACGAAAAGATCGAGGTGCCCTTCATTCATCTCGATGAAGAGATCGCGGAACCGGGTGAGATGCAATGTAGGAACGATGGGCTTCTGGCCGCCACAGTATGTGGTCAGGGCGTCGCCTACCTCACGAATCAGCTCCACATCGAGGCCAGTCACACGAACACCTTCATCGGTGAAAACGGCTGGAAATACAAAGGGACGAAACGGTTCAACGGAAATTCCAACACGGAACTGTCCCCGCGAACAGATCGCAGACATTTCATCGCGTGCAAGAGGTTGCACCATTTCCACGGCATCGAAGACGAGTCCGCATCCTTGGAGTAAGAATCCGAGCGCGATCAGGAACAGAACGGTACCTTGCGAGCCTATTTCCTTCAGGCGCCGCGGTAGACTCGCTATAATCGACCGTACGGTTATGATGGATCTGCTGATAAACATACTGGTTAGAATCGAACTCCGGTCGTAAAGAGCCATTGTTCCGATAAGTTAGATTTATCCTTGAAGTCAATTTCAAGTCGTATGTATTGGAACCCCATATCGACCGAAAATCCTCGAGCCACAGGGAATCGCACTCCCAGCTGGCCTCCATAGAGATAGCCCGGGGAATTCGCATCTCGGCCCGGGATCGTTCCTCCAACGAGTGCGCCAAGATAGGGCACCGCCCGGTCTTCCAGCGGCCCAAAGAGTATATGTCGAATCATCTGATTGATCGGGTAGTCTTTTGGGAAATCCAAGATATCAATGAAATTATTCCAGCGAGGGTTCAGATACAAGGAATTTTGGTCTGTAATGAATGTCGGAGTATGCTGACTATAGTATTGATAGACTGTTCTCACCTCAAGATTGCCGTAGCGAAAGGCAGTGAGTCCCGCCTGAGCCGCAATCACTCTGGTCTCTGGCGCAAATGTTCGCTGATTAAATGAGACGTCAAAATTAAATGGACGAAGTGGGAAAAACTCTGGAACCGACTCTACGGCTACTGCGTGAGATGGAAGCGCCGCCTTCAATATGATAATGCCAATTACCAAGGCAGTGTGGGTTAGAAATCGCCGGATACATGTTCGCAGCCACCTCTCGCTCTTATCAGCAAAGCATTTCATTTAACTCTTTTAACTCTTTCGAAGAATATTTCACCAGGGACCGTATCAGCAAGGTGCGTTTCTAAGTACTCATCGCGGGAAATTTGGCGAAGGAGAATAATCCCTTCTATCAATTTCTGCGGGTTTTGCTGATCAGAAGATGCAGCGTCGTGATGCCTAAAATACTGCCCAATACCAAGGGCACTGCCCAGAGCTGCCACCAGGGTGCATCGGGCGCCACCGCGTAGACACGAGGCCAGGAGATGTTCACAAATTCAAAGACCGCCCAGAGGAAGGCCGTCGCATTGATCGCCAATCCCCAGACACCCAGCTTCAGTTCACCCAGCGCCAGATTCCAGCGGCCAGTGAGGCGGGTATAGAGACCGACCCCGGTCGTCATGGCGAACATCGCGTACAACCCGCCTGTGCCGAAGGCGATTATCGTGGCCACTGCCCCATCGTTCAGACCAAACAGCAGTCCGAGCCCCGCCAGCAGCACAACGCAGAGCACGGCATTACGCGGAATCTTGGAGGCCGTCACTCGGCTGAACGTCATAGGCATATTGCCCTCGCGGGCCATGGAGTACACGATACGCGACGTGTATTGCACCATGGATGCCCCACAAGCCAGGAACGCAATCATGACGATCGCCAGAAAAGGTGTTTCAGCCCAGGTTCCAAAGTTACTGGCAATCACAGGTGTGACAGGATCGGACGTCGCGCTGGCAGTCCGCAGTGTGTCTCGATTGAAGCTCAACGTCAGGGCGGCGGAGTTGAAGAGCACCACCCCTCCCACCATGCAGAGAGACAAAAAGATCGCACGCGGGACCATTCGCTTGGGGTTATGGGTTTCTTCGGCGATGGTGGAGCAGGCATCGAAACCGATGAAGGCCCAACCAGAAATGGCGAGCGCTGCTAGAAATGCAGCCGTCTGGCTGGGCGCAGTCCCAGTACCTAGATGCTGGAACAGCTCTGAAAATGAATGCTGTCTGAAAAAGAAAAACAGCAGCAGTGCCACGCCGAACGAACCGACGATTTCCGCATAGACACCCAGGGTAATAACCAGCTTAAATACATTCACGTGAACCAGGTTGAGCACCATACAGAGCAACAAAAATATGGCGCCCCATATGACTAAGGTGAGCCCTCCTCCACTCTCGAATCCAAAAAAAAGCGCAAGCCAGACACCGCCGGTGTATGCGGTCGTGGTGAGCATCGCGATCGTGGAGCTGACGTAGATGACACCGGCATACCTCCCAGCAACGGCTCCTCCGAGCTGCCGTGCCCACTTGTACGCGCCCCCCGCAATCGGAATCTGCGAGGATAGCTCAGCGTAGACGGTAGCCACTAACATCTGCATCACGAGACAGAGTGCCAGCGCGCCAAACCAACCGCCTCCTGTCACCACCGTCTGCACACCGATGATGGCATAGAGCCCCGCAACCGGTGAAACGGTGGCAAAGCCAATGGTCAGACTATTCCAGAGGGTCAGGCTACGGTTTAGTTTATCGGCATCAGCTGCGGCAGTTGTAGGGGAAAGAATAGCTAGCCTCACGTACGGTTGACATAAAGATATGCTCTAATTATGGACTCAGTCAGCCTGATTTAGTATGGGAAAATTACTGGGAGGAAATTCGCCGGTCCCTTCCTATCGATACGGCTGACCAAGTGGAGTGCCTTTGCCGCGCCTGTCGTTCGTGTTGGCATTCGACCGGTGGATGGATTGGGTTTGCAAGATCACGGATTGACACGATGACGGCAATGCACGCAACGGAAGGTCTCGACATTGTGCTAATCGGTGTTATGCAAGCCGTAGTACCGCTCAGTCACGAGCAGTCCTGCGCAGCAAACGCAGGATAGTGTCGAAAACTGCTCAATTGCAGCAAGGGGGGTGAATCAAATGTTCTCTAATATTCTGGCTCATCGTTCCACCACACTCAGGCTCTTTCGGCGGCATTCTCCGTTCCATGATTCAGCCTCGCGGTTGTTGGTTCAATGCAGTATGAACATTGCTCTGCACTATAGGTTTGATCGATAGCCCCGATCGTGGGAAACTCACTCATCGTGCCCGTCTGTTTGCTGGGAGGATAGAACCGGTCGCCCCCATGTATCGTAGAATATTCCCCAACCACCTCCTCACCTCCATTTCCTCACCACAAACCACGTCATCACCCCTAACAATAGGAGTCCTGAGATCACCACGAGGCAAAAAAGTTGGACGGTCCGCACGGGTGACAGCATCACACGAATTCAACCCCCATTTTGCATATCTCTGACTCATCATCGATGAGAAACAGCCGATTGTTCATGGCGTTGGCCCTGACCAGGGGGGAACGCTCGGTTCATCAGGCGGATTTGATAACACGACCCGAATTGACGGAGCGCGATGAGGTTCTTTCGGCTCAGCCGGTCGACTGCAAGAAACAATTCTGCCCAACAAAAATTTGGCTGAGAGATGATAAGGTCGTCCACCGTGAGCACTTCATATCGTTGAAGCATGTCCAGAATGGCCTTGTCTGCATCCGCATTTTCTGCACCCATGATCTGTTCCCCCTTTTCCTAAGGTTATTGGCTCCATGTTAGGTACTGTTGGTTTCAGAACGGCATTGTGCCCGCAGTCCTTGGTATTACTGTAGCTCCGTCACATGATCGAGCAATGAAGAGATCATGAAAAATTCTTCATCAAAATCTGAATGGCTGGGAGAGACACGGCCATGCCATTGGCATGATTCAGAATGAAAGGAAGGTTCTTCTGCTGAAAGTGGGTTCTATCTTGGCCAGGATCGTGATTGATAACGTGGTATCGCTAGGTAGTGTGCGAAGGCATGGCCGTAAAAGGTCATCCGGTGCAAGAAGTTTTCATGGGAACACCCTATGGCTCATGACCTGGGCCCATCGTGTCCTTCGTATCTCGTTCATTGGCATCAAGAGATTCAGGTGTTTGGTTGATCTGATGGATGAGAATCCGGATGACATCCTCAATCTCTCCTTGGTCCTTTACGTAATATTGCGCCCGAGATTCGGAATGCCGCCCTACTCGCACTCCCATGGCGAGTCCTTCAGAAAGCTCGAAGACATCCTCGTCTGTTTCATCATCGCCAATGAAAAACAGCCCCGTCTGCCGCAGATGGCGCATGAGGGCTAAGCTGGCCGGTCCTTTCCCGCCTTCCCCCGGAGGCAAGACATTCATCGATGCTTTTCCAAAGATCAGGCGCGGAGTCGGCGTGAGTTGATCGAGCAGGAGGACAAGGCCCAAACGAACTCTGGCCGGATCATCGGCCTCTCGATAATGCAGGGTGAGTGTGTAGCGTTTATTTTCGACTTCCGCCCCGTAGCTCTTGAGCGGCTGTACGAAGTCTGTTGCCAATCGCTGCATCCATCCCTGACAGATACTTTTAGCCCGGATCAGCGTCGCGGGATCTGTGAGAGGGCTTTCCAACCCATGGTTCCCGATCAAGTGGGGAACCACCCCATCGACTCGTGAAACCAAATCGCTGAGTGCGCGCCCGGAAACGATGGCGCAGGGGATACGCTTCGCCAACTCCGACAGCCCCTCATGAATAGATTGGGAAAGATTGACGGTATCCCGATCGTGAGAAATCCCCGCCAAAGTCCCGTCGAAGTCAAATGCATAGAGAATGGGACGGCTCGCCAATGCGCGAAGCGCCAGGTGTCCTTCTTCAGAAAACAAGTAGGTCATGTTTGGCCCCCCGTGGCAGTTTGCGCGTCTCGCACTCCGGTTTGGCGAACGATACGGGCTCGCTGCCGCATGCGGGCCGCATCCATCAGCATGCGCCCGGCCCAGCGGTACACGTTAAATTCCTGCACGATGCCCCGCATGCTGCGCATCCGGGCACGCTGCTCGGTCGACGGCATCGTCAAGGCCAGGTGCAGGGCGGCCGCACACTGATCGATGTTGTAGGGATTGATGATCAGCGCCTCGGGCAACTCAGTGGCCGAGCCGGTGAATTGGCTGAGGATCAGCACGCCTTGCTCGTCCGCTCGCGCGGCCACGAATTCTTTAGCCACGAGATTCATCCCGTCATGCAGGCTGCTCACGATGCAGAAATCCGCCCCTCGGTAATAGGTGGACACCTCCTTTGGCTCATGATGTTCGATGAGTAAGTGAATAGGGCGATAACCTTCTCGACCGAATCGCTCGTTGATGCGTTCAGCCGTTGCGATCACTTGCTGCTTGAGCTGTTGATACTCTTCGATCTTGGAGCGGCTGGGTGAGGCAATCTGGATGAATGAGAACTCGCCGATCCATTCCGGCTGCAGCTCCAGAAGCCGTTCAACGGCGAGGAACCGCTCGAGAATGCCCTTCGTATAATCCAGCCGTTCGACGCCAATCCCGACGCTGTGCGAGTGAGAGATGTTGTTGATGGCGCAAATGTGGGCTCTGCACTCGGATTCGGACGGCAGTGGTGACTGCTCTTGATTGGGCCATGCAATCGAAATCGGGTAATGATTCACGGCGGTGAGTTTGCCATGATAGGAAATCATGGAGCTGTCCCAATCGATCCTCGTTTCGAGAGAACGGTCTACGGTATTGATAAAGTTGCTGCAATGGAATCGAGTGTGGAACCCGAGGATGCTACTCCCCAACAGCCCTTCGAGGATCTCTCGATACCAGGGACAGATGGCATAGCGTTCTGGGTTCGGCCAGGGAATGTGCCAAAACGTGATGATTGTCGCGTTCGGGAGACGGTCGCGCACGATCTTAGGCACCAGGGCTAGATGGAAATCCTGCACGAGCACGACGGGATTGTCGGTTTTGGCTTCCTCGATGATGGCCATCGCAAACCGCTCATTTAAGTTCTTGTATTGTTCCCAATCGGGGGATCGAAAGACCGGCCTGACGTGGGCCAGATGACAGAGCGGCCAGAGCCCTTCGTTGGCAAATCCATAGTAGTAGCCGTCTTCTTCCTCCGGCTTCATCCAAATCCGCCTGATCTCGTATTCGGGATTATCCGGCGGGACGCGTACATGGTCGTGTGCGTCGACAACGTCGTGATCGGCGCTGCCGCTGCCATGCGCAATCCACACGCCGGAACAAGCCCGCATCACCGGTTCTAGAGCCGTGACCACCCCGCTGGCCGGCACTTGAACTTCTATATGTTGCTCATGCCAATTATGGATGTATGGTTCACGGTTCGACACGATAATCACTTCGTCGCCAGCGAGATGGTCATGCAGAATGGTCTTTAGTGTCGCCGGCGTCCAGCTCATTTGGCTCTCATCGCGCATACGCTTGTCCGATTCAAGTTCCCGAATCATAGCACGCAAATCCTGCGCGACCGGATTGAGCTCTGAATCCTGCTGCGGTTTATCGCGGAGCAATGCGGCAAGCCCCTCACCTCGAAGCATCGTCCGTACGCCGGCGACCCATCCTCGCCAGCTAAGGTGCGCGACCAGCACGGTGATGAGCGAAATCACCACGCCGATAACCCCGAAGAGATAGAACAGATACCACTTTGTGTCATTACTTCGACGTTCGACCCAACTCATGTCATGGATGAGCATGAGACGTCCCCATACGCGGCCATTTCCCTCGATATTCACAGCCGCAATGTGGACGGCTCCTTGGGTGAGCCGCAACAAGGCAGTCTGTCCAGCTGCGACGGTGCTGGTTCCGTCGCACGAAATAGAGTCCGGGTAGGTAAAGGTCTTGAAGGCCAGCTTGCCATCACCGTCGCAGAACCCGATGGCGAAGAGCCGTTCGTCCTGAATGATTCGATGAAAATAGTGGAGCAGTTTTTCCTTGGAATCAGCCGCCAAGAGCTCGACAAGGGGACCTTCGATCGCACGTCCGATCAGATTCGACCGGATTTCCATGTCTCGCACGAACCATTTCAATGTCAGCGTATCGACGAGGGGAATGACTGCGTAGGCTAGCCCGGCGAGCACCACGAGTAACGGCAGAAGGAATCGAAGCGATAAGCGCATAGATCACCTCTCGTTTACTTCGGTCGAAAAATCGCCTATGGTAACGGCATGTATCCTTACGGACTTATCGGCAATTGTCAACTCTCGGCATTGATCGGACTGAATGGCGCCATCGAATGGATGTGTGCGCCGCGACCTGACAGTCCTCCCGTCTTCGGGCGGCTGCTGGATCCTGACGGGGGGCACTTTTCGATCACGAGTGCAATCCCTGCTCCCGAAATCAAGACCGAACAGCGCTATCTTCCGAACACCAATATTCTACTCACGGCTGTTACATTGCCGGATGGCGACGCGTTTCAAATTACTGACTTCTGCCCAAGATTCGAGCAATACGGACGCGTCTATCGGCCCGCGGCGTTGTTTCGATTGGTCGAACCGTTGCAGGGCACGCCGGCCATTCGTGTCAGCTGCCAGCCAGTCTCGGGCTGGGAGAAGACTCCCGTCCATACCGTGAGGGGCAGTAATCATCTACGGTACGACATTCGCGGCGAGTCGCTCCGTCTGTTGACGAACATGCCGTTAACCTATCTCTGCGATGCAACTCCGGTCGCCTTGACCCAGAAATTTTATTTCGGCCTCACATGGGGCCTCGGCATCGAAGATGACCTCGTCAAAGTCACCCACGACTTTCTCGAACAGACGATACGCTATTGGCGCATCTGGGTCAAAAACTGCTCGGTGCCACTACTGCATCAACAGGAAGTCATCCGCTCCGCTCTGGCCTTGAAGCTCCACTGTTTCGAAGACACGGGCGCCATCCTCGCAGCCCTGACGACGAGCCTTCCTGAACAACTGGGCGGAGGTCGCAACTGGGACTACCGCTATTGCTGGCTGCGCGACGCCTATTTTGCACTCACGGCGTTTCATAACCTGGGCCACTTCGAGGAAATGGAAGCCTTTCTCAAATTTCTGCTGAACATTGCGCATACTCACGAACATTCCCGCGACCGTTTGCGTCCTGTCTATACGCTGAGCCAGAGTCTGCCCCTGCCGGAAACTGAGCATTCGAATTGGGCCGGCTATCAAGGCTGTGTACCGGTTCGTAGCCACAACCAAGCTGCAGAGCATGTACAGAACGATGCCTATGGAGAAATGATTCTGACCTTTACCCCGATCTTCTTCGACG
>ERZ1292630.2672-Hain-H41-02um-R3-2672-length-16231-cov-5_pt1 | contig 16231 bp, 12 predicted proteins | sample MGYA00564408_ERZ1292630 | MGnify/ENA primary metagenome ERZ1292630 (study PRJEB36523, sample SAMEA6512641) | groundwater metagenome | collected 2019-01-08 | study: AquaDiva: Metagenomics assemblies of 32 groundwater samples | reverse complement strand
TACACCTACGCCTAGCAATCAAGTAACAACAACTAATTCGCCTAAAACTGAAGTAAAAGCATCAAAAACTATAAATGTAGGCAAAGTACCTCATGGTATGTGGCAAGCAGGAGGTTTTGTTTATAATTCTAATATTGGAGAAGGAACTGTATCTGTAATAGATACAAAAACAGATTTAGTTGTAAAAACCATAAAATTTGAAGATGGCACACCTGGTTATGTAAAATCATTTCATGATGATAAAAATGTTATGATAACAGATACAAAAAAAGGTGAATTAGTTATAATTGATCCTGCACAAGACCACAAAATTATTCAGAAAATTTCTTTAGGTAAAAGCCCTGATAAAATAAAAGTTTCTGATGATGACAAAAAAGTATTTGTTTCACTAGTTGGTGAAAATAAAATAATAGCTTTAACATTTGATACAGATCGTAGTAAAGCACCAGAAAAGAAAGAATTTACAATTGGTGGTATGCTAGAAAAATCTGAACATCGTTCTTTAAGTTTTTCTGATGGTTGGATAGCAACACCAAATATAGCAGATAATGATGTTAGTCTTATAAATACAACTACAGGTGTTGAAAAAAGGCTTAAAGATGGTAATAACCCAGCAGTTGTTGATATTGGTTCTACAGGTGGAAAAGTTTCTTCTATTATTGTAGGAAATACATCTTCTAATACTGTTACTATTTTTGATATTAATTCTGATACAAAAAAAACATTATCAGATGTTGGTTTAGCTCCAACTGAAAGTGTAGTTGTTGAGAGTTTAAATAGAGTTTTTATTACTATGGCAGGTTCAAATGAAGTTGCAGTTATTGATTATGATAAAAAAGTGTTAGTTGGTAAAATTGCTGTTGGAAAAAGACCTGTACATATTTACAGTATAATCAATGAGCCTACTTTTAAAGTAAAGCATGATGAAAATCATGCTGATTCACTTGAACTTTGGGTTGGTAACGATGATGGAGAATCTATTTCTATTATTGATCCAATGGAATTAAAAGTAAAATCTACAATATCAGTTGGAAAAGGTCATCATAAAATGGCTTTTACAGCTAATAAGGGTTATGTAAGTAATATTACAGATAATACTGTTTCTATAATTGATAGAAAGTAATTATTTTTTTTATTTTAGTTTTTAGAAAAATAAATCCCATAGTACTGAAGCTCTATTTGTATTAACACCAAATCAGAGCTTCGTTGTATTCTTAATAAAATAAAGAAAGTTAATTTTATAAAATTAAAACATATTTTAGAGTTATAATAAATATAATTGTTGGTTATATTTTATATTGAGGATTAAAAATGAATATTATAATTAATCACTCAAAATTAGCTGCTATTTTATGAAAAACTTACCATTAGGAAAACAAACATTTAAAGATATAATAGAAAAAAACAAGCTTTATGTTGATAAAACTGAAGAAATCTATAAACTTCTTGAAAATGAAGATACTTTTTTCTTTTTATCACGTCCAAGAAGGTTTGGTAAATCATTACTTGTAACAACTTTAGAACAAATTTTTTTAGGAAATAAAGAGCTTTTTAAAGGTTTGTGGATATATGACAAAATAGAATTTAAAAAATATCCAGTAATAAAATTAACAATGAATGATTTAAAATATTCTGAAGGAATAGAAGGTTTTAAATTATCTCTTTTTGATCAAATTAGAGATATATATATAAAATATGATTTAGAAATACTAACTGAAGATTATAAAATAGCATTTAAAAATTTGATAAAAGAACTATCAAAAACAGAAAAAGTTGTTTTATTAATAGATGAATATGATAAACCTATAATTGAATATATAGATAACATTGATGAATCCCCCCTAACCCCCTTACAAGGCGGAGTTAATACAGCTATAGAAATGAGGGGGGTTTTAAAGGAATTTTATGAAACCATAAAAGCAAATGATGAATATTTACATTTTGTTTTTTTAACAGGAGTATCAAAATTTAGTAAAACATCTGTTTTTTCAACATTAAATAATCTTACTGATATAACAATACACGAAAAATATTCAAAAATAGTTGGAATAGATGAACAACAATTATATAGTTATTTTGATGATAGAATAAAAATACTAGCAAAAAAAATAAATAGAACAGAAAAAGAAACAAAAGAAATTATAAAAACTTGGTATAACGGATATTCTTGGGATGGTATTAATTTTTTATATAACCCTTATTCTTTATTATTGCTTTTTGACAAAAATAGTATAGAAAATTATTGGTTTAAAACAGGAACTCCAACATTTCTAATTAAAATGATCAAAAAATATAATCTGGATATAAAAAGATTAGATAAATCTATACTTAATGAATCAGATTTTGATTCTTATGAAGTCGATAATATGAATGTAATGGCATTACTATTTCAAACAGGTTATTTAACAATAAAAGAAATAACAGAAAAAAACTTAGGTAGAAAGAAATATGTATTAAGTTATCCTAATATGGAAGTAAAAGAATCGTTAGTAAGAAATTTATTAGATGATTTTACACAAAATAAGCAAAGTAATGGAATATCTGTAGATGAATTAATAGAAAGTTTGGAAGAAAAAAATTTAAAAAAGTTTTTTAATATTTTAAATTCTATGTTTGGAACAATACCAAATGAAATTTTACCAAAAGAAAGTAAATTAGACGAAAAAGAAGCATATTATCATACTATTTTTCATCTTATTTTTACATTAATAGGAACAAGTATAAATTCAGAAGTGTCCGTATCAAAGGGGAGAATTGATTCTGTTATAGAGACAGATAATAATATTTTTATTTTTGAATTTAAAGTAGGTAGAAGCCCTAGAAAAGCCCTAGAACAAATAGAATCAAAAAATTATTATGAAGCTTATTCATCTAGTAAAAAAGAAATTACTTTAATTGGTGTTAATTTTTCAATTGCAAAAAGAAATATAAAAGATTGGAAAATAATAAATTTATAATCATTTTAATTTTTTTAACCTATCATTAATTTCTATATTTAAAAAAAATTACAATAAAAACTGTTTGATGAATCCCTAACTTATACAATGATATTAGTTATCTAAAAAATTAAAAAAACTAAAAAAGTTGATTAAGATCAACTTTTTTTTATGTTTTGAATCATAAAAAAAAAATTACTTAAATGGTTAAATTATATTGTTAGGAATCCTAATAGTTTAATATAACATTTAGTTTAGAGCTAAAAAGAAGGAAATTATGAAAAATTTATACGGAAAAAAAATCTCAAAAGCTATTTTTATTTCAATGATTGCATTTAATATTTTTTTAACAGCTTGTGAAAAAGAAGATACTAAAGATAAAAAAAATGATAAAACAACAACAACACAAGAAACTTCAACTCAAGCAGTTGCAACTCCTTCTGAGCCTATAGATGATGGAAAAGGTGTTGGTCCAATTAAAAGCGTAACCATTCCAACAACGCTTGATAAAAAACTTGTTGAAGAAGGTAAAAAAATATTTGAAATGAAATGCTCTGCATGTCATAACATTGATACTAAAAAAGTTGGTCCAGCTCTTAAAGGAGTAATTTTAAGAAGAAAACCCGAGTGGATTATGAATATGATTATGAATCCAAGTGGAATGACTCAAAAAGATCCTACTGCCAAAAAACTTTTAGGTGAATATATGACTCAAATGGCAGATCAAACCATTGATGAAAAATCAGCAAGAACAATTTTAGAGTATTTAAGATCAAACGACACAAAATAATTAAAATAATTTGAACAGGAGTTTATTAAATTATGCTATTTAGCAAAAAAAATCTTACCAAAAAAATTTCAGTGGGTGCAACATTACTGTTAGCAACATTTGTTATTACAACAACAGGTTGTACAGATAAAAAAGATACTAAAACAAAAAGTACTGATGTTATTGGAAGTGATGCCGCTTCAAAAGTATATGTTCCACCTGGAAAAATGGATGAACTTTATGCTTTTATGTCTGGTGGTTTTAGTGGTCAAGTTTCGGCTTATGGTATTCCTTCAGGAAGATTATTAAAAGTTATCCCTGTTTTTTCTCAAAATCCTGAAAATGCTTATGGTTATTCAGAAGAAACTAAACCAATGTTACAAACCTCTCATGGTTTTGTTCCTTGGGGAGATGCACATCATCCTCAATTATCAATGACTGGTGGAATGGCTGATGGAAGATGGTTATTTATAAATGAAAATAATACTCCAAGAATTGCAAGAATTGATCTTAGTACTTTTAAAACTGTTGAAATATTAGAAATACCAAATACAGCAGGTAGTCATGGTTCTCCTTACCTTACAGAAAATACCGAATATGTAATATCTAATACTAGATTTAGTATTCCTCAAGGTAAAAATACCGATGTTCCTATTAATTCATACAAGAAAAACTTTAAAGGCGTGGCTTCTTTTATAAAAGTGGACAAAGATAAAGGTAATATGGACGTAGCTTTCCAAATTATGTTACCAGGTTTTGATTATGATAAAGCTCGTTCTGGAAAAGGCGTTTCTCATGGTTGGTCATTTTTTACTTGTTACAACAGTGAAGAAGAGCATACAATGTTAGAAGCAAATGCAAGTCAAAAAGATAAAGATTTTATTTTAGCTATAAATTGGAAAAAAGCTGAAGAAGCGGTTAAAGCTGGAAAAGCAAAAGATTTTCCTTCAGATTATGTTCATAATCAACTTGATGAGTCAAAACATACTGCTTTTTCTGAAAATAGAAAAACAGTAAAAATGTTAGATCCAAAAGATGTACCAGGTATGGTTTATTATATTCCATGTCCTAAATCTCCACATGGAGTTGATGTTAATCCAACAGGTGAGTTTATTGTAGGTGCTGGAAAACTTGCTAGTGTAATACCAGTTTTCTCTTTTGCAAAAATGCAAAAAGCAATTGAAAATAAAGATTTTGAAGGTGATGCACAAGGAATTCCTGTTTTAAAATACAGTTCGGTTTTAGAAGGGGAAGTAGAAAAACCAGGTTTAGGTCCTTTACATACAGAATTTGATGATAAAGGAAATGCTTATACTTCTATGTTCCTTTCATCAGAAATTGTTAAGTGGAAAGTAGCAACCAGAGAAATATTAGATAGAATGCCTGTTTATTATTCAATTGGTCATTTATTAGTTCCAGGTGGTGATACAAAAAAACCTTATGGTAAATATGTTATTGCTTTAAATAAAATTACTAAAGATAGATACTTACCAACAGGACCAGAATTAACCCAATCAGCTCAACTTATTGATATATCTGGCGATAAAATGAAAATGCTTTTAGATTTTCCAACTATTGGTGAACCACATTATGCACAAGCCGTTCCAGCAGATGTAATTCTTAAAAACCAAAAGAAAATTTATAAACTTGAAGAAAATAAACATCCTTATGCAATTAAAAGTGAAAAAGAAACAAAAATTGAAAGAAAAGGTAATGATGTTCATGTTTACTTTAGTACTGTAAGATCTCATTTTTCTCCTGATAACATAGAAGGAGTTAAAGAAGGCGATACTGTTTATTTCCACGCAACTAATTTAGAACAAGAATGGGATGTTCCACACGGTTTTGCTGTAAAAGGTAATGAGAACTCTGAATTATTAATAATGCCTGGCGAAACTTCAACTGCAAAATGGACTCCTAAAAAAACAGGGGTTTATCCATTCTATTGTACCGATTTTTGTTCTGCTTTACACCAAGAAATGTCAGGTTATATAAGAGTTTCACCTAAAAACTCTAATCTTCCGTTAAGTTTTTCTTTAGGTAAAACAGATAAAAAATAACTGATTTTTACTCAGTAAATAATGTTTTAAGAAGTATAGGGCTGTCCTAAAAAAGTAAAAATATAGGTCAGCTTTTATATTTTAAGTATAATTTTTATAATTTATTAAGATGATAAAAATATGAAAAAAATTTCAAGAATTTTAATTGTAATAATCTCAATTGTAATGGGGATTGCTTATGCTTTACCATTATGGAAAATTTATTTAATAGCTCCTCAATATCCTGAAGGACTTTCTATGAAAATAGGAATATCAAGTATTAGTGGAGATCTTGGGACTATAAATGGTTTAAATCATTATATAGGTATGAAAACTATAGAAGTAAATTCTATTAAAGAATTATTTTATATGCCTTACATTTTAGCCTATATGATTATTTTTGGTTTTTTTGTAGCATTTAAAAATAAATTTTCTATTTTACTTATTTGGTTTTCTAGCATAACTTTAATAGGAATTTTAGGGCTTCTTGACTTTTATAATTGGACTTATGATTATGGAAATAATCTTGACCCACATGCTGCAATAAAAATACCTGGAATGAGTTATCAACCACCTGTTATAGGAACCAAACAATTATTAAATTTTACAGCTTCTTCTTATCCTGATGCAGGAGGAATAGCAATAATAATTGCTGGATTTTTGATTTTTGCTATAGTTCTATTTGAGTTTTTTAATCGAAATAAAGCTAACAAAATACCAAATTTAAAATTACAAGTTTTAACGGCTTTTTTATCCTTCTCTTTATTTTCATGTACTGGAGAGACTAAACCAATAGATATAGAATATGGTAAAGATCAATGTACTCAATGTAAAATGACTATTATGGATAAAAAATATGGTGCTGAAATAATTACTAAAAAAGGAAAAGTATTTAAATTTGATTCTATTGAATGTACCGCTAATTATTATAATTCAAACAAAGAAGAACAAGAAAAAATTAAAACCTTACTTGTAACAAATTTTTCAAAAGCACCTGAGTTTATAGATGTAACAAAAGCTTATTTTTTACACAGTAAAAATTTACCAAGTCCTATGGGAGGTAATTTTACAGGATTTGCTGATATAAAAGAAGTTGAAAAAATTAAAAAAGAAAAACATGGTAAAATACTTGACTGGAATCAAATCATTGATTTAGTGAAAAAGAAATAAAAAATGTCTGAAATTATAAAATATATCCTAAATCTATCTTTATTAACTATATTTTTCTTGATAATTCAAAACAATCCTGTTGAAGCAAAGTTAATAAAAGTAGGGCAAAAAGAGGCGATAAAATCACTTAAAGAAGCTGTAAAAGTTTCTCTTGATGGAGATCAAATTTTGTTAAAAGAAGGTACTTATAAAGAAGGTAATATTTTAATTAACAAAAAAATATCTATCACAGGTGAAAATAATCCTGTTTTAGATGGTGAATATATACATGAGATTTTTACTATAAAATCTGATAATGTAAGCATTAAAAATATTACGTTTAAAAACTCAGGTATAAGTAATATTAAAGATTTAGCCGCTATAAAAATTTATGGTTCAAAAAATTGTCTAATTGAAAACAATAAATTATTTGATACTTTTTTTGCTATTTATTTATCTGATTCTGAAAAATGTTTTATTAAAAATAATAAAATAGCTGGTAAAGCTAAAACTGAATCTTCTTCTGCAAATGCAATTCATATTTGGAAAAGTAATAATATAACTATTAAAAATAATGATATTTCTGGACACCGTGATGGAATTTATTTTGAATTTGTAAAGGATAGCATTATTACTAATAATATAAGCACTAATAATATACGATATGGATTACATTTTATGTTTTCTGATGGTAATGATTATATTAATAACTCTTTTATAAAAAATGGGGCTGGTGTTGCGGTTATGTACACCAAAAATATAAAAATGCTTAATAATAAATTTGAAAACAATTGGGGATCTGCTTCTTATGGACTTTTACTTAAAGAAATAAGCAAAAGTGAAATAAAAGATAATTTTTTTAACAAAAATACCGTAGGAATATATATGGAAGGCTCTAATAGAATTGATTTTAGAAATAATAACCTCATAAATAATGGAAAAGCACTTAGAATTGCTTCTAGTTGTGATAGTAATAAATTTAGTTATAATAATTTTATTAGAAACTCTTTTGATATTACTACTAATGCTTCAAACACAAGTGTTACTAGCAATATATTTGAAAAAAATTATTGGGATAAATATAAAGGTTATGATTTAAATAAAGATAAAATAGGTGATATTCCTTATAGACCTGTTAGTATTTTTTCTATGATTGTTGAGAAGATCCCTCATGCAATTATTTTATTACGCAGCTTACTTGTTGATATTCTTGATGTTTCTGAAAAAGTAATCCCCGTTTTTATTCCCAAAACAATTATTGATGAAAAACCTCTTATGGTAATTAGAAAATGATTAAAATTACTAATTTAAAAAAATCTTTTGGAAAACTTGAGGTTTTAAAAGGAATAAATCTTTCTTTAGATAAAGGTCATGTAATTGCCGTTATGGGACCAAATGGTTCAGGAAAAACTACTTTGCTAAAAAGTATGGTAGGACTTGTAATTCCAAATAGCGGTGATATATTAGTTAAAAATGAAAATATAAAAAATAACTGGAAATACAGAGAAAATATTGGATATATGCCTCAAATAGCTAAATATCCAGAAAACCTTAAAGTAAAAGAATTAATTGAGATGATTAAAGATATACGTGGTAAAAAATCTGACTTAGATGAAGAGTTAATTGAATTATTAAAAATTGCTAGTATTTATAATAAACCAATGGGAACACTTTCAGGTGGTACAAAACAAAGGGTTAGTGCTGTTTTAGCTTTTTTATTTAATCAAGATATTGTTATTCTTGATGAACCAACCGCTGGATTAGATCCAATTTCTTCAGAACATGTAAAAAATAAGATTATTCAAGAAAAAAATAAGGGAAAACTTATAATAGTTAGTTCTCATATTATTAGTGAAGTAGAAGAAATAGCAGATCGAATAATTTATATTTTGGAAGGTAAAATACACATTGATAATACTGTTGATAAAATTAAATACGATGCCAATGAAACAAGACTTAGTAAAGCCATTGCAAATATAATAGGAAATTATGTCTAACACTAACTCCACTAAAGGAAACTATGTTTCTACACACAGAAATAAATTATTTAAATATATTATCTTTGATGTATTAAGAAGCAAAGTTGTAATAATTTATGCTCTTTTTTTAATGCTTTTTAGTTTTGGAATTATTTATTTAGGAAATGATGTTTCTAAAGCCACAATAAGTTTACTAAATATAGTTCTGTTACTTGTTCCTTTGATTAGTATAGTTTTTGGAACAATGTATTTTTATAATTTAAAAGAATTTAAAGAACTATTATTATCTCAACCTGTTAGTAGAAGTAGTATTATTATTGGTGAATATTTAGGTTTATCTTCATCTTTATCTTTAAGTTTTTTATTAGGAACTGGAATCCCATTATTATTTGCTGGTTTTAGCACTGAGCATTTTTATTTGTTAATGGTTGGCGTTTTATTAACTTTTGTTTTTGTTGGGTTATCATTTTTATCATCTGTAATTACTAATGATAAAGTAAAAGGAATGGGAATTTCTTTATTTATCTGGTTTTATTCAGCATTAATTTTTGATGGACTTATATTAACTATACTATTTGCGTTTGATGATTATCCTTTGGAAAAAATTATTTTAATCCTTACTTTCCTTAATCCAATTGATTTAGCTAGAATAATAGTTTTGCTTAAATTAGATATTTCTATTTTAATGGGTTATACAGGAGCGGTTTATAGTAAGTTTTTTGGAACTTGGACAGGAATGGGATTATCAATAATATTTTTGATGTTGTGGGCTTTAATACCAACATTAGGAGCTATAAAAATTTTTTCAAAAAAAGATTTTTAGAAAGAGTTTTTATATTTTTGTTTTTTAAGTTAGCAATGAGGAGCAAAAATTAAATAATTTAAATATATTTACTATCCTAATAAATCTAATAAAATCTATAAATAGTCAATATATTTAATTTTAAATCACCTTATGGATTTTTCTTTAACCACTCAATAGCATCTGCCAAACTATCAATTTGAACTAAAAGCAAACCATTAGGGCCTGCTTTTGCAGAGTAATTACGTATTGTCAACTTAGTAAGTGCATTTTTTGAAGTAATAGTTATAAAATACTTAATGCCTGCTTTTGCAAATGCAGGGAAAATATCACTTCCAATAAATTCTTGTATTTCTTTAGAAAAATTACCAGTAGCATCGCTTGAATCAACAATCCAAGCTCTTCCTTTATTCAATTTAGAATATTCAAGTCCTTTTGAAAGAACCGCATCACTAAATTCGTTAAGCGTAACATAATAAGATATCCAAGTATCTATAATAGCATGTACATCAGCATTCCAAGTTTGAACCATTTTATTAGGAATAATTGCTGTTTGCATAAAAAAACCTCTTTATAATTATAAATTTGAAAAATTAAAAATTATTAACACATACAATTAATTATAGTCAAAATAAATTTAATAAAAAATGATTTATATCAAGAGTATTTTTTTTTAATTTAAAAAAAGATTTAATTTTTAATTATTAGTCTATTTTCAATTATAAAAACATAAAAAAACTCATAAACAAATTAATTTTTCATTTATGAGTTTTTTAATATAGAAAATTTAAAACAAATTACTATAATTTTTTTAAGCTACTTTGTGTTGCTGAAAGTAATTGCTTTGTAAATATAGGATAATCCTTTGTTACAAAACCAAATTTTAACATGTTATCTACAGCTTTTTTTCCAGAAATACCAGAATTTCTTATTTTATACATTTCTGCCATTGTTCCTGTTCTATCTCTTCCGTGAAAACAGTGAATATAAAGAGGTAAATTTGTTTTATTTTCAAGTGTCTTAAAATAACTAGAAAGCATTGTATTTTTTATTTCACCTGATGTTGGAACTGGATAATTTACAAATTTCATTCCAAGTTTTTCAACGATTCTTTTTTCTTCTTTAACTTGAGCATCCTCAGAATACTCTACTGGAGCATCACCTCTAAAGCTAACAATTGTTTTTACTTTATATTTATCTCTTAGAGTCATAAAATCGTTTTCATCTGGTTGACTACCTCTGTATAGATTAGGTGAAAATTGATCAAATCTTATAAGATTTCCTATTGTTTGACCACCAGAATTTGTTGCTTTATCGGGTTGTTTTGTAGATAGAGCCGAAACGTTACCTTCATTTCTATTTTCCCATTGAGAAGACATCAATACGGAATTATTACTATCCGATTGTTGAGGAACATCTAATAAAACAGATGATTTATCAGTACAAGATGTTACAATTGTGAGAAGTGATAACGATAGAAAAAGTAAATTTTTTAACTTCATTAATTAAAAACCTAATATCTTAATTTTATATATTAGAATCTATTGTAGCAAAAAAAAATTAAATCTTGCTTATGATAAAAATAAGAAAAGGTTAAAAAAATAGGTTAAAACTAACATTGTTTTAAGCTCATATCTTTTTGAAAATAAATTATATTTGGGTATATAAAAAAATTATTACCGATTTTTTCTTATTGCTTCAACAGGATTTAATTTTACCGCTCTTCTTGCAGGGATAATACTAGATAATAAACATACAATAAAAGCTGAAACAGAAACAAAGATAAAATCGTTTAATTGCATATCAATAGGTAAATTACTTATTATATAAACATAATTTGGTAAATTTATAGGATATTTTGCTAATAACAAAGAAAATAAATAACCAGAAATACAACCTAATATTATTCCTATCAAACCAATAAAAATTCCTTGATAAAAAAATATGCGATTAATATTTTTTTTACTTGCTCCAATAGATCTTAAAATACCAATTTCTGAATTTTTTTCTATTACAATCATTACCAAAAGATTAGAAATTCCTACCATTGCAACAATAATTATAAACATCATTACAATAAAAATAACTTTTTTTTCTAATGCCATAGCAGAAAGTAAAGCTTTATTATCTTTTAACCAACTTCTTACATTAAAAGCTGGTATTTTTTCTAAAATTTCTTCAGCTTTTGAATCTGCTAAAAAAGGATCATCAGTTTTAACCGAAATAGTATTTACAGAATTAGCTAAATCATATATTTTTTGTGCTGTTTTTAAATTAATATATGCTACTCTTACATCAATTTCATAAAAATCAGCTCTAAATATACCTGTTACTAGCATAGGTGTAATTGTTCCAACACCTGTAACTATATTTACTTTATCGCCAAGCATTAATCCCATTTTTCTAGCAAGTTCAGAACCCAAAACAATACTAGATTCATTATTTAAAAGCTGACCTTTGATAATATTTTTTTTTATATCTGAGTTTATATTTTCTTTTTTGGAATCAACACCATTTACCAAAATACCTTTTACTTCTATACCATTATTAATAAGAGCTTGTCCTCTTATCAAAGAAGAAACTGATTTTATGCCATTTATTTCTTTTAATTTTTTTTCAAAATCTTCATATTTATAAATTCTATCTGTTAAACCTGATTCTATTGTTATATGAGGATTATTTCCTAGAATTTTTTCAACTAAATCTTTTTCAAAGCCATTTGTTAATGACAACGCACAAATAAGAATCATTACTCCTATAGTTACAGTAAGTATAGCAAGTACAGATTGTCTCCATTTTGCTTTAAGTTGTTTTAATGCAATAAAAAGCTCAATATTAAACATTTTTCTCCAGTAAAAAATAATAAGATCTTAAACTATATAGATTATACATAATATAATAATAAGTAAACTAAAAACTTACATTCACAATATTATTATCTTTTTACTTTTGACTAATTATAGTATGATTATGAAAAAAGAAATTTTAGAACCAATAAAAATAAAATGAAAAGTATTAATCCTAAAGATATTTCTATTTTAGAAATTCAAAAGTACCTTCTGGGTGGTGTTTCACCAAGACCAATAGCATTGGTTTCAACAATATCAAAAGATGGAAAAAATAACTTATCACCTTTTTCTTTTTTTAATGCCTTTGGTGCAAATCCTCCTATAGTAGCTTTTTCAGCGTCTAAACGTATAAGAGATGGAAGTTTTAAAGATACTTATCATAATATAATGGAAACCAAAGAATGTGTTATTCAGGCAGTTACTTATTCTATGGTAGAACAAGTTAGTTTATCTTCTACAGAATATGAAACAGGAATCGATGAATTTATAAAAAGTGGTTTAAATCCAATAGATTCTATAAAAGTGAAGCCCAAAAGAGTAAAAGAATCTCCTTTTCAAATGGAATGTATTTTAAAAGATATGATTAGTTTGGGAGAAGGCGGAGGTTCTGGAAACTTGGCAATTTGCGAAGTAGTTTATTTTCATATTGATGAAGATATTTTTAAAAATGGAATAATTTATCCAGAATTTATAGATCTAGTTGGAAGAAATAGTGGTGATTTTTATACCAGAGCAAAAGGAGATTCTTTATTTGAAATAGAAAAACCCTTGGCTAAAAAAGGAATAGGTTATGACAATATTCCAAATTTTATAAAAGAATCTAATGTATTTAGTGCAAATAATCTTGGTAAATTTGGAAATATTGAAAAAATACCCACAAAAGAAGAAATTACTAATTTTATAGAATCTTTTGAAATAAAAGAATCATCTGAAGAAGCTTTTTATAGATATTTAGATCAAAAAAATTATTCTGAAATGATAAAAAGTGTTTTATTTTTAAATAAACAAAACAATAAAAAAAGTAAATATTTTTTTGAGTTAACTTCAAAAACTGCATTAGAAAATAATAATACTGATTTTGCATGGAAAACAATTTTATATTCAAGTCATTTGTAAAATAATTTTTATACTAATTATATTTAAAAGTAAAACATTAATTTTTTAAACTATTTGAGCTTTTTATTATCTAAAACTATATTTTCTTTTATAATAAAAAAAATATTGAAGTATTTTAGCGTATATGATAATATATTATAATCTTAATTATTATTTATATAATAAATTTCTTTTTATGTTCTATCTATTATTTTATTTTTGAGGATTTTTTGTGAATAAAAAAACAATTTTAAAAGCACTTAGTTTAGCCTCTATTTTTTTATCTTTTTCTCCATCTTCTTATGCAGAAGAAAAAAAAGAAACTGAAACCTTAACAGATTTAAGTTTAGAACAACTTTTAGATATAAAAATAACTACTGTTTCTAAATATGAACAAAAACTTAGTGAAGCTCCTGCGACTATAATTGTTATTACTCAAGATCAAATAAAATCAAGAGGATACAGAGATCTTAAAGATATTTTTTATGATTTACCAGGTTTTGATTTTAGTGGAAATGTGGTAGGTGAAATAAGAAGTATGGCTATTCCTAGAGGTCTTACAGGTGATAATAAAATTTTACTTTTACAAGATGGTCAAAAAGTTAATTCACCAACAGGAGAAAGACTTTTATTAGGTAATAATATTCCTATTTTTAATGCAAAAAGAATAGAAGTTATTTATGGACCAGCCTCTGCTGTTTATGGAGCAGATGCTTTTGGAGCAATAATTAATATTATTACGAATTCAGGATCTGATATAAACGGAATAATTTTAAATCCAAATTATGGAACCCTAAATACTTATTTACCATCAATTACTATCGGTAAAAAATTTGATGATCTTGATTTAATGTTGTCAGGAAGATTTTTAAATAGTGATGGTCAACAATTCGCAGACTCTTATAAAGAATTAAAATCTGTTCTTCAATACAATAAATATGGTTTTAAATATCAACAACCAATTAATAACTTTGATTTATATGGAAAACTAAAATATAAAGGTCTTTCTTTAATGTTTAATTTAAATAATGCTGTTGAACCTAATGGAGAAAGCGAAATTCCTAATAATTACATGTATGTTAAAGAAAATGTATGGGGACAAAAAGTAAATCGTTTGATTGCAGAATATTCAACAAATTTAATTGAAAATAAGTTAGATAGTGTTTCTACAATTAGTAATTATATTTATGAAGTTACTCCAGAAACTAATTTTAATATTGCCCAAGAAAGAGATAAAGATGAAATACCAACTAAAACAAAAGCAGAATACAAATATGCTTATAGTTCTACTTTCAAAATTGAAGAACAATTAAATTATTATCCTTTAGACTTTTTAACCTTTACAGGTGGTGCTAGTTATGAGAATTTACTTAGTTTTCCTAAAACTCAAAATTTAAAAAACGGAAAATTTGATAGTTCAAATTTGATAGATGATATGTCTGCATTTATTGATCCCAAAAATGGAAAAGCATTTGGAACAATAGATCAAAAAGCCTTTGGAGTAAGACCTTATCAAAACTATGCAGGTTTTTTACAAGCTGAATTAAAACCTTTTAACCCACTAAGAATAACATTAGGAGGTCGTTATGATTATAATACTATCTACGCAGGAACTTTTAATCCAAGAGTTGGTATTGTTTATAAAGCCTTAGAAAACCTTTCTTTAAAATTAAATTATGGTACAGCATATATTCAACCATCTAGTTATTATCGTTGGGAAAATTGGGCTAATCCATTTGCCATGCACATACCAAATCTTGATTTGAAACCAGAAAAAGTAGCTAGTTTTAATTTTAATGCTAATTATCAAATAACCAATAATATAAATCTTGATTTTGACTTATTTAGAAATGATGTTGTTGATATTATTAGAGCTGTTCCTATTGATCAAAATACCGTTTTTAATCCTTTCCTTATTGTTGACAAAGATAAATCTTATGCCGAAACTAATAAAAATTCAGGAAAACAATATACTCAAGGGGCTGAAGTTAAATTAAATTATGCTTTTGGGCATACAAAATTATTTAATATGATTGATTTTAAAAGTTCAGGATTTTTAAATTATTCTTTTTTAAATGGAGAAGATCTTGCTTTGACTTCTACAGATAAAAACACTGATATTGCAAAAATATCAAATCATAAGGTAGGTTTTGGATTAGATTTAAATATCTGGAAATTTAGTTTATCTCCTAGAGTAAAATGGGTTAGTCCAATTTCAACCCTTCCTTTTAATTCAGAATTTAAAGGGGCAAAAATTGATGGTTATTTCTTAGTTAATTTAAATTCAAGAATTGATATAATAGACAATCTTTCAGCTTATTTTACTATCGATAATTTATTAGATACATCTTATTATGCTGCGGCTCCATTTGGAGAATCAGTTTGGATTTTACCAAGAGCACCTCAAGCAAAAAGAACAATGCTTTTAGGTTTAGAATATAAATTTGGTGGTTAAGATTAAATAAATTACAAAAGTTTCTTAATAAACAAGGGGATGAAACCTCTTGTTATTAGAACATGGTTTTTTTGATAATATAAGTATATTTAACCTGAGTTCGATAAAAAATTCTGTATTTTATATAATAACAAAATGAAATTAGAGCAAAAACAAGG
>ERZ1292630.2671-Hain-H41-02um-R3-2671-length-16234-cov-18_pt1 | contig 16234 bp, 11 predicted proteins | sample MGYA00564408_ERZ1292630 | MGnify/ENA primary metagenome ERZ1292630 (study PRJEB36523, sample SAMEA6512641) | groundwater metagenome | collected 2019-01-08 | study: AquaDiva: Metagenomics assemblies of 32 groundwater samples | reverse complement strand
ACTCCCGGTGGACTGAGGCCGAATGTTGAATTTTGAATGTGTAATGTGGAGTGTCCGGAATTTATCGGATCGAACCCTAATCCATTCCGGCCATTGACCATTTCCACTTCAGCCTTCGGATCACGCTTATTTGAGGACGCTCTCACGTTATGAACGAACACAGCTCGGCCGACTGGTACCGCAGAGCGCAGGAGCAATTGACGGGATTGGCTCTTGCTGTGCAGCGGCAAGACGCACTCGATTTAGACCCCCTGGCTGCCCTGGCGGCAGAGGTTGTGACGGCGCTCAAAAGAAGCGACCGATTGCTCGTTCAGGCTATGAGTGGTCCGGCAGGCCCTCCGCTGATTACAAATCTCGTGAATGTCGGGATTCTGGCGGCGAAGATCGGCGGGGGGCTGGGATATCATGGGAAAGAGCTGGAACGACTTGCCCTCGCGGGGCTCCTGCACGATATCGGTCTCTTTGCTGTGCCGCAATCGCTGATAGCCAAACCAGGTCGGCTGACCTCCGATGAACGTGCGTTGATTGAGCAACATCCAGAGCTAGGCTATCAAGCAATTCAAAAGGCGGATGTCAAATACGACTGGCTGGCGCAAGTCGTGCGCCAGGCACATGAGCGGTGGAACGGGCAGGGGTATCCGAAGAAATTGAAGGAACGGCAGATCAATGAGTTTGCCCAAATCATCGGCCTGGTGGATGTTTTTGACGCCCTCGTAAGCCCGCGCGGCTATCGCCGCCGATTTTTCCCCCACGAAGCCATACGAGAATTGTTGGCAGCGGAACGGACGGCGTTCCCTCGCGAAATCGTCAAAGCCTTGATTCAGGAGTTATCGGCTTATCCCCTGGGTACGTCGGTACGATTGACTACCGGCGAAGTCGGATCTGTCATACGTATCAATACGCGCTTTCCACTCCGGCCGATCGTCTGGATCGAGAGTGATACAGCCTCTGGTCAGGATGGGCGGCAGATGGATCTGAGCTGTACTCCGCTCGTGTCGGTCCTCGAAACACTGGCGCCGCCCGATGTCGCACGGGCATCGTTTCCAGCAGATGAGACCTGTGACAAGGCATCTGATCCCCTCCCTCAGGCATCCGATCAGTTTACGGCGCTGTTGGATGGCCTGGACTCTCTCGCAAGTGCGATCAAAGATGCGGTCGAGTCCATAACGTCTGGGCCGGAAGAGGGAACGGCGTCTCGGTCTGGCGAGCATCGATGGACTGTGCGGTCTCCTGCGCAGGATCTTGCGGATGCCAGTTTCCAAAAGGAAGTGATCGGGTTATTCGCCCTCGAAGCGCATCAATGGCTGGCTCAAATTCAGACGGTGGTGAAACAGCTCGCTGAAGGGGCCAACGAAACGGTGCGTCCGAAGCTCTATGGGATTCTCTTGCATGGTATTACGAATCTTGGTAAATCAGCGTCGACGGTACAGCTTCGGGTTATCGAGCAGATGGCCTCGAATCTGCTTCCGATTCTCCATGATGTGGGCCGCCAAGAGCCCCATGCGATGTCGGCGGCGCTCCAGTCGCTTCAGGCGGGGTTGGATCGGATTACTCTCGCCGTGCGCCGGTTAGCGGAAGACCAAGAGGACAGTTCTGTCGGGATCGATAACGTTCCAGTGGAAATGGCGAGCGAAGTCGTGCAAGCACTTCCTGGCGTTGAGATGGAACAATCTTCGTTTCCCCAGGCGCAGGTTCAGCTCACCGTGAACTCCAGTGTCCCGCTCCTTGATGCCCTTCGAGATTTGCAACAAGCGCGTGCCCGGTCGCTCCAGCCAGCTCGCGATGTCTTGGAGGCGGTGATTCAGCGCGCCAAAGAGGAACTCGACAGTCTGGATGTCGCCGGCGTCAGGCGTATCTTAGCTGAACTCGACCGACTCGACGACGAGTTCATTGAAGAAGTCCGCATGCGTGTTCCGATCATCAGTTCCACTCTTGCAAATATACGCGCGCAGGGCGCGACAGATTTTGTCACAGCGTCTCAGCTTGATCCGATTTTCCAGCAGGTCGAGGCCCTCTATGACCTGGCCGGCCATGTGCAGGCGACGATGATCACAATGTTTTTGCAAGGGCTGCGATCCTTTCTCATGGTCGCGGCCTATCGCAAAACATCCACCTTGGGGCAGCGGCTGGGAACAGTCGAGACAAGAATTCACTCATTGATTCCGATGGCGGAACAGTGGGGCAATATTGGGCGCGTCGAGCGATCCGCCATCAGTGCTATCCTCCCAGTCTAGAGAAGGTTGAGGGTGAGGCTGAAGTGGAAATGTTGAATTTTGAATGATGAATGTTCAATTGGCGGAATCGGAATTCCGAACAATCAACATTACACATTCAATATTCAGCCTCGACTTGCCTTCAGCCTTAGCCAGCCTTCACACCGTCTCACTCGTCCTGCTTTTCACGCAAGTTTCGCGTGAACTTAGCCCTGTCGGTCTGTACACTTCTGTACGCTTGACGCTAAAGAATATTCCCTGTCATGCGGAATCTGTATTCATGTCGCATACAAGCTTCTCCTGAAAAAATACATCTCGATGTAATTGCACGGATTATGCTGCCTATGGATTGGGCAATGTGTAAGGCGCCATGGTATGGCGTGGTATTGGCCGTTCATCCACATGGTTATCCACATGCCATGCACATCTTTTGGGGACACAGAGCGTGAGGGGGCTGATGGTCTGCTCCACGGTCGCCTTTTGCAGGGCTGAAGTTCATGCGGATAGAGGCGCAAAACCTTTCTGAGCAAGCTGTTTTGGCGTAGATGTCTCCCGCCGTACCATTGCATATGCCAATGAGTCCTCATGCCATAAAAATCAGGCCTGCCTCCTACTGTCAGTGACCTGTCATCCACAATATCTCCACTAATCAGAGAGATGGAGCATCCTGTCCAATTAGACCGGACGGAGAGGCTCAATCTCCTTTCTTCCTCCATGTAACCTACCGTGGAAGGATGGTATGATGCCGCGTTTTTGGAGAAGGTTGAAGTCCTAGATGGGAGACTGTATCGATGCCGAAACTTGTGACGGTTTTGAGGCCGGAGAAGATCGATGAGCAAGCTCGCTACTATGTCCGGTCCCATATCCTTCTCCCTGCCGGGACGATCGGGCTGGTCTGCATGGTCGGCGGGATAGGGGCGCTCGCTTATCAACTACTGGCAAACCATACCTATAGTTGGGTGACGTTTCTCAGCAGCTCGCTCTTAATCGTCGTCGGCGCGGGCTATGGGTTCGCGCATGCTCGCTATCACCGCTATCTCTTTCAGGCATTTCCAGAGGTCTATGCGGCAAAGATGCGAACTGCTGTGGCTCAACGCAACAGGAAGGCTAAGATGAAAGGGAAGGCTGAGCCGGAAGTCCCTGCCATCGAACATCCGGGGCGCGCCTTTGTCACGGCCATCTCCATTGCAGGAGCGGTACTGGTCTTTGGTTCATCAGCAGCGGCCTACATGTACGGCGATCTCAACATGTTTCCTGCTGCCTTAGTGCCCTGGGCGGGGTTCTACTGGGCGAAGTTGTTTTGTTGGCGTGGCGTGGTGGACTAATCTGATTTGTTTGGTTGATCTGGTTTATTTGGTTTGTTTAGTTCATCTGGGCATCAAGTCTCAGCACTCGCCTCACGCCTTCCCCCCTTTACCCCTTTGTCCCTTTACCCCGCTCTTCCTACCCCTTCCCCCCTGTGCTGCCTCTAGTTTTTTCACTTGTTCTGCCAACGTGCGTATGGCCTGCCTGAGTTCGGGAAGACGTGGGATCACGGCTTGGGCCTTGACCCAGACTTCATGTGGCATCACGGGAGCTCCTGAGACGATTTGGTTGGGTTCGAGACTGCGGTTGACCCCTGCGCGAGCGGCGATCATGACCTGATCGCCGATGACGAGGTGATCTGCCAACCCTGCCTGTCCACCGATCATGACGTGATGTCCCACGTGCGTGCTGCCGGCGATCCCGACCTGTGCCACAAGGATGGAATGGGCGCCGATGGTCACGTTATGGGCGATCTGGACCAGATTATCGATCTTGGTTCCCTGCTTGATGACCGTTTGGCCGAGTGTGGCCCGGTCGATCGTGACGTTTGCCCCGAGCTCGACGTCATCTTCGATCGTGACTCCGCCGAGCTGGGGAATTTTGTAATGACGCCCCTGATCCTGCACATAGCCGAATCCGTCACTTCCAATCACCGTGCCGCTATGAACGATCACCCGCGCGCCGATCGTACAGCCTTCTCTGACGACCACATTGGGGTACAACAGCGTATCGTCTCCGATCGTCGAATCGTTGCCGATAAATACACCAGGGTAGAGCGTCACCCGCGCGCCGATGGTGACCCGATCCCCCAGGGTGACTCCTGGCCAGATCGAGACATCCGGCCCAATCTGAGTATCGAGGCCACGGACAACCGCCTTATCGATTCCGCGGGGAGGGGAAGCCGGGCAAAAGAATGTCCTGGCGACCTGCGCAAAGGCCAGCGCGGGATTGGCGACGACGATGTGGGCATTGGCGATCTCAGCCAAACGCCGATGGGCGAGGAGTGCTCCGGCAGCGATGGGTCCGCTCTGCTTGAGCATCCGATCATTGGTGACGAAGGTCAGATCGTTCGGGCCTGCCGCTTCAAAGCCGGCCAAGCTGGTCACAGAAACATGCGCCGAGCCGACAAGTTCTCCGCCGACCAGGCTGTGGATCTGCTGGAGTGAGATAGGAGTATGTGCCTTCGTCGCCATAGGAGTTACGATTTCTTTTTGCTCTTTGGCTTCGACTGTTTCGCCGGTTTCGCGGGCTTCATCGACTTTATCGGTTTCTTGATCGGCGCTGACGAAGCAGATTTTTCCAACCGCTTCTCCACATAACTCACGACATGCCCGACCGTCGTCAGCCCCACCAAGTCTTGATCGGGGATCTGAAGATCGAAGGCTTCTTCGATGCGGTACAGCAGTTCGATCACCGCCATCGAGTCGAGTCCTAAGTCATCACGCAGATGTTGTGTGACCAGTATCCGCTCCGGATCGCGTTTCAGATACTCAGCCAAGGCGGTACGGATTTTTAACGATATAGTCGGGTCAGTAGCCATCTCTCGATTCTCTCCGTCGTTCTCATAAAAGGCCGTTATTTGGTTTGTTTTGTTTATTTGGTTCATCTGGTTAGTTTCATTCAACCAAACAAACTAAATAAACCAAACAAACCAAATGAACCAGTCCCGCGTGACAGCCTTCTACTTGGCCGCCTGTTTGAATACCACAGCGGCGTTGTTGCTGCCAAATCCGAATGCGTTCAGCATGGCCACTTTTACGCGCCGCTCCTGTGCCGATCGGGAGAGTCCTGCCAAGGCGCAAGCCGGATCCGGATCATCGTAGTTGGCGGTTGGATGAATCTTGCCTGTATGGAGGGCCAGCACCGAGGCGATACCCCCGATGGCGCCGGCCGCGCCAAGGGTGTGGCCGATCAGCGACTTGGTGGCGCTGACGGCAATCTTGTCCGCGCGAGACTTGAATAGCTGTCTGATGGCCTTGACTTCGACAGCGTCGCCGATGGTCGTGGACGTGGCGTGCGCATTGATGTAATCCACCTGCGAAGGGGTCAGGCCTGCGTCCGCGAGGGCCAGCTTCATCGTATGGGCCACTTCCAGGCCGTCTTCACGGGGGATGACCATGTGATAGGCCTCGCTGGTGGCGGCGTAGCCGGCAACTTCTGCATAGACTCTCGCCTTGCGCTTCTTGGCATGCGCGGCCGATTCCAAAATGAGCGTCCCGGCGCCTTCCCCCATCACGAAACCGTCGCGCAGCCGATCGAAGGGTCGGGAAGCCTTTTCAGGGTTATCGTTATATTTTGATGAGAGGGCGCGCAGGGAGCAAAACCCGGCGAAGACGAGCGGAGTAATGCTAGCGTCGGCTCCCACGACGATCACGACATCGGCACGGCCCTCGCGGATACAGTGGAGGGCTTGCCCGAGCGCATGGGCGCTGGAGGAGCAGGCGGTCGAAATGGTCAGGTTCGGGCCCTTGGCGCCGTGGGCCATCGCGATAATTCCGGAGGCCGAATTGAGCGTGATGACGGGAATAAAATTCGGATGGACGCGATGGGGTTTCTGCTGCTGGTAAAGCTGGGTGATCTCACGCTCGCCCATGACCATTCCGCCCATGCCGGCTCCCACGATGACTCCGACGCGGTGAGGGTTCTCCTTCGCCATCTGGAGACCCGAGTCAGCCAGCGCTTCTTTCGCAGCCACGAGACCAAACTGGGCGTAGCGGTCCACACGTTCACCATGGACTGAGTCGATAAACCGTTCGACTGCGAAATCACGCACCTGACCAGCAACCTTGGAGCGGTAACCGTCCATGGGAATGGGGTCGAATGATGTAATGGCTGATATGCCGGATTGGCCGGCGAGGGCGGCTTTCCAAAAATCGCTGATTCCGATACCGATCGGAGAGACAACCCCCAGCCCTGTGACGACGACACGTGCCCGCATCTTCTTACGATCCTTTGGTAACGCGCTTCCCTCTACTTACCGGAAGCGCCTGGAGCAGTCAACCCGCCATGGGGCGAGTTGATCTGGTTTGTTTGGTTTCTTTCGTTTGTTTGGTTGAATGAAACTAACCAGATGAACCAAATAAACAAAACAAACCAAATAACGGTTTAGTATCTGACCTTAAACATCAGATAGAGGCCAAAACTCAAGAAGAGAATATTCCCCATCCAGGCGGCGATCAGAGGCGTTAAGGCCCCGCCACGGCCGAGCGCGATCGCGATGGAGTGCATTGTCCAAAAACAGAAACCGACGGCGAGGGCTTGCCCAATCCCCATCGCCATGCCGCCCCCTCTGGTCCCGCTCCGGCGCAGACTTAGCGCAATGCCGACTAGGGCCATGACGACGGTGACGAAGGGGAAGGCGATTCGACCGTAATAGTCTGTCTTCAGCCGTGCGGCTTGAGAGCTGCCTTGCTGGAGTCTGCGTCTGGAATAGGCCCGGATATCGTGGAACGTCATCAACTCGGAGTCGCCGGCGAGCCACGTGGTGAAATCATCGGGAATAAGGGTGAGCCCGCTGGCTTGGCGGTCGAAGACCGTAGTCGAAACGGTTCCATCAGGGGAAAATTGCCGTTGCAGCCCCTCGTGCAATGTCCAAGCGGACTCGCTATAGCGGGCTTCGGCTGCTTCAGTCATGCCGGTCAGTCGGAAATCGCGATCGAATTGAAAGAGCCGTACGCCGCCCAGGAGTTCCCCGCCGACGGAAACGCTGGTGACATGCATAAGGCTGTCGGCTCCCACTCTCGTCCAGGGTTGACTGAGTCTCACGGCTGCGGCAGGCGGTTTTTTCTCGATGCGCATGGTCCTGATTTCTTCGGACTTGTTTGCGGCCCAGGGGATGACGGTCGAACTGAAGAGCAAAAGCACGAGAGAGATCCCTGTGGCAAAGACAATAAAGGGGGAGGTGACCCGCAGTAAACTGATGCCGCAACTGCGCATGGCCGTGATTTCATGGCCGCGGGAGAGCAATCCAAACGTCAGCAATGTTGCCATCAGGATGGCCAGCGGCGCGATTTGGAAAGAGATTGCAGGAACCTTGAGTAGGAAATAGGTCAGGACATCGAGCCAGACGGCGTCGTAGCGTAAGAAACGGCGTACTTTCTCAAAGAAGTCAATGACGAGGTACACCGTCATCAGCCCGCTGAAACACATCATGAAGATTTTTGCGTACTCACGAAAGAGATAGCGAAAGAGAATGGGCATGGGACTATCGGCGGCTCATTATGTAAAACCACACGATTGTGGCAAGAGCAAACAGGCCGTTCGGGATCCAGGCTCCGGCAAAGGGAGGCAGGTTTGCCGTCGTGACCAGGAATTCACACCCGACGTTCAGCATGTAGTAGACGATGATGACGAACACGCCGACCGCAAATCCGCCGACTCGACCGGATCGTTTTGAGGCGATGCCGACAGGGACGCCTAACAGGCAGAGTACGAGCGAGGCGGTGGGAAAGGCCAGATCTTTGTAATACTCCATCAATCGTCGGAGCGCCGATGGATCGCGCCATTGGGATTGAGCAAGCTGGGCGATAATGGCGTCGTACGACGGACGTTCCTCCGTGGCTGAGTAACCGCTTTGGTTGAGCGAGAGCTTGAGATCGTAGCTGGCGAAAGAGGCATGCTCGTATTGATCGGCCTGATTTGGTCGGCTGTGAATGACTCCGTGCTGTAGGCGTAAGGCGACTTGATCGGTCGAGGGGTCCATCACCACCTCGAACTGTTGGGCCACGATGATGCGGGGATCGTCTGCATTCCGCTCGTCGGAGACAAAGATACCGGTCGTGGCCTGTCCGGGGCTCCCGTCCGGCACATAGATCATCATCTTAGGGATGGGCTCGTTGAATGTTCCCCGCTCCAGTGCCAGTACCAGCTGATCCCGAAGGAGGTTCAACGCCACTTTTTTGAGGTTGACGGAACTCCAGGGTTGTCCCCACTGTGCCAACCACAGGGTCAACCCGAACACGAGTAAAGCAAAGAGCAGTACAGGGCGAGCCAGCCGCATGAGGCTCAGGCCCGCAGTCTGCATCGCCACCAATTCTTTATCGAAAGACAAGCGTCCGAAGGCGGTGATCGAGGCAATGATTCCGGCGATCGGGAGGGTCAAGACGAGAAACGACGGCATCAGATTGGCAAAGACTTCCAGGACCGCCAGGATCCCAACGCCCTTGGAGACCAGCAATTCCACCAAGCGCAGGAGTTCGCGCGTGAGCATCACAAAACACAGAGCTCCGAGGCTGACACTAAAGGGAGACAGGAGTTCGGTGAAGATGTAGCGATCCAGCAGCGTTCGTAGAAACATTGGGAAAATCACGCCCCTCACGCAGTGTGACTCTATATATAGGCGAGCTGGCGAGGGTTGTCTACCTCACTTCCATCGCACTCTCGGCATGCCTCTGGCCAAAGAATGGCTTGACAAGATTTGAAACGCCATGGTACATGCTGCGCGAGTTCAACCCGAGATGGGCTTTGTGGTCGATTTTTTCTTTCCAATGAACCCGTCGCTCCAACCTGCTTTTCTTCCTGTGGTTTTCTATTCATTGCATGTGTCGCCAGCTGGGTTCCGGAACCAGCCACGTAACTAGGCGTGGCTGTTGAGGAAAGGGGGGTTCTGTAATGACGAAAGGTACGGTCAAGTGGTTCAACGATCGCAAGGGATTTGGGTTTATTCGCCTTGAGAGCGGGGACGATGTTTTCGTCCATTATTCCGCGCTGCAAGGAGAAGGATTCAAGAGCTTGAAAGAAGGAGAAAACGTTGAGTTTGAGGTTGTACAAGGGGCAAAGGGGCCTCAGGCTTCGAATGTCTTGAAGGCAACCGTTGCCGAGCCTTGATATTTTTGCTTTCCCATATTGTCTCACAGGGAGGCCTGCCCATTTTCTCTGGGCAGGCCTTCGTGTTTCTGAAGCGTGAGCGAGACAAGCGCGAAACGAAGTTCTGAGTTCGAAGCTCAAAGCACTTCAGCCCTCAGCCTTTCTCGTCCCCTCTCAGTGCTTGTTCGCTCCTCCCGTGCCTTCCAACTCAGCACTCAGAACTTCCCTCCCCCTCCCGTCATACGCTCGCTTTTCTCGCCTATCTTACGCAAATAACGTGGGCTAAATGCCCCATTTCGTTGACAATACCCATCGACGCTGTTAGCGTTTCATCGTTAGGGAGGTCTGACTTGCCGATCGACCGTAGCAGCGTTTTGAAGAACGCGCAGCTCTTTGCGTCACGGGGTCAATTCGACGCCGCCATTGCTGAATGGAAGAAGCTCTCGACCGAGTCGCCGGGCGATGGGAGCATCTTCAATTCAATCGGGGAGTTACACCTCAAACGCAACGCTACCAACGATGCTGTGACGGCTTTTATGCAAGCGGCCGGTGCCTTTCGTGCCGAAGGGGCCACCCTCAAGGCCATCGCTACGTACAAGAAGGTTTTAAAGCTCGATCCTTCAAAATATGACGTATTCCGGTATCTGGGCGATCTCAATGTTGAACGTGGTCTGCTAAGTAGCGCGGTTCAAGATTATCTCACCCTTGGCAAACACTACATTAAAGCGGGAAAAAGCAAAGCCGCGCTGGACATCTACAAGAAGATCGTCAGCCAGGATCCCTTGAATCTGGACGCTCAACAGCGGGTGGCAGAATTATGTCTACAAGAAAATTTACAGGGCGAAGCCACGACCGTCTATTTGCAGCTAGGGCGGGAACGGTCGGCGCAGCAACGCTATGCTGAGGCGAAGGATGCGTATCAAGCTGTCTTGCGGATTGATCCTGGGAATAGTGAGGCCGCCCAATTCATCGAACAATTCAAAAAGACAAGTGAGAGTCAAAGCTCTGCCCCAAAGGTGAAACCTCGTTCTGCAAAAGGCCCGGCCAAGAATGTCGAGCCACCCACTCTGCTGTCGGAAGCCACCCGTCGCATCGAAGACAAACAATTTGCCGGAGCCGAGGCAATTCTCAACCAGTTGCTGACCAAAGAGCCTGGCAATCCGGAGGTCTGTCAATTGCTGGCCAAGTTGCATCTGCAACGCGGAGATCTTCAGGTGGCGCTCGGCGAATATCGTTATCTCGCAGGGGCGGCCTTACGGGCACAAGATTATGTGAAGGCGGAATCGCTGATCACCGAAGTCTTAGCGGTCGAACCGCTGTCGATTGCAATTATTGAACTGTATGGAGAGCTCTACGAAGAGAAAGGCGACATCGGCAACGCTGTGCTTCAGTATGGGAAAGCGATCGAGCTGCTGCTCCAACATCCGGAGCCGGGCATGCCCACTCTTCACGAAGAAATATTTGAGAAGGTCAAGTCGCTTGCTCCAGACAATCCCATTGTCGCGAATCTCTCCGCGCTGATGAGGGGCGAGAGTCCCATTGAAGCGCCCGCGCCAGCGCCAGCGGGGCCTCAGGCTTCGGTAGGGACGGCTACTTCGATGCCGCAGAGCGAGCCAGCTGTTTTATGGACTGGAGCGGAACCGGACGATCCCTGGACGTTGGACGCCAAGGTCACCCCTCTAGAAGAAGATAAGCAATTCTCAGTCGGCGAGCCGGAGCCTGTGTTTGCAGAACCTAAACCGATCACGCAAAGCAGTGGGTTCTCGTGGGCGAATACCGATTCGGATCAGCTATGGGCGCCGGCATTGAAGGTGGCAAACCCGGTCGCTCCCGCTCCGCCTGTTCTCTCGACGAACGAGCAGTTTCAGGTCTATCTGAAGGCCGGCCAGCAAGCTGAGGCGGAAGAATGGCTCAGTCGCTTGGTTACGGCGCAGCCTGATCATGCGGAGGCTCGAGAATTGTTTGGCTCTCTGCTCGAAGCCAAGGGCGATACCGCCGGCGCAGCCTTGCAATATTCCCGCGCCCTTGAATTGCTCCTGCTTCATCCAAACGGTGCAAGTTTGGCTCAACCGGCAAGTCTCTATGCCAAAGTCAAAGAACTGGCCCCGGCTAGCCCGTTGATTGCCAAATGGGCCGAGATGTTTTCGCCGAAACCGCGCGTTTCGATCCCTGCTGTTGAGACGCCGGTTTCTGCTCCGCTTGCGGAGGAGACTGATCCGGAGACTCATTACACGTTGGGAGTGGCCTACAAGAACATGGGGTTGTTGGATGAAGCAAAGGAAGAGTTTCATCTTTCGATGAAGGGCTCAGTTTTTTTCCTGGATTCGTGTCTCATGACCGCGCTTTGTTTGAAAGAGCAGGGAGAGGGCCGCTCGGCGAGCGCACAGCTTGAGCTGCTGCTGAAGGATCCGAAGTGTCAAGGGACCAAGGCGCAAGCCATTCGCTATGAGCTCGGCCTACTCTATGAAGCCCAAGAGCAGTGGAGCCGGGCCGCTGAAATTTATGAATCGATTCCGACCTTCCATGACGTACCGCAACGGCTTGAATCGACTCGCGCACGCAGGGCCTCAGATCAATCCACCACTGTGTTTCGCTATGGAAGCTAGGTGGCATTGGTTTATTTAGTTTGTTTGGTTGAACGAAACTAACCAAATCAACCAGCCTAGTTAACTTGGTTTGGCGCCAGGCGCCCCTCTAAGACAGCTTCAATATTTTTCAAACAGACCAGTCCCATTTGAACCCTCGTCTGCAGGGTGGCAGATCCTAGATGGGGGAGCAGCACGACCTGTTTCAGCTCAGCCAACACTGAGTGGATGGTCGGTTCCTGTTCATAGACGTCAAGTCCCGCGCCGGCGATGACTCCAGTCTTGAGAGCATCGGCCAACGCTCCTTCATCGACGATCGGGCCACGAGCGGTATTAATAACGAAGGCGGTGGGTTTCATCCAGGCCAATTCTCGCACGCTGATCAAATGGTGGGTGGCTGGTGTAAGAGGCACATGGATCGTCACGATATCGGCTTCCCTCAGGAGATCTTGCAACGATCGGCGTTGCCACTCACGGGGGAACGATGTGTCGGCCTTAGGTTGGCGTGTGTGGTAGCGCACTTGCATGCGAAACCCCATCGCACGTTGAGCCACCGTTTGTCCGATCCTCCCCATACCGATGATCCCCAGGGTCTTCCCTGAGACCTCCGTTCCCAAGAGCTGTGTGGGCCCCCACCCAGTCCAACTGCCGGATCGAACGAGGGCATCGCCTTCGACAATGCGGCGCGCCGTCGCCAGGATCAACGCCCAAGTCAGGTCTGCGGTGGCATCCGTCAAAACGTCCGGAGTATTGGTGACGATCAGACCACGCGCTTGAGCGGCAGCAAGATCGATGTTGTTGTACCCGACGGCATAGTTCGCCAAAATTTTCAGCCGGGTGGCTGCATGAATGGTTTCGGCATCGATACGATCTCCCAAGGTCACGATTGCGGCGTCGGCTTGGCAGAGCCCCTCCTGAAGCGCTGACAGGCTAGGCAATGCATCAAGCGGTTCCTGCGCCAGTTGAAATCGTTCCCGCACGATGGCCATGATGGGATCGGGGAGAAGGCGTGAAATATAGAGAGTGGGGCGTGGGTCGGTCATGAATGTTGCTCCTGCCTGCGGCGGGCATCTTAGCAGGATATGGAAAATGTCTGCCAGGCGGGGGGATGAGGGCTGATGATTTTCTGTGCTCGCGCAACGCGCGGCCTCAGGGCCCTCGTTGGACGCGCGCAGTGGAAGATCAATCAGCCCCCATCCCCTAAAGAAGTAACAAGCGAGATTGGAAGGAACGATTAGATGAATGATGCCTTGTTTGGTGCATGCAGTAAAGGATGATCCGTCCGTTCTCCTCAAAAATTTTGAGTGCGGTGGGCAAAAAGAGAAGAAGTCCTTGCCTTCCAGTTACCCACGCCTACAATTCCAATAGCGGACGCGAATGCAAGCCTGGCTCACAAATGTTTGATTGCAAGACAGGACTCATGCCTCCGAGAAGTCTTCGACATTGAGTTCTGTGATACTTCGCAGATTGCTGCGGGGGGCTTCATCGAGAAGATGCTGGAGTAAATGGATGTGATCCGCAGCTTGGCGGACAAGTCCTGATACGAAGATGACTACCGGTGAAACACGATTTTCGATTCCTCAGAGGATAGGCGGATGGCTGTATCTTTGGTTGGTCGCAGCTGTCTACCTTGCGAGTACCATCCTTATTAATGGAATCGGCGCGTTGCCGTTCGTGGCTCCAGACATCTGGAGGATGGCTGGCGATTCTACAGGGCCATCCTATCACCCGCTTATCAAACCGCTCCTTATCTTCAGTCTCACAAGCAGGATTGCCTTGTTGATGTATTTCTGTTTCTGGGTCGCTCCGAACTTCTTCAAGCTGCGTCAACGTGCCTCAAAGATGATAGTCGCCTTTCTCTTGGCATACTTGCTTTCACTCGTAATAGAACAATCGCTCTGGATTTTCATCAGACGATCATTTCCTTACATGCTTTGGCTAGGCGAAGGGAACCCGATTTTCACCACGCAGGTAATCATTGCTGGGATAAGTTGTCTTATCTGGGTTCCCTATTTCTTGCTGTCTGGAAGAGTGAGGACCACCTTTGTCAACGGAGCATCAGAGTCTCGTCTGAATCCGCCCGCTGAACAGGAAGGCCTGTCTGGTGCTCATGAGACCCTAAAGCGGCGAGCTGTGTTTACTCTTTTGTGTTTTGTCGGTATCGGAATCACGTTCACACCGTTCATCAGTTCATACATCCAGTTATGGCAATGGAGACAGGACTTCACCAAGGGGAATGACGCGCTACAGAAAGGGCAGCATGCGGAGGCGACACAGCTCTTGGAAAAAGCGCTGGAGCGGATGGGGCCAAGATTCTCTGAGACGAAACGGATCGCAACACTCGATGACTTGGCGTATGCGTATCACAAAGAAGGGGAATATTATCAAGCAGAGAAGAGATATCAGGAGGCTCTTGAACTACGGGGGATTCGGTTTGACAGAGGAAGCACGGATCTCACCTGGGGACTCGACAATCTCGCACAGTTATATTTGAGCTGGGGAAAGTATGACAAAGTCACTGCACTGGCGAAGAGGTCCCTAGAAATCAAGGACGCGTCCTATGGGCCTGAGAGCCAGGAGATTGCTGTCACGCTCGATATCTTAGGAGGGCTGGCACACCGCCAAGCTCATTTCAAAGAAGCGGAAACGTTGTACCAGCGAGGGCTGGCTCTTCGAGAAAAGGCCGTGAAGCCCGATCACAAGGACCTCATCGAAAGCTTGGCCAATCTCGCTGAACTCAACTATGACCTGGCGAGGTACGCTGAGGCGCTACGGCTAGCTCAGCGCGCTGCATTACTCGTCGAAACCAGTACCGAGTCAGATGCCGCAGATCGTAGGGGGCATACGACTCTCGCAAGAACTTTGCATATTCAAGGTCATTACACAGAGGCCGAGCAATTGTATCGCAAGGCTTTTTCTCGACTCGAAGGCACGGTAGGCGCTGATCATCCAGACCTTGCCTGGAGTCTTGGTGATTTGGCCACGATTGTCTATGATTATGGTCATTACGATGAGGCTCAAAGACTTGCCCAGAGAGCCTCTATGATTCTGGAGAAGCGATTTGGGACCAAGTACCCCGATGGAATGTGGATTCTTGATATTCTTGCGGACGTATACCTGAAGCAAGGTCGGCTCGTGGACGTGGTGCAGTTGGCGACGTGGAGCCAGAAGGTTCGCGAAGATGTGTTCGGCCTGGAACATCCGGATGTCGCGCTGAGTCTCAATCGTCTGGCTAAGGTGAATGTTGTCCAAGGTAAACTGAGTGACGCTGAGACGCAAGTACGAAGAGCCTTGTTGATCAACAAGAACATGTATGGATCTGGCCATCCAGTGATCGCAGACAATCTGCAAACGCTGGCGGAGGTATACCGCGAGCGAGGTCGTCTTGGAGATGCCGAGCCTTTGTATCAAGAGGCGCTCGCAATCTACCAGCGTATTCTGGGAACAGAAACTGTAGATGTTGCTCAGTGTCTAGAGAGCTATTCAGTGCTTCTCCAGAAAGCAAATCGGAACGGAGAAGCGGAAAAGATGAAGGCGCACGCTTCAGCAATTCGAGCCAAGGTCAGTGGTAATATCAATTCGGATATCAAATCTGGTCGGTTCTAGCCCCTCATCGTCTCACGCCTGACAGCTTGTTCTCTCTGTCAAAGTCCATCTAGAATGAGCGACCGAATCAACTATGACTGCACCGACTCTCATTCTGCCTGAACGATCCCGCGCCATCGCTTCCGATCTTCGTGCCGCGGTGGGCGCTGACAAAGTAAAAGACGACTATTCGACGCTTACGGCCTATGCGGTGGATGCGAGTATCTATCGGATGACGCCGAAGGCCGTGGTGCTCGTGGAGACTGAGGAGGACATTGCCGCCACGCTGCGCTACGCGGTACAACGGGGCATCCCGCTGACGCCGCGCGCCGCCGGGACAAATTTGACCGGCTCGGCGATCGGGTCCGGGATTATTCTGGACGTCTCACGCTTGAATCGTGTGCTGGAATTGAATCGAGATGAGCGCTGGGCTCGGGTGCAACCGGGAATCGTTCTGGCTGAACTCAATAAACAACTGGCGCATGACGGTCTGCTATTCGGTCCCGATCCTTCTAGCGGAGAGATGTGCAAGCTCGGCGGTATGTTGGCGAATAACTCATCCGGCCCCCACACGCTGCGGTATGGGGCCGTCAAAGATAATGTGGCGGCGCTCCGTGTCTGTCTGCAATCCGGCGAGTGGTTGGATGCCAAGGCCTATGGACTCGACGATCCGACATGCGCCGATCTGCTGAAGACGCATAGGCAGCTTCTGGATTTGCGGTCACTGCTACAGGAAAATGC
>ERZ1292630.2670-Hain-H41-02um-R3-2670-length-16237-cov-4_pt1 | contig 16237 bp, 14 predicted proteins | sample MGYA00564408_ERZ1292630 | MGnify/ENA primary metagenome ERZ1292630 (study PRJEB36523, sample SAMEA6512641) | groundwater metagenome | collected 2019-01-08 | study: AquaDiva: Metagenomics assemblies of 32 groundwater samples | reverse complement strand
TGCCTTTCAAATAAAATAAATGGTAATGATGATAATGGCCACGGAACTCATGTGGCGGGGACAATCGCCGCGCTCAATAACGGCATTGGAGTAGTCGGAATAGCTCCGGAAGCAAAATTGATAGCGGTAAAAGTCTTGAATCGAAACGGTTCCGGAACATGGTCTTCAGTTATTTGCGGAATTGATTGGGTGACAGCAAATGCCTCTAAACACAACATAAAAATTGCCAATATGAGCTTAGGAGGAGGCGGTACTAGCGACAACGATTGCGGAAAAACGAATAATGATCCTATGCACAAAGCTATCTGCAAGTCCCGAGACGCCGGAGTAACTTACGTAGTTTCAGCTGGAAATGAAAATAAATTAGCCAGTACTTCTGTGCCGGCCTCTTATGATGACGCCGTGATAACCGTTTCAGCTCTAGCTGATTCTGATGGAGTCTTAGGCGGATCGGGTTCTCCTACGCCATATGGAGCTGATGACACTTTCGCGACTTTCAGTAATTATGGAAGTGTGGTTGATTTAGGAGCGCCGGGAGTTGATATTTATTCAACATACAAGGGCGGAAGGTATGCCACTCTTAGCGGAACAAGTATGGCCGCTCCTCATGTTTCCGGCGTCGCCGCTCTCTACATCAAAAATAATCCCGCTTCAACTTGGGATCAAGTCAGAGACGGATTGAAAGCATTGGCGGAAAATCTCGGCTTCGGGCACACTGATCCGTCCGGTCTTCACCCTGAACCGGTCATCCGCGCCGATAGTCTATAATTTAAAACGCTAAAATAATTTATTAAAACCCCACCGGCATCTGATGTCGGTGGGGTTTTGTCAAACAAAAAAGGTGGGATAAAAATGCCCCGCCTTCGCTACAATTCTCCATCAAAACTTTAAAACTCCTCCAATCTTTTTACATATACTACAATGCTTTACATGTCTGGATATTCGAAATAAAAAACGCGGCTTAACATGATTCTTCCCATGCTCTAAAATCCCAAAAAACGATCTGATCTGCTTACAATTTATAGTTTTTCTTTTTTGCCACGGTCTCCTAAACGGAACCGCGCCCCCAGCTTCAATCAGCTTCTTTGCCTTTTTTCCATAACCCATATCTACCCCCTCCTTTATCAAAATCAATTTTTTAAGGACTAAAACTTTTAAGAAGTTATCACACGCGCTATTTTTTAGCAATTTTATAGTTATTTTCAGAAAAAAACTTTGCTTCATTTTCAGAAACCCCCCCCTCAGAACCAATTAATACATTAATTTTTTCTTTATTAGTAATAGTTTTCAATATATTTTTTAATGGATTTTTAGCTTTTTCATAACATATTATTGAGTTAAAAGGATTTAATATTTCTAATCTATTTTTTAAATGTTCTATTTTATGTAATTTAGGTATAAAATTTCTTTTACTTTGTTCTGAAGCTGATCTTATTATTTTTTCAAATCTTTCTTGTTTTTTTAAATATATGTCTTTAGATATAATAGAATAATCCATAATTACAGGGTAAATATTATCAATTCCTAATTGAGTTGCTTTATCTAAAATTTCTTCAAAAACATCTATTTTAGTTATTCCTTGAAATAAGGAGATTTCTATATTATTTTTCTCAAAAAAACTTTGTTGTAAAATTTCATAAGTTAGATTTTTTTTATTTATATTTACTATTTTACATTCAAAAAAATTACCTTTATTATCTGCACAAGTAAATAAAGATGATTCTTTCAATCTAAGAACTTGTATTAAATGATGAAAAATATCATCTGAAATAATTTTTTCTTCTGATTCTTTTTCTGAAATAAAAAAATGTGGTATATGTTTCATTTTTAATTAAATATTTTCTAAATTAAATAAAATATCTCTATAAACATCAGATAATGATTCTAAACTTTTTATATCAACCCATTCATTAGAACTATGATGATTATCTCCTAATGGGCCAATTGTTAAAGTGGGTATTCCTAAAACACCAAAAACATTTTCATCTGCTACAGATTGCCCATAGTTAAAAAAAACTTCATTATAAACCTTTTTCATTGATTTTATAGCAATTTGTAAAAAATTATTTTTTTCATCCAGTTCAAATGGTTCTAAAAAAGGAGTTGGTCTTTCAGATAATTTAACAATAAAATCTGCTTTTAAATGATTATTTAATTTTAATTCTGAAATAAATTTTTCTATTTTTTCTTTTATTAATTTAGAAGTATCTGGAGGAACTATAAGAAAATCTAATTCTATCTCTGCATAATCAGGTATAGATAAAGAATTTGTTTTACCTTCAAATCTTCTTGCAAAAAAATCTGTTTTACCCATTTTTATATTTTCAGTAAATTTAAGCTGTTTTAATTTAGTTAAAAACAAGGCTCCTTCTTCTATAGAATTAATCCCTTTCTCTTTTTCAGCACCGTGAGAAGATTTACCTTTTATTATTATATTAAAAACACAACGACCTTTCCTACCTATGGTTATAAACCTTTCAGCTTTGTTAGATTTGGAATAAGGTAAACATGATTCTGGCACTAAAATACCTTTTACATCATCAAGCCAATCTGTTTTTGATAAAGAAAAAGCACCTTCAGAAAAATTCTCTTCATCAACTGAAAAACATATTTTTAATTTAAAATTTTTTGGTTCAAAATTCTCTACAGCTCTTATTATTGCTACAATACCACCTTTCATATCGGTAGAACCAAGTCCAAAGACTTTATTCTCAGATAGAACTAATTCAAAAGGATTAGTTTCCCAATTACCATAAATAGGAACGGTATCTAAATGAGCATACAAAAGATACGATATATCACTATTACCTTTTTCGGCTAATATATTAAATCTTTTTTCTGAAATAAAATGTTTTTTGACTTTAAATCCTTTTTTAATTAAAAAATCAAATAAAAAAATACCTAATTCATACTCATTAGGATATATAGAATTTATACTTATAATTTTTTTTAATAGTTCTGTAGATTCTTTCATTTGAATATAATTTTAACAAAAAAAATCATTGTAGGGAATAAGAATAAGCTTTAATATTTAAAATTTTGTTTATCTATAAAAAAATAATCTAAAGTAAATATCTATAATTTATTTATTTTTTTAGTTTCAATATTTAATTCATATTTATCATTAATCTCATTTAAGATAATAAGCTTATTTTTTTGAATTTTTAAGGAAATAATAAAAACATCTTGAACATCTTTTTCTAAATTATTATCATAATTTATTTTATAAATTTGAATTTCCCATATTTTTTTATTTAAATTTATATCCCATGCTTCTATATATCCATGTTTTACCTTTCCATTAATAATTTTAAAATGAGGTACTATATATTTTATTCCGTTTGAGATAACAGGATTAACTTCTTTTGGAGCTAATCTTTTTGCATTGGAAGAAGAAACAAAAAATAAATTAAAAAATAAGAATGTTAAAAGTATTTTTATAAAAGTATTAATATTTTTTAGATTCATAATAACCAAAAATTTCTCATAAAAAATTAAATCATAGAGCTTATAAATATATAATATAGAAAAAAAATAAATTTTGATACTAAATTATTAAAAATTATTTTTTAAAAAAACTATCCAAATTCAATTAAACGGATATAATTATGTTCAGTTACATAAGTAAAAAAGGAAATTTTTATGGCAAACATTTATTTTGAAGATGATGATGATGATGAAAAAACTTCTGTAAAAGAACTTTTGGAAGGGCTTAGTGATGATAAGCTTTTTAATAAAAAGTTTTTAGATCAAAGAAAAGTTTTTTTGTGGGGTGCAGTAACAGATGAATCTGCAAAATATGTAGTAAACAGATTAATGTATCTTGAATCAAAAGATCCTGGAAAAGAAATCAAATTTTTTATAAATAGTCCTGGTGGAATGGTAACGGCAGGTATGGTTATTTATGATACTATGAAAATGATAACATCTCCAGTTGCTACAATATGTATGGGTTTAGCTGCTTCTATGGGTTCTATTCTTTTATCTGGTGGAGCAAAAGGAAAAAGAGCAATTTTCCCAAGTGGAAGAGTTATGATACATCAACCAAGTATAGGTGGACAAATGTATGCAAGTGCTTCTGATATATCTATTCAAGCAAAAGAAATTATGAAAACAAAAGAACTAGGAGCAAGAATTTTATCTGATAATTGTAACCTTTCTTTTGATAAAGTAATGAAAGATTTTGATAGAGATTATTGGATGGATTCTAAAGAATCACTTGAATATGGAATTGTTGATAAAATAATTGATAGTTTAGATTAATTTGCTTTAATTATTCTAGCTTAACCCTTGTTATTAGGTATCTACTCTATAAAATTAAATAATTTATAAAAATCCCATCTCTAAAGTTTATAGCGTTGGTGGGCTGAGTTTGATATTTTTAATAAGGGTTTTTATTATTTTAAGTATAAAATCAAACTAAATAAGGAAGTTTTGAAGTATTTCACATTAATTATTGATTTAATAAAAGATTTAAAACTTGTATATATAAACATAAAAAACTCTTTTTATAATTTTTTTCTTTTTATTTATGAAGTAATCTCTTTTTATTCTAATAAAAATCTTAGAAAAATTGATTTTGAGTTTTTTAAAATATATGCAATAAAAGATCAATTTACAATTTCAATTCAAGAAAGCAAAGAAATTTTTGGAATAAATGAAGAAGAGTTTACCTATGGGGAAGCAGTTTGGACTTCTTTTGATAAAATACTTAAATTTATAAATCCTCCTCCAAATGCTATTTTTTATGATTTAGGATGCGGTATCGGAAGAATTTGTTTTTTTACTTCAATAAAATATTCTTTATATTCAAAAGGAATAGAGCTTTTACCTACTTTTATAAAAAATGCAAATCATATAAAAAATAAATTTGATGTTAAAAATATTTTGTTTATTGAAGATGATTGGAATAAAATAGATATATCTGACGCAGACATTGTTTATGTTGCAACAACTTGCTTTGATGATTTTTTATTAGAAAAATTGACAAAAAAATTTGAAATACTTAAAAAAAATACAAAAATAATATCAGTTTCAAATGAGCTAAAGTCAGATAAAATTAAGTTATTAAAAATTATTAGCTTACCTTTTTCTTGGGGTAAAGCAGATGTGTATATAATGGAAATAAAATGAAATTTTTTAAGTTATTTATAATAAGCTTATTTCTTTTTAGCAAACCTTCTTTTGCTAAAGATTGTCCAAAATTAGTCATAAATGAAAAAATAAAATATGGTTCCTTAGTAAAAAATAAATTTGTAGAAAGAAAAAATAAAACTTTCAAAAATGCTGAAATTGTTGTTATGCCAATGATTGTTCAGAATTTTTCTTATGATAAAAAAACATACAATTTAAAAATAAATGCAGATATAAAACTTAGTTATAAGGGAAGAGAAATTTCTACTATGTATAATATCTTTGGCATGGATGGTAAAAAACTTTTTATTGCTGATAAAAAAGTAAAAAAACTAAGAGAATTAGTTTTAGCTGAATTTGATATTCATTTAACAATTCCAAGCGAAATAAAAGGCGAAATAACTGCAAATATAAAAATAAAAGATATGAATGAGAAATGCAGAACAGGTAATTTTTCTACAAAACTTATGATAAATTAATTTGATAAAAAATCTTGATAAAAAACAATTAGCCTATTTAGAATTACACTTTTGTGTTTTTTTATGGGGTTTTACTGCTATATTAGGAAAATTAATTCAAATAAGTGAATTACCTTTAGTTTGGTTCAGAATATTAATAACTTGTATAAGTATTCTTTTTATCCCCAAATTTTTTGAAAATTTAAAAAAAGTAAATAAAAATCAAATAAAAAACTTAGCTTTTATTGGTTGTTTGGTCGCCTTACACTGGTTATTTTTTTATGGTTCAATAAAATATTCAAATGCTTCTATTGGGGTAATTTGCATGTCAACATCAGCTTTTTTTACTTCATTAATAAATCCGTTATTTTTTAAGAAAAAACTTCAAAGATCTGAATTATTATTTGCTTTATTTGTTATTTTTGGTATGTATTTAATCTTTAATTCATCTAGTTTATATATATTGGGAATAATTTTAGGTCTCATTGGAGCTTTATTAGCTTCAATTTTTACTATTTTAAATAAAAAAGCGGTTGAAGAGATTGAACCATTAAGTATGACTTTTATAGAATTAGGCTCAGGATTACTTTTTTTAACTATTATTTCTCCAATATATTTTTATCTTTTTCCCAAATCAAATTTTTTACCATCAACAAATGATTTTTTTTATCTTATGATTCTTGCCTTACTTTGTACAACACTACCTTTTAGTCTTTCATTAAAATCATTAAAACATGTATCAGCTTTTACTGCTAACTTTTCAGTTAATTTAGAACCTATATATGGAATAATATTAGCCTTTATTATATTCAAAGAAAATAAAGATCTTAATCTTAATTTTTATATTGGAGCATTTGTAATAACATTATCTGTTTTTAGTCAGGGATTTATAAAAAAAATATTTAAATAACTTTATAAATACTTCTATTTTGAAGTTTATTAAAGATGTTATTTCATAATGCTATTTATTAGATAATATTTAAATTAGAACTTCTTATTTTTTTATTAACTCGTTTAATTCATGTTAAAAATTAATAAAGGTAGGATTTACAAACGTTTATATTCTATTGATTACTTGCGTTTTTTGTGATACCATAACAAGTTGCGTAAAAACAGTGCTTAAATATAAGTTAAGTTCTAATTAACAAATAAATAAAATTTTAGACAAGTGTCTAATATAGTCGGAGGTTTTATAATACATGATACTTTCTGAGTCATCAGACATTAATTTAAAATCACTTACATTTGCTTTAGACAAAGTAGATGTAGATGAGGACGAAGATTTCATTGACGATTTGGAAGATGGAGACACCATTTCAGCGTTAGAAGACGATGTAGCTGAAATAGTAGTTGATTCGGAAGAACAACCAGTAAGATCAAAAGACGAAGACATAAGCTCAATCCAAGTTTATCTTAATTCTATAGGTAAAACACCTTTATTATCTGCTAATGAAGAAGTTGATTTAGCAAAAAAGATAAAAAATGGTGATTCTAGAGCTAAAAATCATCTTATAACAGCTAACTTAAGATTAGTTGTTAGTATTGCAAAAAGATACTGTGATTTAGGTTTACCTTTACTTGATTTAATTCAAGAAGGAAATACAGGTCTTATAAGAGCAGTAGAAAAGTATGATTATACTAAAGGTTATAGATTTAGTACTTATGCTACTTGGTGGATAAGACAAGCTATAACAAGAGCTATAGCAGATAAAGGTAGAAATATCAGATTACCTGTTCATGCTACAGAAGCAATTCAAAGACTAAAGAAAGTAAGAAGACAATTAACTTTTGAACTTGGTAGATACCCTACAGATCAAGAATTAGCTGAAACAACAGCTTTACCTTTGAATAAAATAAGACAATTAAAAAGAATAGTTAAAAGAACTATATCATTAGCAACTCCTATTGGACCAGATGATGACAGAAGCCTCGTTGATTTAATAGAAGATGAATATAGTACACATCCAATGAAAAATGTTATTAACAAAATGCTTTCAGAGGATATTCAAGAAGTTCTTTCAATTTTATCTCAAAGAGAACAAGAAATACTTACTATGAGATACGGTTTATATGACGACCACCCAAGATCGCTTGCAGAAATTGGAGCAAAAATGGGCGTTACAAGAGAAAGAATAAGACAGATAGAAGCAAAAGCATTAAGGAAATTAAGACATTATAGTCAAAGAAAAAGACTTGATGAATATTTACATGATGACTAATATCTTTTTAGTTTAGATTTTTTTAGCACGGTTTTTACCGTGCTTTTTGTTTATTATTTGATAAAAGTTTGTTAATAAATTGTTTATTTAAACATGAAAATAGTAAATAAGTAATAAAATAAATTATATAATTTTGGATTTTTTGTTCGGGGGATTTTTTTAATGAGTCTTGAAGGTTTGTCATCACTTATACAATTAGAAAGCACCAGACTTGAGGGGTTTAAGCAAACAACTCAAAATATTCAGCAAGTTAACGGTGCTGTTCAGCAAATAGGGGTTCAAGTTGCTCAAAATAAAATAAGTGTTTGGAAAGATAGAATTGGAACTGAATGCGATAAAGAAATTCAACAAGCGGCTGTTAAAAAAGCTGAATCTAAACTTGCAAGAGAAAGAAAAGCTGAAAATATGGCAGCTATGATTGTTCAAGGTGTTACGTTATTAAGTGCAGCTAGTAATGTCTGGAATGCAGCAAGTGATCTAATGGGAAAACAAAAATTGGGAGATATTCCTGATTATTTAAAAACAAGTCCGATTGATCCTAAAGGACCAAATAGCATGGCTTTTTCAACCCCTCAAGATGCAAATGGAAATAGTAGTGTTTATGCAATAGGAAAAAATGAAGATGGTTCAGAAACAGTTCTTTCTATGCAAAGAGATATAAAAAATGGAATGACTTCTCCTAAGGCAGCAACTGTTTCTTTTTATGATATTAATACTATTTTGGCAGGGAATAATGATTTTGATAGACTAAAAACTGATTTGGGTTCAATGAAATCTTTTGCTGATGCAAAAGCTAAATATCCTAATCTTACAGAAGCAAATTTCAATACATTTAAATCTACAGGTCAAGCATCTTTTTCATTATTAGCTCAAACAGCACCTGATCTAGCATCAAAAGTTATGCAAGATAAAGGTCATGGTATGAGTAGAGATGAATCTAAAAATTTTGTAGAAACTTTAGATAAATTTATGCCGCATTCTTCTACAAAATTAGAACATACTAGTAGTGATACTGAAGATACAATAATTCCGCCAACTAAAACTGATGCTGAAAAATTAGCTCAATTACAAGCACTTCTTTCTCTAGTTCCTCCAGATCAACAATTAGCTAGAATGGAATCGATTATTAAAGATGATAAAAATAAAGATATAAAAATAGGTGATAAACCAATATCTTCAATGAAAGCAGCAGAGCTTTTAGAACAAGTAAATAAACTTACTAAACCAGATACTTCAAAAGCGGATCCTTCAAAACCAGCAACAGATACTCAAGCTCCAGTAGCAACTTCATCTTTTAATGCTGATACCTATACAGCACCAAAAGAATATGCATTTAATGTAAGCAAAAAAGAGGATGGTTCTGCAGATGTAACCTTGTATGATACTGATAAAAAAATGACGCTTACTGTCAATTTTCCAAAAGGTGAACCTAAAATAAATGGTAAAGTAATGCCTTTTGAAGATATTTTTAAAGGTAAAAATAGTGAAGCTCTTGATACTTTTATGGGTAAGATTAAATCTCCAGGTCAAGAAATTAAAGACTTTGACCCTAAAAAATATACAATGCCTAAAAATAGTTCATTTGATAGTAAAATAAATAAAGACGGAACAACAACTGTAACAATGAATGATAAAGACAAAAAAATGTTAGTTACTATTAATTTTGATAAGGATGATCCTCTTTTAAAAGGTAAGTCTTTTGATGCCCTTTTTGACAATACATCTGCTCCGCTTGATGCTATAGAAGCTAAAATGAAAGAATCTAATCCACAAATAAAGGCATATAATCCTGAGATAAAACCTCAAATAACTGTTATTTTTGGTAAGTCAGCTGATGGAAAAACTAATAATGCTGATTCAGATATGGTTACAAGAGCAGCTGATGGAAAAACATATAATGCGGCTATTGCTGGTTTGCAAGGTTCAGGACACTTATCAAAAGATTATGACTCTAATATTGCCATGAAAGGTGTTAAAGGTTTTATGGGGGCTGGTAAATTATTAACAGATTGTGTTGTTAATACAGCAAAAGATGCAGCACCTTACTTTCAAGCATATTTAGAGGCAAAAACAAGAGCAGATCAAGCTCAAGATGAATTAACCGAAGCATTAACAAAACTTGCTGCATTAACAAAAAAATTAAAAGCAATTCAAATGCAATTAGATTTGTTTAATGGCAAAGGTGCTTAATAACTTAGTAATATAAAAAAGGGAGTTAAATAATGAGTTTAGAAAGTCTTCAAGCCTTAAAATCACTTGTTCAAGTAAGAGAGCAGGGTGCTAGTATTCAAGGTGATAATTTAGAACAAGTACAATCAAAAGTTCAACAACTTGGAACATCAGAAGCAAAAAGAGTGGATGATCTTCACCTTGAAACAGCAAAAGCACAATATGAAGTATCTCTAACACAAGCAAAAATAGAAAGATTGGCAAGTCAACTTGTCAGAGAAAACAAAGCCGTTCAAAATGCAAATCTTATAACTATAGGAGTGGCAGCTTTATCTATTGGAACAAATGCTGGTTTTTTCTTCTCTGATGTAACTGGTAAAAATAAATTAGGAGACACTTCTAAAGGTGAAAGCTTGAATGGTTTTAATTTTGGTGGCGAAAATGGTAGTAAAACAGCAAAAACAACTCAAGGTAGTTCTGGAGCTCAACTAACACAAACAAGTGGACAAGATGCAAATGGGGCTCAAGCAGTTATAGTTACTAATGTTAGTGGAGTTGGTGGAATTGGAGAAGGGGCAGGCGGAAAATCAACTAAACTAAATGCAACAGATGATAATATTGGAGACATTAAGAAAAAACTATTAGATACTAAAGCTATTGATGAAAACGGATCTATTACAAAAAAAGGAGCTGAACTTAAGCTTGGGACAGAAGGGCAAGTATTGTCATTTGCAAACACAGGAGCTGCTCAAAAATCATTACAAGATGCTGGTTTAGTTGGAAAAGATGGTTCTGTTACAAAAAGAGGCGATAGTTTTGGTCTTTCTGCACTTGGAAAAGTTGAGTCAAATACAGGTGGGGGAGTTGTAAGAGTTTCTATATTAAGTCAAGCTGATATTGCTCAAGCAGCTAAAGATGCTGGAGTTACAAAAGGAAGCGGAAAAAATGGTTCTTTCACATTAGAGGATATTAGAGCAAAAGATCCGAACGCAGCTGATGCTTTAATAAAAAGTAAATCAAGAGATGTTAGAAGAGATGAGTCTGGCTCTGTCCTAGATGCTATTTCAAAAAAGACAAATAATAATTCTGAAAATGTAAGTGCAGTAAATGCAAATCTTTTAACTGGAGATAGAAGAAAAGGTATTACAGCTGAAGAATCGCTAAGAGATCGTGTACAAAATCATCTTGAAGCAACAGGGGTACATGAAAGTGGATTAAAAAAAACAGGGGATGTTTTAAAATCTGGAGCAAATGCTTTGGTTAGTATCGCAAGTGACGTTTCACCTTTTTATCAAGCTTACTTAAAAATGAAAACTCAAAGAGATAACACCGCAGATGAATTACAAGCTGAAGTAGCAAAATTAGCAGCAGAAAGAAAAAAATTAAAAGCGTTAGAATTAGCAATACAAAGTCCTGGAGCTGGCGAAGAAGGTTCTGGAGCTGGTGAAGCATCTAAAGCTAAGGCATAAAGAATTAATTAATCTTTTATACTTATAAAAGGTATGTTTATTGTTATTTTTGTTCCTGTTGGGGAGTTATTTTCTATAAAATAACTCCCTTTTAGATCTTCTTTTACTAAATTTGAAATTATTTTCCAGCCCAAATTTCCATGTTCTTCAGGAGAAAAATTTTTATCCATTCCTTTTCCATCATCAGAAAGTATTATTATTAATTCATCAATATCAGTTATTTTTATTGTTAAAAAAACATTACCAAAATCTTTTTCAGTAAAAGCATGTTTTATTGTATTATTAAGTATTTCATTAAGAACTAAAGAGATTGATATTGCTTTTGAAGAAGGATAAAATAATTTTTCTGGTAAATCTACCTCAAATTCTATTTTTTTATCTGGACTTACAGAACTCATAAATATTTCAGAAATAATATTTTTAGACATTTCTATTAAATCAACCGAATTAACATCTTTTTGAGATAAATAATCATGTACTATAGAAATACTGCTTATTCGTTGAATACTATCGGATAAAATATCTTTAACTTCTATATTTTTTGTTCGTCTTTGTTGCATTCTTAAAAGAGAAACTATAGATTGAAGGTTATTTTTAACTCTATGATGAATTTCTTTTATTATGTAAGATTTAACTTCTATTTCTTGATCTTTATTTCTTATTTCTGTTATATCGGACAAAATAATTAAAGTAAAATCATTTATTAAAAAAGATTTGATATTTAAGATAGTTTTTTTTATATTTAGTTCTTGCTCATAATATAAAGAATTAACTTGAATTATTTTCCAAGAACCATTTTGTAAAACATCATGAAAATTATTTCCTTCTATCAAAACATCAATATCTATATTTTTAAGTATATTTATTGCTATATTATTAGAATAATTTATTATTCCTGTTTTATCTAATATTATTATTCCATCATTAGGCTTAATTTTTGGTAAATGAATATTCTCATAAATTACATTTTCTAATAAATTTTTGATGATTTTATCAAATAAAGAAAAATGAAAATAGTTTTTTAAATTGATATTTTTTTGTAAATTATCAAAACTACTTTCTACCATCAAAAAACCTATTATATTATTATTTCTATTAAAAATAGGATATAAAGTTTGAAAAAGAAGTAATCCATTAAATATTTCACCTTGTATTCCTTTTTCATCTTTTTTATTTTCTAAAACTTTGTTAAATAAATAATTCTCTGAAATACAAAAAACATAATCAATATGTGTTCTTTTATAAAAAGATTTTATAAAAGAAGGTTTAGATTCAAAAATAGTTTTTACGTTATTGTTATCAATTAATTTATAAACATGTATATCAGTTGGAACAAATTCAGATAAAAAACTAATACTCTGTCCTATTGTGTCTAATAAAACATCATCATGTATATAAATATTCTCTTTATCAAGTTTTTGAGGTATTGAATTGACTAAACCAATTAGAAACATTATTTATAGCCTAAAAACGGTTACTTTAATTTCGGTCATATCTTCCATGGCATATTTTACACCTTCACGACCAAAACCAGAGTCTTTTATACCACCATAAGGCATATTATCAATTCTAAAAGTAGGATAATCATTTATTATTACACCGCCTACATCAAGGTTATGATGTGCATAAAAAATATTATCGATATTTTTGGTAAATACACCTGCTTGAAGACCAAATTTTGATGAGTTTGTAATATTAATAGCATCTTCAAAAGAATTGTATGGTATTAGAATAGTTATTGGGGCAAAAACTTCTTCACAATTTATTTCACATGATTCTGGAACATTTTCAAATATTGTTGGTTCAAAAATAGTATTTGAATTATTACCACCTAAAAGTATTTTTGCTCCTTGATTTTTTGCTTTTTCAACCCAATTTATTGTCCTATCCATTGCCATTTTATTTATTAATGGCCCAGAGACAGTTGATGGGTCTTCTGGATTACCAAATTTAACATTATTTTTAACATAATCAACATATTTATTTTTAAATTCTTCATAGATAGAATCATGAACAAGTATTTTTTGAACTGAAATACAAACTTGACCAGCATAAGAATATCCCCCTATAGCGATTCTAGGAATAGCAAAATTTAAATCGGCATCAGAATGAACTATTACAGAGGCATTTCCACCTAATTCCAAACAAACTTTTTTCTTTCCTGATCTATTTTTCATATCCCAACCAACTTTTGCAGAACCAGTAAAAGAGAGCATTTTAATTCTTTCATCCGTTACAAGCATATCAGCAACATTATTTGAAGCTGGTAAAACACTCAAACTACCTTCAACAATACCAGCTTCCAAACAAATTTTTCCTAATAATAAAGAACAAGAAGGCGCTTGTGGTGGTGGCTTTAATATCATTACATTTCCTGTAGCTATTGCAGGAGCAACTTTATGAACAGCTAAATTAAGAGGAAAATTAAAAGGGCTTATACCTGATATTATTCCTATTGGAAACCTTTCAGTAATTGATTTATAATTTTCTGTTTGAGCTGTTATATCTAAAGGTAAAAGTTCACCACCAAATTTTAAAACGTCTTCACTAGCCATTTTAAAAGTAATTATAGCTCTAGTAACTTCGGCTTTTGCATAAGTGATTGGTTTACCACATTCTTTTACTATATATTCAACAAATTCATCAGTATTTTTTTCTATTAATTGATAGATATTTTTTAAAATTTCAGATCTTTTGTATCTAGAAAGTTTTTTTGTTTTTTCAAAAGCCTTTAATCCTTCATTAATAGAATATTCAAAGTCTTCTTTTTGAGCATTATATACTTTACAATAAATTTCATTATTATAAGGATTTATTACATCATAAATCTCTGTAGAATCTTTCCATAAATTTCCTGCTAAAAACTTTTTTACTTCCATAAGATTACCTTATTTTATAACTAAGAGAATTATAAATTATAAATGATGAATTATGAATCAATTACTTGAAAAAAAATTACTTTTATAAGGTCATTAAATAAATAAAATTTGATTAGTCTTGATACTAAAGATATAATTTCTTAAGAGTATCTTATTTCGGAGTGAAATTTATGAGTAGTATAGTTATACATAATTCTGAATTTGCTAATGAACCTTTTGTTGATTTTTCAAATCCTGAAAACATTGAAAAAATGAAAGCGGCATTAGAACAAGTAAAAAGTGAATTCAATAAAGAATATCCTTTAATAATTGGTGGGGAAAAAATATATACAGATAAAAAAGATAAATCTTTAAATCCTTCAAATCTTGATGAAGTAGTTGGAGTTGTTCAATTGGCAGAAAAAGAACATGCTGATAAAGCAATAAAAACAGCTTATGAGACTTTTAATTCTTGGAAAAAAGTTTCTGTGGAAGAAAGAGCGAGTTATCTTTTTAAAGTAGCTGATTTAATTAGAGAAAGAAAATTTTATTTTTCAGCACTTTTAGTTTATGAAGTTGGTAAAAACTGGGCTGAAGCTGACGGAGATACAGCAGAAGCAATTGATTTTTTAGAGTTTTATGGAAGAGAAGCACTTAGATATTCACAAGATCACCCTTTAACAAAAACGGCTGGTGAAAATAATAAATTTGTTTATTTACCACTTGGTGTAGGCATTGTAATTCCACCTTGGAATTTCCCTTTAGCTATTATGGCAGGAACAGCAGTTGCTGGGGTTGTTACAGGAAATACAGTTGTGTTAAAACCATCTCAAGATGCTCCTGTTGTTGCAGCTAAGTTTTTTGAATTACTTCAAGAAGTTGGTTTACCAAATGGTGTAGTTAATTTTCTTACTGGAGATGGAGCTGTTATAGGCGATTATTTAACAACTCATCCTCTTACAAGATTTGTTTCTTTTACAGGTTCTATGGAAGTTGGTTTAAGAATAAATGAAAAAGCAAGCCAAACTCAACAAGGACAAAAATGGATAAAAAGAGTTATTGCTGAAATGGGTGGAAAAGATGCTATTGTTGTTGATAATGAAGCAAATTTAGAAGATGCTGCTTCTGGAATAGTTGCTGCTACGTTTGGTTTTCAAGGACAAAAATGTTCTGCATGTTCAAGAGCGATTGTAGTTGATTCTGTTTATGATGAAGTTTTGGCTAAAGTAAAAGAAAAAACTGAGAAACTAAGCATAGGAGAACCTTTTGAAAATAAACAAGTTGGACCAGTTTCAAGCCTACGTTCTATAAATAAAATTATGGAATATATAGAAATTGGAAAAGAAGAGGGTAAATTAGTTTTAGGTGGAAAGAAAATGGATAAAAATGGTTACTTTGTAGAACCTACAATTTTTTCTGATATAAAACCAGATTCAAGATTAGCACAAGAAGAGATTTTTGGACCAGTTTTAAGTTTTATCAGAGCAAAAGATTTTGATGATGCTATAAATATTGCTAATAATACTAAGTTTGGTCTTACTGGAGCTTTTTATACACAAAATGAAGAAAAAATTCAAAAAGGAAAAGAAGAGTTTTTTGTTGGAAATCTTTATGTAAATCGTAAATGTACAGGTGCTTTAGTTGGCGTTCATCCTTTTGGAGGCTTTAATATGTCAGGAACAGATTCTAAAGCTGGTGGAAAAGATTATTTATTACTTTTTATGCAAGGTAAATCTATTTCTCAAAAAATATAAGCTATTTTTACCCAAGTTCTTTATAGGTACAGGTTTGTAATTCAAATATTCACAAAATAATATGAAAAACATCTGTACCTATAAATATTTGCCATGATTTATTTTGTTTCAAAAGATTTGCTTTGGTGTTAATAAAAACAGAGCAACAGTACTCTGAGATTTATTTTTTTTCGTATT